>P_1C_Sed_3_UnCtyDRAFT_1000073_pt1 | contig 17424 bp, 16 predicted proteins | sample Pon1CUnioCityCA_FD_10233 | JGI IMG/M metagenome (IMG submission 10233) | reverse complement strand
ATGGCTTCGCGTGCTGCCACATCGGTCGGATCAGCCATAGCTACCGTCACCCGACGGTTCCTGGCAGCTACAGGAAGCGCATGATGACGTAAGGCCACCGTGGGCGATAGGCATCGAGCCACAGCTGGGTCCAGATCAAGATGATCAAGGATCAGTGATCGGGCTCCAGCAGAGGCGGTCGCTGGTCGGAGTTGTCCCTTATCCATGTCACAGGTAGGATAACACACCCACATTACAAGAATCATGATGAGGACATCACAAGGGTGTGACAAAGTGCAGGCGGGGGTTGTCAGACGAGCTAAGCAGCCAGAAGATAACGTTGCTGGCGAGCGAGCCCTAAGGATAAGGTGGTAGGAACTGGAGGTGCCTGAAATGGGAGAAGCGACACAAGCAAGAGGCTCGTGTCGCTTCTCCAGGAATGCTCTCGTCAAACCTCTCGGTCAGCTACAAGAGGGCAAGCCGATCTACGGGAATACGCCGCGGGATTGCACGGCGCCTGCGACTCTATCCACCGCCAGCATGTAGGCGCCTAGGCGAAGCGGGACGTCCTTTTCCTCGCTGAAGTCCCACACCTCNTTGAAGCTGCGCACCATGATGCGCTCCAGGTTCGAATTGACCTCATCTTCGTCCCAGAAGTAGCACTGCAGATCCTGGACCCATTCGAAGTAGCTGACGACCACACCGCCAGCATTGGCCAGGATGTCCGGCACGACGACAACGCCTCGGCTGGTCAGGATGTCATCCGCCTCGCGCGTGGTGGGGCCATTGGCGCCCTCAACGATCATCTTCGCCCGGATCTCCGGGGCATTGTCAACGCGAATCTGATGTTCCAAGGCAGCTGGGATCAGCACGTCTACATCGCTCGTCAGCAACTCCTCATTGTCAATCCGCTCCACGCCCGGGGCATCGTATCCCTCCAGCAATCCCTTGGGATGCTCAGTCACGTGCCTGTTGATGCTTGAGATGTCCAGGCCGTCTGATCGGTACAGGCCCCCAGTGACGTCACTTACCGCCAGGATCTTGCAGCCCATCTGATCCAGGATAGTCGCGGCATGGGACCCAACGTTGCCGTAGCCCTGTACAGCCACCGTGGTGTCTGCGGGAGCCTGTCCCTGACGCTTCAGCAGCTCACGGGTGGTCATCGCTACACCGCGCCCGGTGGCCTCCGTGCGTCCCTTGGACCCGCCCAGTGGAATCGGTTTTCCAGTCACGATATCGATAACCGTCTTGCGCTCCAGCATGCTGACAGTGTCAGTTATCCAAGCCATGGTCTGCGGATTGGTGTTCACGTCAGGCGCAGGGATGTCGCGCCTGGGACCAATGATGGGCATGATCATGGCTGTGAACCGGCGTGTCATACGACATAGCTCGTCTTGGGACATGTCACTCGGATTGCACTGCACACCCCCTTTCGCTCCGCCGTAGGGGATGTTGACCACAGCACATTTCCAGGTCATCAGAGCGGCCAGTGCCCTGACCTCGCTCAGGTTCACGTCCGGATGATAACGGATGCCACCTTTGCACGGGCCTCGGGCGCTTGAATGCTGGATGCGATAGCCCGTATAGACGTCGATACGGCCATCGTCCATCACCACTGGCACCGAGACCGTCAGTTCTCGCTCCGGTTGACGGAGCATGGCGTGGATCCCGGAGTCCAGCTGGAGCCGCTCAGCCACATCGTCGAGCTGACTGAGGACGGTGCCCCACAGGTCGTGTTCAGCGGAGTCTTGCACAACGAAGGTTGGCTGCACCTCGGCAGTCTTTACACCGATCTGTCTTTCCATGAATTCTCTCCTCGTCTAGGCAAATGTATCTGTCAGTACCCGCTTCTAGCGTTCCCAGACCTGAATGGGGCGGTTGTGGATGGACGAGAGCAGCGCACCGTAGCCAGTGCGCTCCTCGACATCAGCGTCGTCAACGACTTGGACGTCCAGCATGTGGGTGAGCTGAGGCGCGTCGATCAGATCGGCATACGCTTCAACCAGAGCACGATCCAGGGCTTTCACTAAGGCAGTCAGAGCGTCCGTCTTGCGCGCAGCCCAGACGATCAGGTGCGTAGGCGATGTATGAGCCTCGCTGCCGAAACAACGATCCTCGGGTGTGGCGTCGTAATCAAGGGTGTAGACCGCCTTGACGTTGTCATCCAGACTGCCGATGGATTCCGCCATCTTCTTGGCCAGACCGTAGCGGCAGTAATGGTGGACCGTGCTGTCCCCCTGGCGTAGACGCTCGACAACTGCTTGAGCCTCCTCAAGACCCGCCTTGCGGGCACAGAAGGTCAGCGCCTCTTCCAGCGCAAGCTCGGCTGTGCTGGTGGCGTCAGGCGACCGGAACGGAGCGGTGGTGTCGATGCCCATCTCCTCAGTGCGTCGTGCGGTAGCAACTTCACTCATGTCAGACCTCCTATTGTCCATCTTAGAAAGACCGTCTCCTTGCTTACCATATCCGACTTCAGTTCTAAGTCTAACATAGACAGCGTGAAAAAGTCATAAAAACACCAGGGGACTTCATGAAAATCGCATGAAAAAACGGCCTCGCGCGTGCGCGAGGCCGTCTCCATCACTGGCATAGATCAGATTGAAGGGGTTCAGCTCTCCTCAGGACAGGCAAGCATGTAGCCAACCCCTTGAGCTGTGAGGATATACTCCGGCTCAGAGGGATCCACCTCAAGTTTGCGTCGCAGATACCGGATGTAGGCCCGCAGATAGTCAACGTCATCCCGGTACTCGGGTCCCCATACCGCGGTCAACAGATCACGGTGCGTCATCACACAGTTGGCATTCAGCGCCAGTTGCCGAAGCAGTGCATACTCCGTCGGCGTAAGCGATCTCTCCTTCCCTCGCAGCGCCACCGTGTGCCGGGCGAAATCGATCTCCAACTCACCGCACGTTCGAGTTGCCTCGACGACCTCTTCGGGGCGTCGAGTGCGCCGCAAGACCGCTTTGACTCGAGCCACGAGCTCCTTGGCGTTGAATGGTTTCGTCAGGTAATCGTCGGCCCCGGCATCGAAACCATCCAAGATATCTTCATGGCGAGCCTTGGCGGTAAGCATCATGACCCCAACGTCCGAGAATTCACGGATGCGCTTACACACCTCGTACCCATCCGGGCCACCGCAGAGTCGAATATCCAGCAGGATGAGGTCCGGCTCCTCCAGGGCTACCGTGTCGATAGCCGCCTCTCCGCTCATAGCGGCGACCACCTCGTAGCCGACGGCCTCCAGCACGTTACGAACGAGCTGCACGACACGCGGCTCGTCGTCGACGACCAGGATTTTGTCCCTCATCTTCTTGACTGTCTCCCCTGGGGTTAATCCTCTTCTGATGTCTCCTGAGAGATACCATCAAGCGGAAGTGTGATGTAGAACGTGCTACCTTGCCCCACCGTGCTCTCTGCCCAGATGCGACCGCCGTGCGCCTCTACGATGGTGCGAGCGATAGGGAGCCCCAATCCTGAACCCACTACATGGTGCCCCGGACCGGATTCGGCCCGGAAGAACTTATCAAACAGACGATTCAGGTGTTCTGGGGAGATACCTACACCCTGATCAGCAACGCTGATGGTGATCTCAGCCTCAGTGAACTCACCCCGTGTGATGACCAGACCACCTTCGGGCGAGTACTTCACTGCGTTCTCCAACAGATTCCGTAGTACCTGCTTCACACGGTCTGGATCAGCATCCACGATGGGGAAGTCCCTCGCGAAATCCACCAGGAAATGGTGCTGGTCCGTGCGACGCCCTATCTCCTCGATGACCTCTCGAACCAGACGGGGCACCAGAACCGGCTGGGGCTCCAGCTTCAGCAGCCCCGCGTCAATCACCGAGGACTCCAACAAGTCGTGCACCAAGGACTCCAGCGTATCGCACTCCTCGTCGATGATCTCCAGGAATTGACGCTGGACGTCAGGATCGAAGGAAGCCTCCTGCATCAGAAGCGCTGTGCTGTAACCCTTGATGGAGGTCAGAGGCGTACGCATCTCGTGTGCCAAAACAGAGAGTAATTCCCCCTTGAGACGATTGGCCTCATCAAAGGCTCGCGCCTCCTCGAGCTGCACGCGTAGGTGTGCATTCTCGACAGCCAAGCCAACTAGATCGACCACCGCTTGGAGAAAGGGGAGATCGCCGCGGACAAAAGCGTGCGACTGATGCAGGTTCTCCAGCATCATCACCCCCTGCTCCTTGTCGCCGGCGAAGAAGGGCATACAGACCGCGCTCTGTGGCCACCGGTCGCCGATCAAGGCCTCTCGGAAAGCTGCTGCGTGCTCGTCCGTCAGGCTCCGGCTGAACTTGGCAAGCTCCCTAGGGGTGGGGTAGAACCGGGGCTGTCCCGTCTCGAACGTCTTGCCACAGGTTGCCTCACCGACGGCCAGACGAACTTGCCTCAACTTAGAGAAGTCATAGCCATGAGCAGCCCTCACAGCCAAGCGATCGTCGTCAGGGTCATACAGAAGAAGGACGGCGGCCTCGACCCCTTCCAGAGTTTCAACCAAGCTGCTCAGAGACCGCTGCAGCATGGCCTCCAGATCCTGCTGAGTAGCGAAAACCCCTGCGATGGCAAAGAGGACCGACAGCCGCGGATCCTCGCCTGCCACGGCCCCTTCCCTCAGGCGCTCGATAGTGACGGAACCCTCATAGTCTGAAGTGGCCGTCTTCTCAGTTTGTCTCATCAATCGCTCCTCAGCCTGCTGGTAGCGGAGATCGACGGTAGACAGGTTCTCGACGGAGATAGGCCGTCAAGACACACTCACCTCGATGTCACACTAGAAGAGAGGATAGCGCTAGCCGGGCAATTTGTCAAATTGCGGTCAACGAGGGTCGCCAGCGAAATCATCACATTGATCCGGGGTGAGAAGCAGGCGGCCCCAGCAACGCGACGAGTGATGGCAGTATAATCCTGTAGAAAGGGGCGGCGTGTGGTACACTTCCGGTGAAATAGCCCGGGAGATCACCGTGCAGCTCCCTCAGGTACGAGAATGGGCCAAGGAGGGTCCCTATCGCTCTCGGTTGATGAGCTTTCTCCGCGGTAACAGTGACGTCTTCGAGAAGCTGGCGGTGGCATCGTTTCTTCAAGAGCACACCCGACGGGCGTCGGGCTCTTGCGGAACGCTCTTTGTTCTCGGAGACCTCAGATAGCCCAGGGCGGCCAAAAATCAACAGGATCCCTGAGGCTAAAGGGGATTGTTAGGCGGCAGTCTCCCCTTGTTCGGAAAGCTACCCCCTCAACCGGAAGCTCTATCTGCCGCCAGTGGCTGACCCTCGGCTGGAGCAGCAGCGCGTCCGGCTTCTTCCACCGCGCGTACCTTCGGTCGTCGATAGATAAACCAGTAGACCCCGGCCACAAGAAACCCTCCACCGAATATGTTCCCGGTGGTCACGGCGATCAGGTTGTCTACGAAGCCCTGCAGGTTGAGTTGGGCCAGATCGGCCGCCACGTGCCCCGCGGCTTGCACCACTTGCGGCTCTCCCTTCATCAGAATNCCCATAGGTATGAAGTACATGTTGGCGATGCTGTGTTCAAAGCCAGAGGCAACGAAGGCTGTTATGGGGAAGAGAATGGCCATAATCTTGTCTGTAACACTGCGACCGCTGAGCGTGAGCCAGACCGCCAGGCAGACGAGGGCGTTGCAAAGGATGCCGCGGGTCAACGCTGCGCCGAAAGGCAGATTGACCTTTGCATTGGCGATGTTCAGGGCTGTTACCCCGACGTGGTAGTCGGAAAAGACCCACTGCCTGGTGAAATACATGAATACAGCTGTCGCCAGGGAGCCGAAAAGGTTGCCAGCGTAGACAATAAGCCAGTTCTGCATCACCTGTCCCAGTGTCAGCTTACCCCCCACCCACGCCATCACAATCAGGTTGTTGCCGGTGAAGAGCTCTGCCCCGGCCACCACCACCAGAATCAGACCCAGACAGAAGACGAATCCCCCGACTAGCTTGTTCATGCCAAAACTGAGCCCGCTATCCGTGATGACGAGGGTGAAGAACTCGGCGCCCAGACCAATGAAAGAGCCCGCCAGGACAGCCAGAGCAAACATACTCCAGGGGTCCATGGTTGCCTTCTTTACGCCGACATCCTCCATCCGCTCCGCCATCTCTAGCGGCGGATGAGCATCTAGGGTAATTTTGTTAGCCACGACGAACGATCTCCCAAGTATCTAGGAAACGGCGTTTTGCGCCCACGATGTAGCCGATGATCAGGAACGTGTCTCCCGTGCCACCTGCCGAGGCTGCTCCATCGGTAAGTGAACCGACTCACGAATGAGCTGTATGAGACCAAAAGCCAGTAGTGTCCACACGGTCGCCGGCACAACGATCGTGATGCCGGCGTCAAGGATGCTGAGTAAGCTAGCCATTCTGCGCAACTCTCCTTCGCTATTAAGACTTCGTGATTCCTTTTCCTGTCGCTCAACCGTTCCGCCTTGCGGGGATCGGCCGGACCCAACGACTGAGACCTAAATCGGCAACAGCTCTTCCCGCCTCGAGGCTACCAGGCCTCCCGCTGCAGTATACAGTTCAGGAGGGTGCACTGGCGGTCGGTCAGCTCACCAATGCGGGTCTCTATCCAACGAATATCCCCGGTCACCAATGCCGCCTTCTCCCGCAACGTCAGGCTGTAGTCTCGGAGGGCGGCCGAGCCCTTATCCAAGATATCCGCGATGAAACCAGGATCCTGAGCGGCCCGATCCAGCACCTGTAGAATCTCGTTCTCGTGCATCATTGTCAACTCTGGATGGCCAACCTGCTTGTCGCGTACTCTAGGCCCTATTCGCGTCTGCCATAGCACTGCCTTCTGTGTTGTGATCGTCACAAGTTTCCTCCCCTGTTTCGGATTATGAGCTCAATCCACAAAGCAGACGAATCCTTCAGATCTTCGCGCAGCTGCGGCGAGAACTGAAGGCGTATTACTCGCACTCGAGGTCCATCTCTGACAAGCTTGGCGCTTCAGGTGGACCCGTGCTGACTTTGCCAGGCTGTGCATCCCCTTCGCCTGGCCCTTGTTCAAAAGTATAACAGCCGTGCCGCGGCCTGTCATCGGCTGATAGGCCAGGTTTCACATAGCAAAATAGGCCTGTGTCATCCAAGGCACGTCTAGCCTGGATGGCATACGTTCCCATTGCGCTATCTGCTCAAGGGCGGCGCTTCTTGTGTCCACCACAGAGCATAGATCAGCCGGTGCCAGAATAGGCATAGTCGCGCGACCAGCCATGAGTTGATTCGGCAGGCCCAGACTCAGCAAGCCGATCATCCGGCGCGCGTCTAGTAAGCCATGTCGCGAAGCGCATCCCTCCGTCATCCCGCCATAGGCATATGCCACATTCCGCGGATGCATGATTGCTTGCTCCTCATGCTGGAAGCTGTATAATGAGGTGGGAAAATGGCTTGGTACAGGCAGGGGGTTCGATGAGCAAGATCAAGATCATGTTGGCGGAGGACCACGTCCTGGTGCGAGAAGGTACCAAGGAGATGTTGGACCGAGAGGAGGACATAGACGTTGTAGCCGAGGCTGGCGACGGCGAGGAGGCCGTGCGGCTGGCAACAGAACAAGATCTTGATATTGTTATTATGGATATCGCGCTGCCGAAGCTCAACGGCATTGAAGCGACCAAGCAGATCAAGGAGATCAGCCCCGGTACCGCCATCCTTGTGCTCACGGCCTATGACGACGATGAGTACGTTTTTGCCCTCCTTGAGGCCGGAGCGGCCGGCTACCTTCTGAAGGACGTCTCTACGGACGAGTTGGTGGAGGCGATCCGAGCCGTACAGGCTGGCGAGTCGATGCTCCATCCCGCCATCGCCCGCAAGGTCGTCAATCGTTTCAGTCAGCATGTCGAGGAAGAGGAGGAGACGCCTCTTGAAGAGCTCACAGAACGTGAGATAGAGGTCCTCCAGTTGGCCGGGAAAGGCATCACGAACCGCGAGATCGCCGACAGTCTCTCCATCAGTCACCGCACGGTGCAGGCCCATCTCAGTCACATCTTCAGCAAGCTGGGAGTTGGTTCGCGAACTGAGGCCGTTGTCTATGCCCTTAGGAAGGGCCTGATCACATTCGACGACGTCTCGTAAGACTCACGATCTAAGCCCCCCATTCTCCGAAAGAGAACCGACGTGGAAACAGTACCGACCCGAATGCGACGAATCAAACGGGCCATGAGCACCCGCTACTTCTGGATCCTTGTGTTGATGATGGTAGCGGTGACGCTCGTGCACTATCTCACCCCTCAACTGCGCCCGCTGTTTCCCGAAGCGGACATTCTGTTGAGGCGACACGCCGTCGAGCGCATCATCTTCGTGTTGCCTGTAGCAGTCGCCACCTTCGCCTTTGGCCAGACCGGCGGAATCGCCACGCTGGTCATCGCGGCCCTGATCATGCTGCCCCGCGCCTTCTGGCTCTCTGCCTACCCCGTGGACGCCAGTATCGAGACGGCAGCGACCGCGTTAGTAGGCTACCTTGTGCTCTGGATGGTCAAAACTGAAGAGAGGGAGAAATCGCTCCGGCAGGAAGCAGTCGCCCGGATGCGATCCTTCAACGCTATGTGTTCCGTCGTAGCGAAATCGTTGGAGTTGGAGCAAGTCTTGAACGAGACTCTGGACAAAGCCTTGGAAGTGACACAACTAGACGTGGGATGGATGTGGTCCCTGGATCGGCAGACTGAGAACCTGCTTCTCTGTGCCCACCGCGGCCTCACCGAGGACGGCGTCCAAGATCTGCGACGTTTGCAGCTGGGAGAAGGGCTTTGTGGACGCGTCGCTGAGTCTGGCGAGCCTGTGGTCATCGAGAACAGCTCGCAGAATCCAGAGCTGAGAGACCCGTGCGTGCAGCGAGAAGGGCTGAAGTCGCTGATTGTGGTGCCGCTGACGTCAAAGGACAACGTCCAAGGCGTTATGTCGCTGGGCTCAAGAGAGCGGCGGCGGTTCCCGTCGGCGGACCTCCGGCTGATTACGACGTTCGGAAAGCAGATCGGCGTGGGTGTAGAAAACGCACAGCTGCACCGAGACGTTGAAAGACAGCTTCACATACAGCGGCGACTCAATGAAGTCGCTGAGAAGATCACCTCGGAGTTGGAGCTGGACCGGATTCTGCCCAAGGTGCTCCAGATTTCGGAGGAGCTTATTGAGACCGATTGCGGGTTCATCGCCTTGTTCGATCCCGCGACGAAACGGCTCAGCTACCCCTATCTGCACAACCTTCCCCAGGATCTGACGAACGTGACCGTGTCGAAAGGAGAGGGCGTGGCGGGAGAGGCAGTCTCAGCGATGCAGCCGGTCACCATTTCGGACTATCAGACCTATCCCAATGCGGTGCCCGCCTTCCTGAAGGCAGGTCTCGTTAGTGTTGTGGCCGTGCCTATCGTTAGCGGCAGTCAATCATTCGGCACGCTTGCCGTGGGCAGCCTACGGGAGGCGAAGAGCTTCTCCGCGACGGAGGTCGCGACACTCGCCGGCGTAGGGCGTCAGGCTGGTATCGCTATCGACAACGCCCGGCTGTATGAAAACATGCGCTACTATGCCCGACAGATCACGCGGGCCCAGGAGGATGAGAGAAAACGCATCGCCCGCGAAGCCCATGACGAGACAGCACAGATTGTAGTGGCTCTGTCCCGTCGCCTGGATGTGCTCATGGCCTCGCCGAACCTGCCACACGATGCCTTCAAGGATCGTCTAGAGGGGATCCGTGAGCTCACGACAGATGCGCTGCAGAGCGTCCGCCGCTTCAGCCAGGATCTCCGGCCACCGGTGCTCGATGATCTGGGATTTGTGGCTGCCATCCGTGGGCTGACGAGGAACGTGGAGGAGGCTGGCGTCACGACAGCGCTTGAGGTCTCTGGCTCACCTTATCGTCTGTCCCCGGAGGAGGAGTTGGTACTGTTCCGCATCGCCCAGGAGTCTCTCAATAACGTGCGGCGACACGCTGAGGCCTCTCGGGCTCGAGTAATGGTCTCCTTCAACGACGATAGCGTGCAGATGGCCGTTGAGGACGACGGACGAGGCTTTGATGCGCCAAACAGGTTCGTCGATCTCGTAGCGTCGGGGAAGCTCGGACTCATCGGTATGCACGAGCGGGCGCGCATTCTGGGAGGCACACTGCGCATCGAGTCGAAACCTGGCGAAGGTACGAGAGTGCTGATCAATGCGCCGGTGCACAAGAGAGTCTGAACTCCTGCCGAGCAGGACGCGAGATAGACCGCTGCGGGCGCGCAGGGCCCAGCGATCATTCCGAAGACGCTATTCGATCTCTATGCTCTCCAATCGAAAGTCGTCTCCGCCGACAGCCACAACCTGCTTCTCCCCACAGACGGGACAGGTAAACGATTCGTGGTCCAACGGGAACGTGTGACCACAAGCCAGGCACCGCAGAGTTCCCTCGACACGTTCGAAGTTCAGCTCAGCCCCCTCTGCCATGGTGCCTTCGCTGACGATATCCCAGTAGAACTGGACCGACTGGTCCACAATCGAGGACAGCTCCCCGATGACGATATTCAATCGGGTGATACGGCTTGCGTCAGCCTCTTCTGCGTGGCGAAGAGCAATCTCCAGGAGACTCTCAGTAATCGCTAGCTCGTGCATAGTTTTTCCCCACCCGATATGAAGGCCCGGGCTAGGCGCCATTATACCGTATAGTCTCGCAGGGACAACCTACGTTTGGTCTCAAGCTTGTTGCGTTCGTCCGTCTATACTATAATGTTGGCCACTATGACAGAGACTGAAAGAGACGCGCTCAAACCACAGTCGCATCCATTCGACTCGACGAGCGCAGGAGAGCCCCAGACCCTTGATACGTCCGACACACAGCCCCTCTCGCTGTCCCGGGCGTTCGGCGGGTCATCGCTGCTGCGGGAGATCCTGGAGACCGCTCTACTCACCCTTATCATCTTCTTGGTCCTCAACACTTTGACAGGGCGTTTCCAGGTTCGCGGGTCCAGCATGGAACCAACTCTTCACGATGGGCAGTATCTGGTGGTCAGCAAATGGACGTACTGGCTACAGGCTCCGAAACGAGGGGACATCATGGTCTTCCACCCGCCGAACGGCCTCACTGACGACTATATCAAGCGCATCGTGGGGCTGCCGGGAGAACAGATAAGGATTCGGCAGGGAGAAGTGCTGGTGGACGGCGTCCCTCTTCAAGAAGCTTATGTGGTCAACGAAGGCATCTATTCAGGGTCCTGGAAACTAGGAAGTGACGAATACTTCGTTCTCGGAGATAATAGAGGCAACTCCAGCGACTCTCATATGTGGGGCACCTTGCCACGGGAGAACATCATCGGCAAGGCATGGCTTTGCTACTGGCCCCCAGAAGCGTGGGGGCCTGTAAAGCACCACGTATTCCCAGAGCCCGCTCGCCGTGGCTGAGCCTCCCGATTTAGAAATCAAGGAACATTGACACGTCGCTGACCGTCAGAAGGAGAAGGAGATGATGAAAGGTAATGAACTGGCGCGTCTTATCGACCACACCATACTCAAGGCGGACGCCACGCCGGCCGACGTTATGCACCTGTGCGAGGAAGCGCTAGAGTATCGATTCGCCTCCGTTTGCGTCAACCCAGCTTACGTGCCTCTAGCAGCAGCTCAGCTGGCGAATACGGACGTCGAAGTCTGTTCGGTCATTGGCTTTCCGCTGGGCGCCACGACCACCACAGCCAAGGTATGTGAAGCCGAGCAAGCCCTGGAGGACGGCGCCACCGAGCTAGACATGGTGCTCTACATCGGAGCACTGAAAGCAGGTGAGCGCGACCAAGTGAGGGAGGACATCGCAGCTGTGGCGACCGTCTGCCATGAGGGGGGCGCATTGCTCAAGGTGATCATCGAAACGGCGCTCCTGGACGACGAGGAGAAGGTCTTCGCTTGCGAGGTCGCTCAGGAGGCCGGCGCTGACTTCGTCAAGACGTCTACCGGCTTCGCCGCCCACGGAGCCAAGGTCGAGGATGTGCGTCTTATGCGACGGACCGTGAGGCCAGAGATAGGCGTGAAGGCTGCTGGCGGCATCCACAGCTACGAAGAAGCTATGGCTATGATTGAGGCGGGGGCGAACCGCATTGGCGCTAGCGCTGGCGTGCAAATCGTCGAGGGAGCTCCTGCCTGACCGCGCCAGATCCTCAAGGGCCCGGTGTCCATAGACGAGCACTGAGGAGCTGGAGTTCGGCTCCGTCCTCCGCGGAGCTTTGAGCCCAATACCCCACATCTCCAGATAGCCACATTTCATCGTGGACGGTCGTGGCGTACTCATCGTTGATCCGAAAGGTGCAGGACGAGCCTTCGCACGTCACCAGAAGCCGGTTCGACTGTTGACCGCGCCGAATGTGAGGAAACTGCTGCCACGGGATCAGCGGGACCACATTCTTGCCATCTCGCCTCACGACTGTGTAGTAACCATCGGTCCCGACGGCAAAGGCGTAACAATGCCTAGCGTCCTGTGCACGGTAGACCAGGCCATAGCTATGGAGGCCGAAGCCTGGATCCGCAAGGGGAAGGGCAATGACCTCGAAAGTGAAGTCGGCCTCGGAACGATTGAACAGCGATAGGAATACGCGCCCAGGCACGACGTCCACGCGGCGCGGCAGCGCTGGTGCCTCCCAGTCCGGCGGTCGGCCGGGACGGGGGCTGTTCCATCCCAGGGCCAAAGCGCCAACCAGAGCCAGCACTGCTATGGCGGCCAACACGGTTACCAGCAGCCAGCGATCCCAAAGCCAACTAGCAGCGATAGTTGCCCCTCAAACCAACCAGATCAGTAACGCCCGCGCACCCCGCCTAACCAGAACCTGCGCCTTCAGTACCGCTTCATCGTCGCGACCTCACGCGCCCCGCATTCGGAACCAGGCATAGCCGTCACCGGCCTCCAGGAGAGTAGGCCCCAACTCGGCAGGACTGACCGCGGTGAAGAGGGCAACCAGCCTGTTTAGAAGGAAGGCCAACAGCGGCCCAGGCCAGCTTGCTCTGCCGCTAGTCCAGCCAAGACAAGGACACGTGCACCAATCATCGCGCTGACGCCAATCATCGTGATGTGGACGAGCTCCAGGTTGCACCACAGAGACACCGCTGTCACTTGCCTAGCAGGCAAGATACTGCGCATCGTGAGTGGCGGCGTCAGCTGATAGGTGCTAGAAGGCCTCCACCAGCTCGGTGAGGGTCGTCCCGCTGCGATTCCGATAGGTGATCTGCCAATGCGGTGTCCACGCTAGCCCGAAGAAGTTGATCTGAACATCCTTCCGGCGTGGCCTCACATCATAGGTCTCTAGCTCGGTCAGGGCTTCCTCCCATCGATCTCTGACGAGGGCTACTTCCTCCTGTAGCTCTGCCTCCAGAGCTTCGATGTCCTCCTCAAGCTCCTTGACGTCATCCTCGGCTTCCTCAAGTTTGAGCTTCGCTTTCGCTGCCTGACGCTGCTTGCTCAAGGCAGTGGAGACCATCCGTGACGATCGCCGCCCAAGAAACATCCCTACGACCGATTCCCCCACAGAGGCCAAGGTCTCTCGTTTCCGGGCGGCCACGTCAGCCTCGCGCTCAGCCAGGTCCGCCTCCTCGCGACGCAGCCTGTCCTCGACCTTCTCAAGCTTCTTCTCGTACCGCTCGGTGATCTCGTCAACCTCTTCATCTCGCTTCTCTCGAGCGAGCTGTTGTAGACGCATGCGGAACGCTCGTTCGCTCTCACCGGGCTCGGAATAGGCGTCCAGCCTAGGGCCATAGAGCAAGGTCACGCTGCGATTGCGGTAGAGATAGTCGTCCAAATCGTTCTTCATCGAGGTAAACTCGGTGCTCTCGTTGATCGACTCTGGGAGCTCATCGAAGTAAGCACCGCTCTCGGGCTCTTGTCTCAAATCATGTCCGGTGAGATCGAGGGATCGCGCCTTGTCCCAGGCCAGCATCCCCGCGCCCTCAGGAGGCCGGTTGAGGAGCGCGAAGTCCTCTTGCTCGTTGACATCGCGAGTCCGATCCACGAAGTGTAGCCGACCTATCCCAAGTACGGCCGGTATGTAGAGCAAGTGATGACTCTCAATCTCGATGGGCGCTCCCGCCTCTCCCTCGATAGCCAGTGCAGCCGTTGACGCTCCACGGCGCGCCGGCAGATACACTTGCTCAACACGGGATGACAGCGAGGGCGGGGCGCTTGCGAAAGCGAGCTCAGGCGCTGCAGCGGCCTCTGGCTGCGCTGCCGTGTTCGAGGTAGGCGCAATAGCTGGGGCTTCACGGGGCGCCGCGGAGGGCTCGGCCGCCTCAGAGGGCTCGTCAGGCTTGCGCCCGGCCATGAGTTCCCGCACCTGAAGGCGCGTCAGGGGCCCGCGCAAGTAGCTCATAGCCCATCGGGTCTGGAACGTAGCTGGCGCCTCCTCATGGACGTTGTGCAACAAGAAGACACGCTTTCCCAAAGCGGAGATGATACGGCTTAACTGATCACGATTCAGCGCCTGTCCGGCTTGGGAAGAAGCACTCTCAAGCCCATCCAGAACACGCATCTTGTCGCGCTCGGTCTGCAGCCGTCCGATGAACCATGTGCCAGCATTGGTGAGGCCCTTGTAGTCCAGATCGACCGGGTTCTGCGTCGTCAGCACGATCCCGACGCCAAAGGCACGGGCTTGCTTCAGGAGGGTAAGCATCGGCTGCTTGCTGGGCGGGTTGGCTACCGGGGGGAAAAAACCGAAGATCTCATCCATGTAGACCAAAGCGCGCAGGCTGGTGGTACCCGGCTGAGCTCGCATCCAAGTGATGACCTGGTTGAGCAGCATAGTCACGAAAAACATGCGTTCAGCATCGCTCAGATGGGCGATGTAGAAGATCGAATGACGCGGCTTGCCATCCGGGGTGCCGAGAAAACCAGCTACGTCCATCGGCTGTCCTTGAAGCCAGCTCTCGAAAGCAGGTGCCGCGATGATATTATTGATGCGCATGGCCAACTCAAAGCGCTTATCCTGCGGAAAGAAGGTATCAGTGTCAAAGACGCCGAGCTTGCGGATCGGGGGTTTCTGGATCGACAGAATAAGTTTGGGCAGATCCAGGTCGACGCCCTGGCGCCAGAAGTGCTCGAATAGGCTGGAGAGCAAGATATGCTCCCGGGATTGAACCGGATCGGCCTCTACACCTATGAGCCCCAGCAAGGCGCTGACAGCCCCCTGAATACGCTCACGAAGGATCTCCGCTTCAGTTTCCCAGCTCAGCGCTGGGGCCGCCAGGGACTGAAGGATGGAGACCGGAACCCCAGCCTCACTACCCGGCGTGTAAATGGTAAAGTCGGCTGCGTCACGGAGCATGCGAATGCGATCACCGCCCTGTCCCCACTCGGCGAGCCCCGTACGCCAAAGCTCTGCCTGTTGGGCGGCAAAGGTCTCCTCGCTAACGCCCTTGCGCCGGGCATCGTCGGCGTTGATCCAGGGCCGGAAATCCTCGGGCCGCAGCTCGGGGAATGAGAGCAACATATTCGTCATATCCCCTTTGGGATCGATGATGATGGCGGGCACCTTGTCGATGGCCGCCTCTTCAAGCAGGTCAATGCAGAGCCCCGTCTTACCGCTGCCGGTCATGCCCACACAGACCGCGTGGGTGGTCAAGTCCCGGGCGTCGTACATGAGCAATCGGTCCAGCCGCTTGCTTTCAGCGACATCGTATTGTTTGCCCAGGTAAAAGGCCCCAAGCCTCTCAAAATCCATGGTCGTCCCTCCACATGACTTCCAGTCTGATTCACAGTTGTGCTGAGTATAGCCCAACCCAGATGAGAAGTCAATGACTCGCGAGCTGCATAGGGCCTCATCGTTTTCCGGCTTCGCACAGCGCCCACGATGGACTACCGCATTGGCTAGCGTGAACAAGATCTAGATCGCTTGGACGAGCTTCAAGAACCCCACTGCCGAGGCGTGAGGGGCAGCGCCTGACACAATGCATTGCGGCAGTATATGCCTGCAGCAGGCATCTCTGAATGCCGGATGGCTCCGTTTGTTCGCGCAGTATGTTTTCGGTTCTCCTAGTCTGGTGTACAAGAAGTGAAATCAACAAGGGGATTACACAGTGACCGCGCCTCTCGCCTCGGACAGGCGTCGCGTTGGTCCATCGCGACGAGTTCGGGGGAGGCGAGCCCATCACACACGGACCGCAGCACAGCGCCCGTTGACAGCTCCACAGGTCATGCTATAATGGTATTGAATTAGTTGATTATTGAAATAAATGAATGTGAGATTACACATCGAGTCGGAGAAGAATATCCCGATCTACGCCCAGATTGAGGCGCAAGTCCGCGCGCTGATTGACGCTGGTCAACTACAGCCGGGGGAGCAACTTCCCACCATCCGACAGTTAGCTTCCGATCTAGGTGTGAACTACAACACCGTTGCCCGGGCCTACCGTGAATTGGCGCGCGGAGATCTGATCGTTACACAGCGGGGCAGGGGAACATTTGTCAGCACGCGTGCTGATGAGGAACAGGTAGCAAGAAACCGTCAACGTAGACTCGAGGCGATTGCATCCAGCGCTGTCGGCGAGGCACGCCGACTGGGCTATACGCCTAGCGAGTTTGCAGCCGCTGTCGTCAGGGCCGTATCGAGTTGGCGAAAGGATATGGGCTGAGAGCCCACTGATATCTACGTCAGGCCAGCACTGAGCTAGCGACAGACGTTGTGTACGACCACAGATCCTGATTAGCCGCTAAATAACCTTGTAAACGGATCGGGTAGAAGCCCGTTCCCCATCCTCAGAATCCGTTCCGTTAGATTCTATGGTATGGTGATGAGCGAGCCCGCGTAAATCAGATTCGGGTTAGCGATGCCGTTGGCGGAGGCCAACGCCTCAACCGTGGTTCCGAAGGCCTTGGCGATTCCAGACAGGGTGTCCCCAGGCTGAATCGTGTAGGTCGTGGCGCCGTCATCAGCGCCGTTGTCGTCCTCAGCAACCCCAACCAAGAGCACCTGCAAGGAGTCTGGACCAGCTGGCGCCAGGGGGAAGTTGAACTCGAACTGCGCATCGGCGGGCTCGTTCACCGTCTTCTGGGACACATTGGTCACCTTCCACGCCCTGCCATCCCCCGTGCCCAGGACATTGACGTCCACGATCTGCGCGCCAACCGGGAGGCCGAACTCAGCAGGCCCATTGTGGGCGGTCTTTGCATGGTAGACCTGTCCGCCGTGGTAGGTCGCTGCCACTTCGGCGCCCACTAGGGCGATCTCGGCCATCTCACACACCGTCTCAGGATGGGTGCAGGGGAAATCCCATTGCCAAGCGTAGTCTCCTCTTGTGTTCGGCGGAGCCACCGTGCCCCAGTTCCAGATCCCGTCCTCGTTGACGTCGTGATAGACGTAGACGTTCACGCCGCCGTACTTGTCTGATTCCTTGGGAGCTGCGGCGACCGGGGCGGCCTCGGCGGTTGCGTCAGCGGTAGCAGCCTCCGTGGTTGCGTCAGCGGTAGCAGCCTCTGCGTCGCAATCGCAGTCGACCATCTCACCCTC
>P_1C_Sed_3_UnCtyDRAFT_1000067_pt1 | contig 17785 bp, 9 predicted proteins | sample Pon1CUnioCityCA_FD_10233 | JGI IMG/M metagenome (IMG submission 10233) | reverse complement strand
AGTGCACCGGTGACATTAACGAATATTAAAAATCTACGGACGGGAATTCTTATTTGCTCTGATGCAGCTCACCCCAAAACAATGTGGCATTTAATCAAGAGCCGTCTGGATTTGATCATCCTCAGTTTGGCTGACGATAGTGATGAGGATTTTTTTATGGCAAAGTTTAATGCCCACATGTATGATGCCTGGGTCGCCACTGCCAACCGTTATGGTGATGAGGACGGCCATTATTGGAATGGGCACACGGTGATCTCTGACCCAACAGGGTCTCTGAGAGCAGCATCAAAGGATAAAGCAGGATACCTGTTGTTTGATATCAATCTTGATCGTGATCAAAATTTTCTAAAATTTCTCCTCAGGAATGCTTTTACAAAGACATATCTGTTGAGTCATTTATTAGGCAATCTAAAGAGGATTAAGGACTACATATAGAGCAAATACCCTTAGATATCTAATAATTAACATTGTTTTTGTTCCGATGGTTATTAGTGTCATCGAGATGGAATCGATCAATTACGTAGATCGAAGAGAGATTATGGAGAAGAAAAATTACGCTTTTCCCACTCATTGCAAAACTGCCCCCTGATTATGATTCCGCTTCACTACAGAACAATGCGGCTCATAACTGAGCACAGATTTTTCATAAAATACCCTACGGGCACTTTGTCTGAGTACGCCTGATACCACAAGGGCACTATGTGCGGATCGATGCCGCTCAGGCTAAGTTGAAAGAGTACGCCAGGATGATTGAAGTGTTAGTATGATTAACAGCTATCTTATTTGAATGACATTTCACATTAAATAAATGCTGTTTAAATCGGAGAAAAATAAAAAAGCCTGATATTTCCACCACCAGGCATTTTTACATTATTGGATTCGTTCATTCGACTTTTCATTTTAGCAAAGTCAATCTTCAAAACTACCGAATTATCAACGGAAGAAAAACAGATTGAGTCCCATCTCGTTCAAATGCGCCAATATCACAGCCAGAACCTGCCGGGCGCATCTCGCCGCGCTGATCGGACTCTGGAGAAGAATCACAAAAACCGCTATCTATAGCAGGTGAATTAACAAGGAGGGCATGGGTTTTGGTAGGACCGCCATTATCAGCCAGGGGTCCAAGCAGCGGATCGCCGCTAATGAAATTTATTCCACCCACTGAACAGCTGTTATCCTCAACCAAATTATGCATATTGGTGCTGATACTGCCGCCAAGGCCCCACTCGATTAAACAATCTTCATTATTAGAATTAGCAATGATTGTGTTTGAAAAATTTAAAATGCCATCTTTAATATAAACCCCGCTGCCCATTTGTGCCGTATTATCTGAAAAGGTACTGCTTTCAAGATCAACCAAACCATTCCAGGAGGAAATGCCGCCGCCATTATCTCTTGAATCATTGCCTGAAAAAGTTCCGTTGGTTGCGTTAATTTCTCCTTCATTGAAAAGACCGCCCCCTTCATACCAGGCTTGGTTCATTTCAAAGGTTGTTCCTAAAATGTTTATCGTGCCGCCAGTATTGTTCCAAAGGCCACCGCCCACTGGTGCTTGATTGTCGAAAAGGGTCGAATTAACGACGTCTGCAGTCCCATTAAAATTATAAATTCCACCCCCAGCATAAGCCGCAAAATTTTTCTCAATCAGACTGGTTTCTACAAGAAGTGTTCCCAGGTCGTTGCTGATTGCCCCGCCATACCCATTCGATATTTCTGCATCGGCCATATTATTGGAGAGCACGCTGCTATTGATGACCATGTAGCCAGAATCATTGGCAACAGCGCCGCCAATCCAGGCAAAATTCCCTGATAAAACACTGTTATTTACAAAAAGCGTTCCAGCATTTAAAATAGCACCCCCACTGTCATCCACTGCCCATCCATGCCGGATTGTGACCGTGTCGATTTCCAGGGTGCTGCCAAAATTTACAGAGAAAATTCTAAAATCTGCCGGGATGCATCCTTCAGGACGTGTTACCGGGTTGCATGCCGATGCTTGTATGATTGTACTATCCCTGCTTGCCCCGATAATATTAATATGGGATGTAATCGCTGGTAGTTGGCTGGCAAGGGTGTAGGTTCCTTTGGGAATGGCAACATTATCTACACCGTTTCCAGCAGGACACCCTCGATAGGCTGTGTCTGTGTTTGCTGCAATGATCGCTTCACGTAAAGTACAAAGACTGTCGCTAACCTCATTGTCTGCAAAGCTGTTGACCTTTATTGTTGCAGCTGAAACGGGCGAGGTGATGCCTGAACTCACAAAAACAAGGAGGACCAAAACAATAAATGAGGGGATTTTGGAGAAGGTTTTAGATTGCGCCATTTTGATATGTTCCTTTTTTAGGTATGAGATTATGCGGTCTTTTTAAGAATGTTTCTTATTATAAAAAAAATATTGGGACAATTTAGATATTTTACATCATATTATAGATTGGGTCAATATGCCAAAAATATATTGCGAAATCAAATTAGAAATCGCCAACTAAATTTATGATCAAAGCAATGATTCCTGTGCAATTCACGCTTTGAGCGCTTGTGGCGCATTAGGGGGTTATTAGTTCTTATGGAGCATCTGGTAGCTTGTAGATATAAGGTAAATTCTAAAAGAAAAATTCAACCTTATACAAATAGAATCTTTTTCCAGAAAATCATTATAATTATTAATATAAAAGATTTTATACTGATTACAATATAAATGATATCTATTAAGGAGATATTCAAATGAAAGACCAAGTTTTTAAAAAGTTACGAAGATTTAATATGTTTATGGGGGCGCTTCATTTAGTTCAGGGGATTGCCATGCTTTTCCTGGCAACCACAGTCATTCAGACGATCGCAGAGTTTTCACCCACCATCACCCAGAATTACCTGGCATTCAACGAACAAACCCGTTCATTAGAGCTTGCTACAGATGACTTGTTTGAGCTTCCCTTCGGAATTTTAGTCGCCTCATTCCTGTTGATCTCAGCCCTTGCCCATGCCATCATCTCCCTTCCAAAAAAGACCAATGACATTTACAATGCGGATCTGAAAAAAGGCATTAACAAGTTCCGCTGGTTCGAATATGCCTTCAGCTCATCGATTATGATTGTGTTGATCTCAACCCTGTTTGGTATCTATGATATTGCATCGCTGGTACTGATTTTCATCGTCAACGCTTCGATGAACCTGTTCGGTTTGGTGATGGAACAGCTCAACGCCGGCAGTAAAAAAGAAGGCAAGATTAAATGGGGTCCGTTCGTATGGGGTACCATTGCTGGCCTCGCCCCCTGGATTGCGATTTTGCTCTATATGTTCGGCACCGGCAATTTTGACCAGGTACCATGGTTTGTTTGGGCAATTGTTGGGACTTATTTTGTCGCCTTCAATACCTTCCCCATCAACATGATTTTGCAGTACAAGGGTGTCGGCAAGTGGAAAGACTACCTGTATGGCGAGCGAACTTATATCGTTCTCAGCCTGGTGGCAAAATCAATCCTAGCCTGGCTGGTTTTGTTCGGTGCGATGCAGCCGTAAGTAGAATGATTGAAGATAAAAGCATCCCATAACTGGGAATATGAATTAACCGCTTTTCTGATTTGAAAAGCGGTTTTTTGATTGAAAAAGGGAATTAAGCTGACAGCTCATAGCTGATAGGCGATAGGTTGTAGGTTCGAGCCCAAAGCAAAGATTAGCTGATTGCTAATAGGTGATCCCTCTCGTTCCGCTACTGCCCCCTGAAGGGGGTTCCGCTTCTCTCCAGGACTTTGTGGCTCATAGCTCATTTTTTTTCAACACGAGCTTAGGGAGGGCGAAGCCTACTGTCTACGGAGCATCCTGTAAGGAAAGTAAGCGATCTGCTTTCTGCGCTCTCTCAATGAACTTTAGGAAGTTTCTTAAAAATCTTCGACAATGATCTTCTTCATGGGCATCAACTTTTTAAATGCCCCAGGTCTTTCCATCAGCTCATCCATGTTTTCAGGGACGATTTGCCAGCTCAGGCCGAATTTATCCTTCAGCCAGCCGCACTGCTCAAACTGTGGATCGCTGGAGAGTTTTTCCCAGAAACAGTCAATTTCAGCCTGGTCCTTGCAGCTGACTGAAAAAGAGACCGCTTCATTAAATATGAAATCATGCTCAACACCCGAGTCTATAGCCACAAACCACTGGTCAGCCAACATGAAATCCCCAAACATCAGGGAGCCTTTTTTTGCCGGCCCGGTATCTTCAGGGTAGCGAGACAATTGACCCACTTTGGAATCCCCAAATACCGATAGATAGAATTCAATGGCATCTTCTGCGTGATTGGTGTTTTTATCAGTGAACAAAAGCGAAGGGATGATAAAGGGACGGGGGTCGCCCTCTGGATCGGTCAAAATCAACTGCCAGGTAAGACTGTAGCGGTCTTTAACCCAGCCGTAGCGTTTTGCAAATGGATAATTATCCAGGGGCATCAGCGCCTGACCGCTGTCAATAAGCTTCCCCCAGAGTTGATCCAGATATTTCTCAGCCTGGTCATCCATTGACGGATCGAAATTCACCATTAATGATATTGATGGATTGAATTTGAATTCTGGACCGGCATTGATCGCGGCAAATCCCTGTCCGCCAAGTTCAAAATCGATCGTCAGCACCTCCCCAGCGAGGTCAAGCTGGAAATCTGCCAATCCTTCCTCAGCACTATTGGGATAATAAGATTTAGCCATTATTTTGCTTTCAGGAAATGCAGAAATGTAAAATTCGACGGCTTCCTGGGCATTACCATCAAACCAAAGATTCGGTGTGATTTTTTGTTTCATTTCTAGACCTCCTATCCTGGTTTTTATTAAATTTTGAAATTATATTTTCTACCTTGTTTATCTAGTTTATCTTATTATAAAGTAGAATTCAAGTTACAGCGTGGATTCAAAGAATTCTGCTCTTCAATTCCAGTCTTCCATGATCAACTGAAATAAATTTTCCAGAAAAACCTGTTGCTGGGCTTTTATAAAATCTGTCTGGAATCATTGCCAGTGATCAATAACAACTCGAAGAGATACTTACTCAAAGGTTTGATTCAGGCTGAATGATATTAGTTTTTCTCGTGTCATACATCACATTTGGTGATATGATTATCATTGAATCAAAAGGGGTGAAAAAAAATTAATGCCGGTGGATTTTATATTCCAAGATGATGCCTTCAGGAGGAAAAATGAATCCTGCACTAAGTGATTTTTTTTCTTTACGAGTTATATTGCTTTCATGCGGAATCATTGCTGCAATTCTCTACGGGGCTGCTGATCTACTTCTCGGGCTAACAATCCCTGATTACAATTTCGCCAGTCAATCTGCGAGTGTATTGAATGCATCCGGTACATCAACCAGAACTATGATGGTGATCACAAACTTTTTCGCGGGCACTTTATTACTTGCCTTTTCAGTGGGCATATGGATGACATCAAATCAAATTTGGACTTTAAAATTCGTCGCAATATTTATTTCTGCTAATGCAATATTCTCAATAATTGCTTCAACCTTTTTCCCGATCCATTTGGATCAGCCGATGAATTCTCCTGCGAACAAAATAAACGTTATTCTGATGTTCATCAGCGTCCTATTTTACTTAATGGCAATTATTACAGGATTTTTTGCCAATCATAACTGGTTTCGTTACGTTTCCCTGGGAATTATCCTGCTTTATTTAGTGTTGTTCATCATTGGAAACGTTTTAGGAAGAAGTCAACTGAAATTCTTTGGTGAACACGGTCCCATAGTTGGTATTCAGGAGCGTACGATGATTTACACGTGGCTGATCTGGCTGATCCTCCAGGCTGTGGTGTTAATGTAAACCAATTAAGTCCCTTATTCACGATGGGTTTGCTATAACGACTGGGGAAATTTATTTCCCGGTTTTCTGAGAAAACCAGGCTGAAGTAACAACAAGTTCAAAATTACCAATTATGGATAATACGTCAGATCTTGGTTTTCTGATCAAACGACTCAAAGATGGTGTGAAGACATGAGAAGTCCTTATCGATTCTGAGCTATTGAGAATTTTTTTCTTGATCAGATGATCTCACTTTTATTGATGGGGAAACTATTTATGGAAAGACTCCATTTAAGAGCTGTTTATGCATAATCTCTACATGGAGATGAACGCGGCAATTTAACTCCCTACAGGTGGTCCCTGCAGCACCCGATTTCGTAAGACCTCATACGCCTGAGGATCCGTTGGATTCAAGCCGTACACTTCTGGCATCAGCAGCTCCAGCCACCATGTCGCACCTCCCTCGGCTGCTGCATCGATTCGAGCAGATGCTTCTTGAGGGTCATCACCCGGCGACATGCCCATCTTGATCACATCAAAAGGTGAATCGATGCCAAGCCTTTCACGTTCGGTCTTCACAAAGGCAAGGGATTCCTTGAAAACCGGTTCCTGCTCTGGTCCAAAAATGTTGAATAAAGGAAACATGCCATCCCAATTTGCCATCCGTCGGAAGGGGCGCTTATTCGGCCAGAATCCACCCACCCATATCGGGATGCGCGGCTGTTGGACCGGTTTCGGGAGGAACTGAGCCCCTTCAACATGATAATACTGGCCATCAAATTCAAATTGCTCCCCAGACCACAACCCTACCAGGACCGCCAGCCCCTCATCAAGCATTTGGCCCCGTGCCTTTAGATCGCTCTCTTCACCAAGGTGATCATACTCCCTCTTCCCTCCCCCAATTCCAACGCCCAGAATCAAGCGTCCATTGGAAAGTTGGTCAAGTGTAACGGTTTCACGGGCAAGCTTATGGGGACGGCGGCGCGGCAATGGAGTGACAGCTGTACCAAGGATAATTGAACTTGTCGCCATTGCAGCAGCTGTCAATGCCAGCCAGGGATCTGTACATGGCAGGGGTCTGCCGTCAAAATCATCATTGTAGGGTGCAATATGGTCCCAAAGAAAGAATCCATCCCACCCCACGGATTCAGCATCACGAGCAAGTGAAGAAACAACACTGGCATCACCAAATGGACCGTAATTGGGAAGGTAGATACCGGTTTTAAGTTTGTAGGACATGGGGATTCCTTTCGATGTTGTAAAAAGGGATAAAACCATTATAACAGTTGAACACAACAGGAAATAAAAAATCATTCTGCAAAACAAATAAACTTACGTTAATAAATGAAATTTTCGGATGCCACTTTTCTTAATAACTGAATCACTCTCAGTAAAACTGAAAATACCAATAACAGGATCAGGTCATTAACTGTTGCAATCCAGCCCTAAAAACCTTCATCAAAAAAACGCGTGCAAAATCTTAAGAAAACCGGAATTCTTATTTCAGTTACATAATCTTAATTTTACTGTAAAGATCCACTAAACTTGCAAAAAGAATACTGAAAATAACGGATTCATTGAAAAAAATATTGGGGTTATTCTCTCTTATGAAAATATTGAAATGATTCTATAAAATATGCTATAACAGATGTGTAAATGATAAAACGCCATAGATTTTAGAAGAAATCAACTATCGTACCCCAGCAAACTGAAAAGCAATCAAGATTAGTCCATCTTTTTCAAATTTAGCAATCATAGTTGAAAATGGATCAGCAAATTAATCATCCTCTGAGATAGAGGATCAAAGGCAGCAAATCCAAAAGATTACCAGCAAGAGGAGGTCAGAATGACAAGCATCACAGGAACAATTTTCCGTTCAGGAGGGAAAGAACCGGTTAGCTATGCCACCATCAAGGTTTATAAAAAAGGTCATACGCTATATACCACTGCGGATCAGAGCGGTCAGTTTGATATCAATCTACCTGAAAAAGGCTCCTGGTCGATTGTGGTCCTAGACCCAGATAGTTTCTCCAGCAAACCTCTCGTTTTAGATATGGACAAAAACCAGGATCCTGTTAAAGTCTATCTGGACCCAATCGCAGGCATGGAAGATGAAAAGGCTGGCAGGCTCTTTTTCTGGATTTTAATTGGCGTCCTATTCCTTATCATCGGCATCTACCTGGTCGTTCACCTCTATCTTGTCAAGCCTGTTGGTGAGTTTTCTATCTGGACCGAAGATCCACTGCGCCTGATCGAAATCTTCTTATGGGGACTTACGGGGATCCTCGTCAGTAAAATCATTACTGCTGGATGGTACCTGCGCCGACGTCGCTTTTATCGCGATGGAATCTTGATGCATATCGCCCACATCATCGCAACACCTATCCTCGTGTTAGTGGTTGTCTTACTGCTGTCTGAAGTGAGTTTCAGTTTCACCCTGGCGCAGAACAACGAAGTTACCATTGATCTTTCCGTTCCCGCCATCATGGTCGCTTTTGCATTCATCATCGGCACAAGCCCCTGGCCGCTGTGGAACTTTATCTTAGATACAGCAAAACGCTTCACCGGGCAGTTAGAGTAAATCAAGGAAAATCCTCACAACGAACATGATTTTCTATCAGTGAATTATTGAACACAAAAGCCATGAGTTAAACAAGCAAATTCAATTATTCTCCTACCGAGGTGCAACATGACCGTAACATACACAGGACAAGTAACTTGGGCCAATAAAGCCCCAGCCGCCAATGTTGAGATTCGAGTTTTCCGTGAGTTGAAAGACGGCAGCCTGGGAATGGAGTTAACCCTGGAAGCCGGCAAATCAGATTCTGATGGAAATTTCACGTTAGAAATGCGAGATTCAAAACTATTAGAGGGCTTATTCCTTGCTGATTTTGATTTATTGAGTTTTGAATTTTCTGATATCAACCCCCTGGGTTTTGATCTCGGGATCAATCCTCGGCCAGCGGTCCTTTTCACCTATTCTCTCAACGGGCAATCTATTCATACCCAATTGCCTTTCCGGAAAATCCACAGAGGTTACCAGTTACCCTATCATGCCCCTGTTGATTTTTTACCCTCAAAGGATGGGTTTGATTTTGTGAATTCCTTTAAACCCTTTGACCCTATGATTTCACTGCCCAGCTGGTTGGGCATCAAACCTATTCCAGGTTCTTATGGCTTGTGCGGTGGGATGTCGGCAGCTGCTTATGATTTTCGACTAGTAAGGATAACCCATCCCCAGGCGCCCGATATTCGACAGTATCATGATGTTCCAAAAACAGCCACTTCCTTACACCGTTACCTGGTCAGGCGTTCCCTGGACACCTTCGGCATGGGAGGAGCATTTGTAAACAGGGTGGGTGATTGGACCCTCTTGCCTGATGAGGGACTGGGTGGTGTTCAGAACCTTAGTTATATTGAATTACCTGAAATTGTCCATAATTTGCAGTTAGGGCAATGCCTTGTATTGGCCTTGATTTATGAGCGTGCAGATGATTTCGGTGACATGCTCAGGAAAATCTGGCGTAATCACCAGGTTTTGGCGTATGGATACAATCAAACCGGCCTCAACACACTTGAGATCCCCATCTATGATTGTAATTACAAAAATCGCGATGATATTGTCCTGACGATTGAACAGGTTCCTGTGGGAGAAAGCATTGAGGGTCCCATCTTTGGATTGAAAACGTGTGAAGTCATCCCCGGCAGAACAGATAAAACTGTTCGGGGCTTTTTCAGAATGAACTACCAGGCCTGCTTGCCCCCAGGCTGTTAGGCTGATGAGAGTTTTCTAATCCATCAATCACCTGATACCACACTTACATAAGAAGATTTAATTTATAAATCAATAATTAATGGCTCGCCCGATTTCTCTGGATAAGCAACCTCATAACCATATTCAAGCTTGAGTTGTGGGTCATCCCAAATTTTCATGCGCTGTTTTTGATAATTGAAACCCAAAAGGGCTTTATCAAAGCTATTTTTACTGAATTCCAAAGCGCCATATTTTAAAATCCTTGCTACAGCCTCCTGGTCAGGATGCTTGAAGTAGCTGCCATTGGTGGAAATTAAATAGCGTCGGCATTCCAACAACGAAAGTAATTCCTGGTTGATATTATGCTTACTGCCGTGGTGGGGAACTTTCAGCACGTCCAATGGTAACCGGGAAATACCACGTTTTCTCAATATTTCCTTCAATCCTTTGATTAACGTATTCGGATGTGCATCCCCGGTGAAAAGGGCAGCTTTACCATCATACTCTGCTAAGAAGGCAATACTGGAGCCATTAGGCGCGGTGTTATCCTCCTCAAAGGGTGCATCCGCAAGCTGATCCACATCCATTTCTTCTCCTAACCACCCATCGGGGAGTTTCTCAGGACGGAGCCTTTTGTTTTGTTTCAACCGATCAAATATCGCCTGGGTATCATTGGTATCCAACTTCTCCTTTTCAAGTACCTCATCCCATTCCTCACGCAATTTTTCAAGGTCCTCTAAGGAAGGCGAAAGCAAGGTAAACTTCATACCATCATCAAGAGGTTCAATTTCCATCTTATTGGGCCGGCAAACCACCGCCTCTCCTCCAAAGCGATTATTCCATTGCAAATCATATTCTGTGACCAGCTTTGAAAAAAACTCACCTGCAGGCACACCCAACCAGCCAGGTTCCAGGTGATGGCGGCCGTTAAACCAGATATCATCAATTTCTAAATCCCTGGGATGGTTACCAATCCACTTAACCAAACCTTCAATATGGTCGGCATCTATGTGGGTAAGAACCATCAAATCCAGTTTCGCCTCTTTGTCAATCAATTCATTTAAACGACGTGAAAGGCTTTGGCGCTTTCCAAGCTTCTTTTTGCTTTTGTCGGCAAAGAAGTAGTAGGGTCCGCCGTCAATCAAAATATGATGGTTTGAATCACCCTCACCATAAGTTATTAATATGCTGTCCCCATGCCCTGCTGGAAGTAATTCAATTTTGAACATTGCATTACCTTTCTACTAGCACCCAATCTGCATCGCCATCCGCCACAAGAGTCAACACTTCTGGGTAGCCCTTCGCCATCGCAGTCCGACGGGCAAGAAGCAGCGCTTCACTGAAGGTCTGATGTGATTGTGCCGATTGATAACATTGCTTCATTAATATCTCTGCAAGCTGTACTGCCCTTGACTCGTGGATTGGGGAGAGTGTGATAACCGTGATAGCAGCTCCTGCCCTGGAAAAATACATTGCAAATCCCTGGTATGGCATATCCGACAATGCTGTATCACAGCCTAACAGGAAAACAAGCGGTCGGGCTTCTTCTGACTGACCTAATAAGGATTTAGTGATCAATGCATTCGGCAAGAAACTATCCCCAATTTCCAGGCATGGCAAATTTCTTTCTTTCTTGGTATGCGGGACCAACAACAATGTGCTGGGTTGTTTTTTTACTTTTTCCATCCAGTCATCCCAATTCTCAGCAAACTCAATCCCCTCTGGAAATAGGGCTTGAAGCGCTTCACTCAATTTTTGCTTGCTGCTTTGCTGTACCTTGTTACTGGCAGCTGCTAAGCTGGATTTGAAAGGTGAAAGATTTTTTCCACCTGCTGGTAAACCAACCAGAATTTGATAATCTTTCCCCTCCAGAAGTTTCTCAGTCAATCTCAAAGGTTTGACAACATGACGCTCGATAACGGAGCGCATACCTAGGAACCCCATGGGACAGACCACATCTGAGGGAACATTCTCATCCAAATTTTCACAATCATCGCACTTACCATTAAGAATTGCGTCTAGGGCATTCGGACATAAGACAGCACTAAGTTTAGGTGCTGGAAAAACATAAACCAATTCGAGAGGAAAGACGTCCCGGACAGCTGAAACCAGCTGCAGATGGGTGATGCTGCGCAAATCAATGGGTGATTGACCATTCCCACCAAGCTGCTCCTGGATCGTTTGATAGAGATTTCTGCCCTGGATTGCCAAAACCACCAAATTTATCCGCTGCTCTTCCAGTGAAGAAAAACCAGGGGAACCAAGCTCCTTGAGGGTCAGGGTCATATCTTCAATACCTTCATCTAAACCAGAGGCTCGTTTTAAGCCCGTCTTTCCGCCAAAAAAGGTTACACCTGCTCCAAGGCTGGAATCAGATTCGTTAAATAAAACCAGATCAAACTTTTGAAGTAAATCGGGGTCTTTCAAACCTTTAACCTCAGCCCACTGCAGCCGAATTTCGTCATCATCCAATGCTTGATCAATATCGGAAAGGACCTTGCCCTCCAAAAACAGCATTTGGAGCACATTGTTCTTGTAAACAACAGCTAAACGGCCTTTAAAATCCTCGGGATCATCTTGAGGTCGGAAAGTAAATTGACAGATAGGATCAGGTTTCCCTGGTTGAGGGTCCTTAAACAATGTCAGTTTGCCCACTTGAACTTCAGGTGCATGGTGAGGCTCCCAAAAATAAACCTGGAGGTCCCAACTGGGCAAATCTGGGAGCAAGCTAAAATCGAAGGAGCCAGGAGCAACAATAACACCTTCTCTTAGCTCGCCGATCCAAACATTGAGCAAATGCTCACAACCAGCTAAGAAGGCTTTGGTCAATTTTTGCGGGGTTTGGGGATTGCTGTTCTCAAATACCTCAGCCTGTAAGAAGCGCGGCGCTTGCTCCTTATCCACCCCTGCTGCCGGCAACTCATCCAGACCCATTTCCGCTTCTTCTCCGCCCATGCCAGGCTCAGCGGAGGCTTCCATTTCCTCACCGGGAATTTCCGATTCTCCCCCACCCAAACCTGGTTCCTCACCCACCATTTCAGACATCTCCTCGCCCTTACCGCTTTCCAAACCCCCTTTGATTTTTAATATGAGGGCGCGCCCTGCTAAAAAGAGGGCTGCAGAACCGATAATCGCTCCCCCGATTATCAGTAGGTCTCGGAATTGGAATCCCTGATCCTCGCCCTCAGATTCCGGCTCCTCAGGTCCTGTATCCTCAATTTCTTCCCCCTGGAAATGGATCTTTTGGGTCAGAAAAGCATTGTTATCCTCATTTTCTTCACGTATCAAGTTTTCTGGATCCACAACCACTTCAAATTGGGTCTCACGGTCTTCCCAGGCTTCTGGTATCTCTAATTCAACATTTACCAGGTAATCACTCTGGGGGTCCACTGCCTCAAGGGTTTGATAAATTAAAACGCCACCTCCTTCCTGGTTTTTAACGACCAGGTTTGTGATGCCTGATGGGCTGTTCCCATAGTTAACTAAGATGATCGATAATTCCTGGACCCTGTTTACAGGATTATAGGGTTCAATTCTCACGTCATCAATACTCAGGTCAGGCAAATCTGTTTCAGCAGGTGGTATGACCGGGGTTTCATCGGCTGGTCCGCAAACCCAGAGGTCATCAATCAACACGACACTCTCATCAAGGGTTTCCAGCGAAATCCACCCTGCAGGCAAAGGGTCTGGATCTCGGAAGGCCAATTGTTCCTCGCCATCCAACACCACATTGATCCCTTCACCCCGCAACCTAAATTCGAGTGTATGCCATGTTTCCCATTCAATCGAGAAGGTTTTATTTGTTAAATCAATAAATTCTTCACCTTTACCCCATCCCAATTGCTTGCTTAAATTAATCCCTCTTTTATTAATAGCGACAAAATAACGTCCAACCTCACTCATACGTGTATTTATGTGGATGGCCTCAAACCCTTCTGCCGGGAAAAAGCGAAAGAATAAGGAAAGGTCATCCCATGTCTTTAAGGTATAGTTTGCAAAGAAATGACCTTCACCCCGCAAGAAGCCATCTTCAAGTCGCCAGCCATTTTCCCACTCCCAACCAGAAATTTCTGATTTGTCAAAATTTTCAGCATAAAGGAGCTCGCCCTCGGGACATTCACCAAATTTAAATCCATCCGTTTCAGGCTTGTTTTGGGGTCCAAACAGGACCACATTATCAATCATCACATAGTCTGTCTCTTCCAGAGACTCAAAAGAAATAGCGCCTGGCGGTAAGGGCTGATTATCAAAAGCAGTAAGGATAGGTTCCGGCAGAATTAATTGCTCACACTCACTTCTCAAAAAAACTGCGAAATTTCCATCACCAAATTCTACCGACACGTGATAGGGACATTTTAGATCATAAGCTACTTGAGACTCCTCTCGGCTGTCCCAGGCAGCTATTCTTTGCGTTCCACCGTCCCAATACTGCTTCTCAAGATAAACAATTAACCCATTTTCATCAACTTGCTCAATTCCAATAATGTAACGCCCAACTTCACTGTGCTGCACACCTGCATGCAAGATACCTTCGCGACTCAGTGCTGTTAAATCAAATTCAAAAAAATGAAAACCATCACCCCATGGCCCCCCTCCGTAATAAGCCCAAGCAGGTCCATCCCCAATCAGCTCTTCACCATCAAGAACCCAACCTTCACGGAGATCCCATCCTTCTGCTTGATCATTGATGAAATTCTCCTCATAAAGTGGGATTATGGTTTGGGCAGCGGCAGTATGAGGATAATAAAGTAAAAAAGCAATGACCAAACCACCAAACAGAAAAGACTTAATTCTTTGAGGTAATTTTGCAAAAAAACAAATATCAGGCCGGTAGATGTTATCCATCGTGACCTCCATAAGATAATTGGGGAAGTAATTCTATCCGGTGTTTTTTGAAGCTGAATTGAGGATCTTTTCTTATTTTAGTTTATAAAAATTTTTGAATATTGTCAAGAATTGAAGCTATAGAGGGTTTCTGCCAAAGCATGGCATATTTATTCCAACAGGAACACAGCTTGAGTAAGAATCATTTGCCTGAATCTGTCATTCTCCTTACAACTATGATTTATAATCTTCGAATAATTTACTATCCGTTTTTCTTGACTTTTAATATCAAAATATGATTTAATGAAATTTGGTGAATTAATATTAACTGACGCTAAGATATGCCAATTTAAAGTAATCACTTCAGGGCAAATTGGTATTAGGGGGAAAATAATCCAGACATTTACATGTTGCAGAATCAATTAATGGTAAGCCTTTTGTTTTTGTGAAATGGAGATGATCATGTCTGATTTATCTGAGAAAAAACGGCGAATCCCTAAAATCCCCGGCAGGGAAAATATCGAGAAAAATGATGTTATCAACAGAAAACCTCAACGGGCGTTAGAACCTCGTGAGGATCTTGATGATATTACTCACCCAATTGACCTCTCAGGCAAGGACATTGAAAGAAAAATCGAGCGTGAAGGTAATTTTGAAGATTGGCGTCCAGATCGGATCTTTGAAATAAAACCAATTCATGTGTCCATCATCCGACCCAGGGATCTTTTGTTATTGGATTTTCTCTTTAAGAATTTCAGGTTCGGTAAAGACCCTGAGGACAACCAGCAAAAATTATACCGGGCTGTCAGGGATAATGATGCCTACGTCATTGTGACATTTCGTCAGCAGAGTATCTTTGAGGAAGCCTTTTTCGAAAAAGAAGATCCAGAACCTGTGCCTGTCGAACCACCAGATTCTGATGTAAGTACTGGGGATGAGTCTCCTGATAATAATGATCCACCCATAAGATCTCGCATTTCCGGAACCAGCAGGCTTGTATTTACACAACCTGATGATGCTGAACCCATCCCCTACACCATTGAGGGACTCCTAAGGATCATGCGTGAATACCCCCTTCGTGTCTCTGCCACATCAAGACCGCCTGAAGATGAACCAACCACACCTGAATTCACACTTGCCCCGGAATTCTTAACCCATGCCCGAGCAAGGTACGCAGGTAAAACCTTTGATAAGACTTATGATGTTCAAAAACAGTATTCCCTGAGTAAACGGGCAATGATCCAATCATATGAGCAATTAAGGACTGAGCGCAGCCGTCTTGTTCAAAAGATTGACCAGGTGGGTCATGCCCTCGAACATGAACTGGAAATGGTGCCAGGCGTTTTGGAAGTCCTCAAACCCGAATTGGAACCCCCTACTGATCTCGAAACAAGCATTGAGATGCCCTTCCGTCTGATACTTTCACCAAATCGTTATGCAGCCTGGGTTCATGAACTCTCAGAAGTGGTGGCAACCCGTAAAATCTTCTACGGCATCTATCCAACCCTTGTTAAAGAGACAAAAGCAATTCAGGACTTTCCTAAAAGAGTGGAGAAGAAAAGTTCAACCACCTTAAAATCCTCCAATATGCCAGCAAAATCGCTTCTCCTTGAGCACAAGATAAAAGAAGAGGCCAGCATTGAAAAACTTTTACAGGCAAACGATACCGCATCAAATATCAAGGGGATTTATCCCAACCTTCAATTCTTTTATGAAAATATCGATTGGGTAGAGCTCTGGCATACACGGCTTGCCACCCGAAATGGTGAGGAGGTCGATGAAGGTGAAAATCCCCTGCGAACGGTCCGTGCGATCTGGGCAAAAGATGCTTGTTTTAGCAAAGATGTTGGGCAGGTACCCCAACCATATCCGCCAGGCTCTTCCGATGATCCCTTCCGTGCCTCACTGGATTCTTGTGACAGGTTTAACATTGTTCACCTTTCTGCAAACTATAAATTGAAGCATCTAGGGACTGGAAAGCATTACATCCCCCGTGCTATCCCTGTCAAGCGAATGATGCTCACCAGTTTGGGTGCCTGGCTGAACCTGCGCGGCGCTTGGGAGCCGCCTGTAAATGAACTGGAAGTAGAAGAATGGCGTCATCGAGCGACCATGGCTCGCGATCATTATGTGCGCGTGGTTTACAAGGGATATCTCTTTCCTTTTGGACATCGCGCCTCTTTGGTTAAAGTTACAGAGCGCAAATTTCACAATCGTCTTAATGGCAATCCGGCATACCTGCGTCAGCGAATTTTTATTGTTGTGCGGGAACCAGAACGAATCTATCCTCTTACTGAGTTAAAAAATGGGGATGGACATCAATACGACCTCGCTTTCCCATTTACCCTTGTGCGAATCACCACCCTGGTGACACCCTTGCTTGATAAACCTGAGAACAGTCAAATTGGTACTGAAGGCAGGCGATTATTTCGCCCGGTTGAGGGTTCCACAGGAAAGGAGATCCGGTTCCATGTGGTTGCCGAAGATTTGGAGGGTCGTGAGGTTGAATTCAGCATTCCGATGATCTTTGTAGGTAATGCAGTCAAAGCTAACACAAATTTATTGACGGACGCACAGGAAAATTATACTGGTACAACAACAGGGGCCGCACCTGCTGAATTAAACGACCAGACTGTCTGTTTTGCACCCAGCGAGGTACAGGGAGACACCACCCTCAACATTGGGAAGATCTGGTTTGGCGCTCAAATACCCACATCAAATCTGGATAAAAACAAGCTGCAAAATATTTATTCAACTGATACGCCGTTATTCTTTCCCCGGGTTGAGAAGGCTTCTGCACACATCCCTGCAATCCAACATATCGCGGGGAATGATGGTACTGCTAAATTTAAATACCATGCGGACTTCCTTAAGCATGGCTTTGGTACAAACAATCAAGGAGAAGTTTTTACAGAATTAATCGAAACAATACCTCTGAGCTTCTCGGATCGGGGTCAAAATTCAGGAGCTTTGCTAACCCCTGACATGAATATTAATGGTTTATCACGTAAGTACGGCCCTATTGGGGGCAGTCAGGGGAGCCTGACTGAAATGACCAATGATACCTTTGATGCAGCGAAATTCTTTGAAGGCATGTCTCCGATGTTATTTGGCGCAATTCCTCTCTTTGAGCTGGTTGATGCAGTGGGCGGCCCGCCAACATTCCTAACTCAAGCCATGACCCCCATTCAGGCTTTATTGAAAAATTTGGAAAACCTGAAAAACCAGTTAGAAACGTTGAGTGGTGTGGCTGCCAATCTCCAGACAGCCGCTAATGCACTCAAGGTGTTGATAACAACAGCTATCGATAATCTCTCTGAGATCATCCTTAAAATCACCGTCCCGGAACCTATTGATGCCCTGGTAGCAAATCTACAAACGAATTTGCAGGAAATTCAGGATAAGATTCAAGAAGTCCT
>P_1C_Sed_3_UnCtyDRAFT_1000066_pt1 | contig 17790 bp, 15 predicted proteins | sample Pon1CUnioCityCA_FD_10233 | JGI IMG/M metagenome (IMG submission 10233) | reverse complement strand
TGAAGGCGTGGCCTCAGCCGAGGGCGCTGGAGAAACAGGCGGAAGCTCGGCCTCGGCCGGTTCCTCCTCCAACGGCTCCTCGTCAGGCTCGAGGACGGCTTCCTCTTCAACAGATTCTTGCTCTACCTCGGGCGCCGCTTCCTCGACATCCTCCTCCGAGGGCTCCCCCGCCACCAGGGGCGTCTCCTCCCCACCCTCTTCGGACGTCTCCTCTTCCAGACGCACAAGCTCCGCAGAGAACGATTCCCCCGGCGGAACAGCCTCAATCTCGCGCTCCGCCTCCTTCAAGGGCTCTTCCTCAGCCTCGCGAATCGCCTCTTCTTCGACAGCCTCTTGCTCTACCTTAGGTGAGCCTTCTTTGGTCCTCTCCTCTGAGGGCTCCTCCGGCGTGAGCGGCATCTCCTCCTCACCTTCCTCGGGCGTCTCTTGTTCCAGGCGCACAGGCTCCGCAGAGAACGATTCGCCTGGCGGAACGGCTTCCATCCGGTGCTCCGCTTCCTCCTCCGGCGCAGCGAGATCCTCCGATGTCGGCTCGGTCTCAACCTCAGATTCCTCTTCAGAAACGTCGGGCGTCGACAGCGCGGCCTCCTCCGTTGGGGTCTCGAACCTATGCGATGCGAGGGGAGAACCCTCCGCCGGCGCAGCCACCAGGCGATCAGCGATGGTACGATACGTTTCCTCGCCTATCCCGGACACAGCGGTCACGTCCGCCGGTTCATCATAAGGCTGAATCGTTTCGCGGTAGGTGATGACACGCTGAGCAAGCACTGGACCGATGCCAGGGAGCTGCGTCAACTCCTGCACGGTGGCGGTGTTCAAGTCTACTCTCTTCTCGGCCATCGAAACCTCCTCACGTGATGTTCGGTGTGCCAAATGCGGGTGAGGCGCCTGCTCCAAGAGAGCCTATCAAGACCTCAGGCTTCGATGTCGCCACTTTCTTGTTCCAAGCCACTAGGTGGCTGCGAAGCCTCAGGAACATCCTCGCCAGGCTCAGACTCCTCCACCGGCTCTAGCGGTGCGGGCTGAGAGAAGAGAAGGTCTGGATCGACCTCCAGAAGGGCCTGCTCGGCCGCCGCAAGATCGATCGTCATAACACCTTCCTCGTCCTCGGGATCCACCAACACCCGGCGAGCTACAGCGTCGGCCTGGGCCACCGGTCCCCTCACGGAGAGATTCGCCAGGCTAAAGCCCGTCACACGCGCCTCCTCATCGAGAACGACATCCTCGACCTTCCCAATCTTGGTACCACCAGGCGTACGCACCTCACGCCCTCGAAGCTGGTCCAAACGCAGCCACCCAGGCGGCTCATGAGCCTCGCCCCCTTCATAGACGGTGAACGTGCTCTCGGCCAGCAACGCGTCGATCCCGAAGAGGGCGATATCGCTTCTCTCTACGAAACGAGGCGTCGGCCTGAGGAGTCCTTCGCGACCAAGATAGATACCAACGACAGACGTCAAATCGTCATCAAGGTAGAGGTCCTTGACCTCCCCTAGTCTCCGCCCATCGGCGCTGCCGAACACCGGGTTGCCGATCAGACTCTTCCCCAATCGCATGATCTTCCTCCTGTTGTTGTGTCTATAAGAACGGCTACGATGGTTCCATCAAGCCCAGAACCTCGGGCCTGACAAATGTGCCGAGCATAGGATGCTATCCAGCGGCCAGGTGCAGCAGTACCTGCGGTACCCACAGCTTGCCAATGCCCAGGAACGACAAGACCGTCGATCCCGCGAAGATCAACACACTGATCGCAATCAGGACTTTATCGCGGCGCTGGTAGGTCAGCCGATGCACCCAGGTACGCGGGCCAACACCGAAGGCCCGTAGATCCATGGCGTCTATGATGTCCTCGGCGCCGACAATGGCGTTGATGGTCACCGGCACCAGCAAGGGCGCCAGCTTACGAATCTGAGCGACAAGGCCGCCAGAGAGTTTCTCCACCTCGTACCCCCGAGCACGCTGCGCGTCGAGCGTCACGCTGAAGTCGCGCCCCAGCGTCGGCACGAAGCGAAAGGCCAAGTCCATAGCATAGGCAAACTTGTCGGGTAAGCCCAGCCCCCGGAACGTCACACCATAGAGGCTGGGGTTGACGGTATACGGGATGGTGATAGCCATCGTGGTGATGGCATACATTCGAACGAGCTGACTGACAGCAAAGATGGTCTTCTCAGCTGTGACGTCGAGGCTAAGCTGCCACCCGACGATGGGGAGGGAGAGAGGCCCTACCCGAGTGATGAGATGCTCTTCGTGGTAGGCATATTGCACACCACCTCTCCCGGTGATAAACGTCAGAGTGGTCATGACGAAGATGAGTATGCTTACTAGAATCCAGACCCGGCGCGTCTCCTGCCAGGTCAGCCGTGCTAACCCGTACTGAAGAAACGCGATGCCTAGAAAGACCAGCATGATGCGCAGATCCCAAAATTGGACGACAGAGAAGAGCATCGCCAGCATAAAGATGATCCGTGCTCGGGGGTCCAAACGCTGGATGATGGTATCTCGCTCACGATAGCGCCAAGCGATCAGCATATCATGCCCCTCTGTGTTCGTCCGCTTCTGTTGGATCTATGCGCCTCGGCATCGGACTCCTCGCTCTCAGCTGAAACGTGGAAACTGGCGACAGCGCAGTCCCTGCGCTAGCGACCGGTCCGGGCTTGCACAGCCTCGTAGGCGGCCAATAGGATCGGTGTGAGAATCATCGAGTTGATGATGTTGGGACCAGCGGCCGGCGCAAACTCACCGATGATGGCCGTGGCGAAGCTATAGCCGTTAATCCAGATGTCAGCGATAGAGGCGAAGCCTATACCGATGATGATGCCCAGCGTACCCCATAGGTTGACGGCCGCGAGATCCACGCTAAACTGCTCAAGGACGAAGCGCCCGGCAACGACGACAACCCCGCCAATGACGAAGATCCAAGCCCACAGGGAGAAATCCTCGATCTCACCCGTCCACGGGCCGATCACCTCTGGGTTGAAGAAGATCAGGGCTGCGGTGATAGCGACGAGCACAGCCACTAGAATGGTGAGGAAGTTGAGGCTACGCCGCTTGTTCACGAAGAGCAGCACTAAACCCGGGACCATGCCCATCAGTCCATTGCCAATGTCCCAGGCGGGAAAGACTCCCCATCCGGTCAGGAAATCGCCCAGGATGTTGCCCACCGCTCCGGTGAAGAATCCGACCACCGGACCGAAGGCATAGCCAAAGAAGATGGGAATGCAGACCGAGGGGCGCAGCGCCACCTGACTGACGGACGGCATTGGTATGGTATTGAAGATCCAGTTGAAGACGCCATAGAGAGCGGCACCGATGGCCATGTAGACGACTTCCCGCGTCCCCACAGCCCAGGCGTCGTTCTGCGCTGTAGCGAGATAGACGCCAAAGACCAAAATGAGGCCAATGGCCGTGACGCCGATGGGAGCCACCCCACTTATTCTCTGCCCGCCGGTGAAGATGCTGGCCAGAGCCAACAGCACCACAAAGACGACCAGTACGATAAACCAGATAAGCGTTCGATTCGTGCCAGGCTGCGCACTCATGTGTACCTCCTTGTCTCGTGAGACCTAACCTGATGAATAGTCCTTCAAACAACGGGCAGTGGCCTCGTCCCTCCCCTCGGCAAGGCGACTGCACGGCGTGCGCTCATCTGTGCGGCTGCTGCGCCTCCTCCGCGTCATTCTCCCCCGACGCTCCGCCCCCACGACGGCGGTGGATCACCTGAGCTAATTCCTCGGCCGACATGAAGTGTCCCGTCTGAGGCAGGTATTCTAGATTCGCTTTCAATAGCGAGGTTGGCACTAATCGACATCGTTCCAGGAGGTCGAAGTCAGACAGGACCTCATATGGCGCGCCGTCACCCGCAATCCGCCCCTCATGCATCAAGATCACTCGATTGGCGTAGCAAACCGCCAGATCGAGGTCATGGGTGATGAAGAGGACGGCGGAGAAGCCCGGCGTCTGCAGGATAGAGTCCATAAACGCCATGTAGTTCCAGTAGTCCTGCCCAGCGGTGGGCTCGTCCATCACCAGGATGCGAGAGCGCATCGCGAGGATAGCCCCGATGCTGACCCGCTTCTGTTGGCCGAAAGAGAGCGACAGCGGTGGGTAGTCCTCCAGTCCCCGGATGTTGAGGGAATCGATCGCCTCCTCCACGCCTTCCTCGACCGCTTCCTCGTCAAAGCCCAGGTTCTCGGGCCCAAAGGCAAGTTCCTCCCGCACGGTGGGTGCATAGAGCATATGGCTAGGGCTCTGGAAGACGTAGCCCAGCGTGTGGGCGATCTCCGCCACACTCAACCGTCTCGTATCGCGGCCCTCGATCAACACGCTGCCAAGCTTCGGCTTGAGCAAGCCGATGGCGTGCTTGATCAGTGTGGTCTTACCGGCACCATTCGGGCCCAGGATAGCAGCAATATCACCTTGACGAATCGTCAAGTCAACATCCTGAATCACTTGAGGCCCATTCGCGTAAGCAAATGAGACGTCCTGGAACGTGACGAGACGCTCGCGCCCATTAGGCTTGATCGCCGGTTCCACGACCCGGAACGAAACGTCGGCTGCCCGCTCAATCACGGCAGGGGCAGGCAGCTTAACTTGACGATAGTCGACGACCTCAGTCAAGCCGTCGACGGGGCCAGCATAGGTGATCTTACCGTCTGCCATGAAGAGCACACGATCTGGATGGACGTTCAACACGTCTTCGACCCGATGCTCAACCAGTAAGATGCTGATCCCCTCGTTGGCCAGGCGGCGAAAGAGCTGCATAGCTTCTTGAGCGCTGGCGGGATCGAGACTAGCGAGGGGCTCATCCAGCAACAGGATATCCGGTCGCATAGCCAAGACCCCGGCCAGGCTGACTTTCTGCTTCTCACCCCCAGAGAGGTAAAATGTCTCGCGATCCCGAAGGTGAGAGATGCCCAAGTAGTCGAGTGTCTCGTCTACCCGCTGGCGAATCTCCTCTCGAGGCAACGCCAGATTCTCCAGGCCAAAAGCTACCTCGGTGAAGACGTGGGCACCGAGTATCTGACGCTCGGGGTCCTGCAAGACGGTGCCGACCTGTTGGGATAGACGCGAGAGGGGCATCTGCGACGCCTCTTGACCATGAACGAGCACACGACCCTTCAATTCACCCTTGTAACTATGGGGAATCAAGCCGTTGATACAACGAATGAGGGTAGTCTTGCCACAACCGCTGGTGCCGGCCACAAGGAGCAACTCACCTTGCCGCAGCTCGAAAGACACATCCCGGAGCGCCGGATCAGGACGCGCTCGATACTGGAATGTGATTCCGTCGACAACTAATGGGGTGTTTCGTTGATCAGCCATGGCTGTCGCCCGCACATGGAGCTGGGTCGTAAGGAGCCTCGTGAATCAACAAGTAACGGGGACTTCCAGTGGAGACGCCATTGCCCTGAACCGCGTCCTCCAAGGCTAGCCAGACGGCACTTCTTGGGCCGCCTCTGCTGCCTCTTCCTGTCCCACCTCGACCCGCCAGATTTTTTCCGGGTCATCGATGTGGTCGATGAAGAGCACGCCTTGGCAATGGTCAATCTCGTGCTGAAGCACCCGGGCTAGAAGCCCCTCGGCCTGGAGGCGGATCTTGCGGCCGCCACGGTCCAGGGCCGCAACGGTGACAGATCGATGCCGCTCCACCTCTCCCACCCAGCCAGGAACGGACAGACATCCCTCAATCCCCTCCTCCAACTCCTCAGATGTATGGACAAGTTCCGGATTGATCAGGACATACAGCTCGGTTTCCAGCGGCTCATCAGGCTTCTCCGCCGCCTGCTCGGACACCACCGGAATCTCAACGACGATGATGTGCTCGGGCACGCCAATCTGAACGGCCGCCAGACCGATGCCATCGGCGTCGCGCATGGTCTCGATCATGTCCTCAACGAGCTCTTGAACGTCCTCGTCAACACGCCGCACACGGCGCGATGCCTCGTGAAGCACCGGTTCGTTAGAGAACACAATCCGACGAATGGGCATTCTCTACCTTCCTCCTAGCTAGATGATGTGTCAGACGCATCCCCCGGCCGGAAAGATGTGGGAAGCACCGGACCGCCTGATTGTTCTGCCTCAGGATGACGCATCTGATCATAGACGGTGAACCAATCGAGCAGCTCATCTTGCCGACGACGAGCCCTCTTTTCGCGCTCGCGCTTCTCGAACGTTTCAGTGCGGCGGAAAATCTCCGCCTGTACTGCCAGTGGGTGCCTGACGTAGTCGAAAGTGAAAGGACCAGCACCAGCCGTCTCAATGGTCACCGAACCGTAGCCCAAGATCCGACCGATCAGGCCAGGCACGGTGAGGCTGACGTTCTGGATCATACCCAGGCTGGCCTCGCGGCGTTCCTCGCGCAGGCCGAAAGGCAGCTGCTCAACGTCGATGATGCGCGACAACGTCACCTGGTAAATGTCGTTCTGCCAGTCCTCGAACACCCAAAGCCACCATGGACCGAGGAACATGAGCACCATCCCATAGCCGAGCAGGATGGACAGTTGATCGCCACCGCGCCCAAGCAACCATGCGGCAACCAGCGTGGCCAGGGCAATCGCTGCTGTGGGGCGCGATAGCGGGCCCAGCAGAGCAACCCAGTGCTTCCTCCACGTGATGGTATCCCCCTCCTCATAGCGCAGAGCGGGGAAGAAATAGCGGACAACGCGCAACGGCGCGAGGATCCACGATGGCAGACTGAACCCAGAACCTTCATCGGTGGGCTTCTGCTCCTCTGCGGCTCTGGCGTCTGGACTGGACACGCCGTGTTCCAGTCGACGGTGGAGGGCGTCCTGAATAGCTGCCCGTTCCTCGGCCCGGATCTGAGCCTCAACACGGTCCCTCTGCCGGAGGATGCGCTCCTGGACTGTGGTCGGATTGGGCACCTTTCGAAATGCCACCACCCCACCAGGTTCCCCGGCAGTCTCGATAAGCAGATCACCAAAACCAAACATCTGGGCCAACAATCCCTCTTGGACCTGCTGGACGCTCTGAATATTGNTTANGGGCGCCCCGACGCGAGAACGGTGAATGAGATAGACGTGCTCGTCGTGCAAGACCCGCCGATTGGTGAGGATGTAGTTGTCGTTGAGATGATCCAGGATGTAGTAGAGCGCGAGCAAGAGCGGTGCCCCCGAAAGAATACCTCCAAACACCAAGCCTACCAGGGAGGTAGTGCCGAGGAAGAAGTAGCTCGCCAGGATCAGAATCAGCAAGAGCCCGGGGAAAAGGAGCCGGCGAAGCAACACCACAGGATGCTTACGCAAGACAAAGACGACAGCCTCGTCCGGTTCCTGCCAATCGAAGCGCGGCGCCTGCCTTCTCCGTTCCAGATCCGACGTCATCTGGAGATCGTCGAGTATGGCGGGGCGTTCTGCCACCAGCTGATCGAAGTCAGCCTTGTTGATGGTCAACAGCACAGCGTCCTCTACGACCTCAGTTGTGGCATCGTGGGGCTCACCAAGCAGGAGCGAGCTCTCTCCGAAGAAGTCTCCGGGGGAAAAATGGTCGACCTCGCGCTCAATGCCCTGGGGGTCCACACGCAGGACGCGCAGCTCACCGCTTTCAACGAGGTGACAAGCGCGCCCCTTCTCGCCCTGCCTAAACAAGACGGTGCCCCTAGGATGGCGCTGCTCTTCCGCCAATTCGGCGATTGCCTCTAGGTCATCTCGATCCAGTGCAGAGAAGAGCTCAACGCGCCCAAGCTGATGGACAACGTCGCTGTGCTTATCAAGACTGCCGACCATGTCACAACCCTCCCCGTTTCGACAATTGTAGCACAATCTTATCTCAGAGGAAAGGCACGCGGCGTAGCGGGACGCGGCTCTAATCAGACAGGTGCCAGGTGCCGAGCTCGACCACTGGCCCAAGCCGCTCATCCAGGTTGGGAAGCGCTCTCTGAGTAAAATGATCATAGGCCAGGAGGGAACCAACGACGGGCACAGCAGAGGCGTCGCCAGGGACCTGCATCCGATGGGGATCGAGAACTGACGACCCGCGGATCCATTTGAGGGTAGGGATGGCCCCCAGGGCCGGGACTGTATCGTCAGACGCACGCCAGGCCCACGCGCCGTCGGCCTTGAGGCCGGTGAGTGACGTGGAGACGATGTAGTCGCGCTGCAGAGGACGCTGGCTCCGGAAGCGGAGAGAGAGCGTCGCCTCAGCCCCTGGCTCTAGAACATCCTTAGGACGGCTGGCGTGGGTCAGCACCATGGCGTCGCCAAAGGGAATGTAGCGCTCACTGGGGCTTGGCGAGGGGAGATGGATGGATCCACCGAAGAACAGATTCCACCTCCGCTTCCCCTCAGCCCCCACCGTCAAGCGACGGGGAACATCAGGGGTGTCCATCGCCACGGTAGCATACTGACCGCGCTCCAGACGGGGCACCCGGGATGCAGCGATTGACCCACCCCGTGCCCCACTCAGCTGCACCTCGGTAAGCTCGCCGGGACCTGCCCACTGGAGGTACGTCCGCACGGCGCCCTCGACACTGAGATCGTAATCAACCCCCATTAGCGTGGGGCCATCGGCGAAGCGCACAAACTGCCTGTGCTGTGTCACGGGACGCATCGTGGACGGTTGAAGACGCACAGTCTCCAGAGCTACGGTCTGGGACCCATCCGGTGCCGTAAATCGGCCCCCAGACGAGGCTCCCACGGGGTAAGCACCGACCACCAGCGTATACTCCCCGGGGGAGGCTTGGAGCTGAGGATAGACCAGAAAGCGATCGATGACGATCTCCCCTGTCGAGAGGGTATCGAGCGCATGCTGGGGGTCCTCCGCCGCGCTCCACAGGCGTCCATCGGGGCCGATGAGCTGAGCGAAGAGGGCGATGTCACTGGCAAGCGCCTCCGTAGGCGACCAGGCCAGCATCACCGTCAGCGGTCTAGCGGGCCGAACCTCCTGGGTCATCAGCCGATAACCCCGCATCTCAATCTGGCCACCCAACACAACATCGAGGGCATTCAGGTCGGAGGGGGTGTCGAGCCTGGGCTCAGAACGAACCCGGAAGGCCTCCCCCAGAGGCTCGAAGATGTAGGGCAGGGCGCCATACTCATGCTGGAAGTACCGCACCACGACGACTGGTCGCTCTGAGATGTGCTCCTGAATCGTGCGCACCCACGTCTGCGCCAAGGGCTCCCCGCGCGGCGCCACGTAATCGACGATGACATCGGGACGCACGCCCTCGACCCGCTGCAGGTACTGCAGGGGCGTGAACCAGTGCCAATTCGAGAGAATCACAGCGTCCTCCGGAGCTTGGTGCAGCACCGTCTCCGCGTAGCTTCGGGCATCGCGACTGCGGGAGAGGCTGCGATAGCTCGGGAGATGGACGCCAAGGTTGATACACCCGGCCACGAGGAGGGCGATACCCACCACACCAGAGATCATGGTCAGCACTCGCCTCTCCTTGCTCCCGGCGCACCCGCGATCCAGCAGCTGCGAAGCAGTGACCGAGATCGGCGCTCTCAAGCCCGCGATGTGCTTGATGGGCATGGCGATTAAGACAGCAAGGGAGACATAGACCGGCATCTCATACTCGACGGTCTGCGGCGCATCGTAGGTCAGCGTAACGACCGTGTGTACGAGGAAGCTTCCCACCAGGAGGAGCGCCAGCCTGCGATCGCTCCACAGGAGAAGCCATGCACCGAGGCCCATGCCGACCAAGAGAGCTAGATTGAACTGGAAGTGAAGCAGCGTGGGCAACAACACCAATCGGTCGAGTAGGCCGAGAGCGAACATATCGCCGCGAAAGCCACGGGCTAGCACGTGATTCAGGAAACCAGAAGGCGTGGCCAGGTCTGGCGCCCCGCGTAAGGGGAGGTAAAGCAAGACCAACAGGCCCGGGAGAAGAGCAGCTAAGGGCACCAGCCAGCGATCAGGCTGACGGAGGAGGGAGGGGTCAACGAGCACCAGGTAGAGGACGAATGCGGCGCCTGGAAACACAAGCGAAGGATGATGGGTGATACCGAGAGAGAGCGCCAAAGAGAAGAGAACCAGGTAGCGCTCTTCCACTACAGACGCCTGGCGCTGTACCTCCGAGGCGTGTCGCACCAGAGCCCAGAGGCAGAGAGCTGTGAAGAAAGCGGTCAGGGGGCGGATGCTGGTCTTCGTCGCCGTGGCCCAGTAAGTCGTCGCAGAACCGAGGGTCAAGGCGGCGGTCAGCCCGCCCAAGACAGTATCGGTGAGCTGTCGAGCCGTGGAGAAGACAAGGCCGAGCGTGGCTGCAGCAGTGAGGGCCGAGAAGGCGTTCATACGCCACGCTGGCGTCGGGCCAAGCGGAACGTGAGAGAAGGCCCAGCCCAACATGGTGTAGAGAGGATAGCCCGGTGGGTGAGCCACGCCGGCTGTCGCAGCCACTCGCTGGAACTCCCCAGCGTCGGCCGGAAGCACGTCGGGCATCAAGGTGACCGCATAGAGCCCAAGAAAGGCAAAGAAGATCACCCAGGAGAAATAGCACGAGGCGAGCGCTGAGAACCCGCGGCGCAGCTGGCGAAAGCAACGGCCTGCGAAAGACTCACTCCGTCGATCTAGGGGGTCGTTCATGGTTAACGTGCCTCAACGCTGGGCGTCGGCGTAGGCCGTCAGCGTGGCCTTGGCAGTACGCTCCCAAGAGAAGCGGCCTGCCTGAGCCAGAGCGCGACGGCTCATCTCCGCGCGCAACCTTTCGTCAGTTGCCAACTGAATCAAGGCGCCTGCCATACCCTGGGCATCATCGGGCGGCAGCAGGATCCCGGCGTCACCAATGATCTCAGGGAGTGATGCCGCCTCACTCCCCACCACCGGCGTTCCGCAGGCCAACGCCTCTAGCGGTGGGAGCCCAAAGCCCTCATAGCGACTGGGAAAGATGAAAGCTACCGCGCCTCGATAGAGCGCGGGCTTATGCTCCTCTTCCACGAAGCCACTGAAATGGACAAAGCGGTGCGGCACGTTAGTCTCTCGCATAAGCCGCCGTGGATCCGGCGTGAATGGGGTGTCCTGGTCGGGCAGACGCCCGGCGATGACCAGAGGACACGCATCCCCGATGGCGGGTCCGGTCCAGCGGCACGTGGCGAGCACCATCGCCAGGTTCTTGCGACGGTCGAAGCCGCCCAGATAGAGCATGTATCGATCGGGCAGGCGGTAGGCGGCGCGGACCGCGGCGTCATGGGGGGCAGGCTCAGGTACGTAGTGATCGCCCGCTGCCAGTGGAATCGCCCACACGCGACGACGCGGGAGGCCGAGGTGGCTCAGAATATCCTGTCGCGAGGCCTCAGAGTCGGTAAGCACCAGGGTAGCGCCGCGCGCGCTGGCGCTGACCAGGGCGGTGTAGAGGCGCTGCAGCAGCCCACCGCGATATCCGCCTGCTGGGCCACGCAGCACCAAGGGAATCACGTCGTGAATGGTAACCACCATCGGCACCGGCGAGCGAGCCGGCGGCCCCCAGTAGGGGACGTGGATTATGTCCGCGTCGACGCGGGCGCAGGCTTGAGGAAAGGTTACTTGCTCGAACCTTACTTTGCCCAGATTGGAGCGTGAACTAGGAACGCGATGCAGGACGCAAGATGCAGGAAGATCAAGCGCTTCAGGCTCGACCTGCTCTCCCTCATCCCGAGGGACGATGAGGATGATCTGCAGGTCCGGATCCAGATCCACCAGACCCTCCACCAGCTGCCGGGTGTACTGCCCGCTGCCGGTGGCCGGGCTGTTCCAGAACCAACCGTTGATAGCAAGACGCATCAGATAGGAGCGAAGAAGAGGGTGGCTTCGCTAGGCAACCATCCCCTGTCCCGGCGTTGCCTCGCCCAAGGAGGCGCTACGCCCCATAGCCGTCGGGATGGGTGCGGTGCCATTCCCAAGCGTGGGCCACAATGGTCTTCAGGTCTGGATACCGCGGCTCCCACCCCAGCTCTCGGCGGATCTTCTCGCTGCTAGCGATCAACACGGGGGGGTCGCCAGGCCTTCGGTCACCGGGCTCCGCCGGGATGGGATGTCCCGTCACGTCGCGGCAGGTCTCGACCACCTCTCTCACGGTGAAGCCGCGGCCGTTGCCCAGGTTGTAGGTCCGGCTTCCCTCATCCAACGCCTCCAGCGCTAAGATGTGAGCTTGGGCCAGGTCGACCACGTGGATATAGTCACGCACGCATGTGCCATCGCGGGTTGGGTAGTCGTCGCCAAAGATGACGATCTTATCCCGCTGCTCCAGCGCCACCTGAAGGGTGAGGGGGATCAGATGGGTCTCGGGGTCGTGATCCTCCCCGCGCTCCCCGCTAGGTGAAGCGCCGGCGGCGTTGAAGTAGCGCAGGGCAGCATAGCGAAAGCCGTAGATGCGATCCAGCCAGTGTAGCATGCGCTCCAGAATGCGCTTAGACTCCCCATAGGGGCTCCCGGGAACGATCTGCTCCTCCTCGTCGATGGGGATCGTCTCGGGCTCATCGAAGAGATTGGCAGTGGAGGAGAGAATGAAGCGGCGCACACTATGCTCGATCGCTTCGCGCATCAAGTTCAGCCCGTTCGTTACGTTCTCGCCTAGATACATGAAAGGATGCTCCATCGACTCCCCCACTAGCGTGGAGGAAGCGAAGTGCATGACCCCATCGATGTCGAAGCGCTCGAACACGGCTCTGATTTCGTGTCGCTGCGCCAGATCGCCCTCAACGAAATGGGCATGGCGATGCACGGCACCTTGATGACCATTGGAGAGGTTGTCGAACACGACGACATCCCGTCCTTGTCTGATCAGCTCCTCCGTGACGATGCTGCCGATATAGCCTGCGCCACCAGTGACCAAGATGCTCATATCCGTGCCTCCTCTACAGTTGGTAGGCGTATAGACCCGCAGATAACAGATCGGATGGAGAGATTGTCTCGTCGAAGATGTCTTCGACCGAAGCCAAGCGCCTAGCTGGTGTGGGCATTGTGTCGCTCATTGTACATCGACAGAGTGGAGTTGGCTAGTACTCAACCGAGATCCAGCCAAGCGAACGAACACGTTGTGCTCCAGGGCGCTCGAACGTATAATGGTGAGAAACCGCACCGAGTATGGATTGAGGAACACGCCAACCTCAATCCCTCAAGACCAGGAGGATTAGCATGACGACCAAGGCACAGGTCACGTGGGTCGGACCGGGGCTGCGGCTGGTGGGCGAAGCGGAAGGTCGCGCCATAGTCACCGATCACGCGATGCCAGACGAGGAACGAGAGGACACAGGTCCCCAGCCCATGCAGTTGCTGCTCATCGGGCTCTGCGGCTGCACGGGGATGGACGTGATCTCCATCCTACAGAAAAAGCGTGAGGCTTTCACCGGCCTGCAGGTGGAGGCCACGGCCGAGCGCGCCGAAGAGCACCCCAAGATCTACACCAAGATCCACCTCGAATTCGTCGTGACAGGGGATGGGGTGGACGCAAAGGCGGTGGAGCGATCCATTGAGCTCTCCCAGACCAAATACTGTCCCGCGTCGGCGATGCTGGGAGAGGTGGCGGAGATCACCACCTCGTTCCGCATCGAGGAGGCCTAGCATCTCGTCATGCAAGACAAGCGCAAGACCGTCGAAGAACTGGAGAAGCGCATCGCGGACCTCAAAGCTCGCTTGCCGAAGCATTCCGTCCCTCCAGCGATGCTCATCGAGCTCGAGGACTTGGAGGAGGCGCTGGAGCAAGCGCGATCGGAGGCCATCGAGGAGACTCAACGATGACCATAGGATCCTTCGAGGGCAAGTCACCCCAGATCGGGCAAGGCACGTATGTCCATCCCTCGGCCGACGTCTTCGGAGACGTCACCATCGGGGAAGGCTGCTGGATCGGTCCCGGCGCACGGGTTCGTGGCGACTATGGCACGATCGTCATTGGTGACTACTGCAGCGTGGAGGACAACTGTGTCATCCACGTGCGGCCCGGCGAGAAGACGACCATAGGGAACTGGGTGACGATCGGTCACGCCGCCGTGATTCACAACGTCAAGGAGATCCATGACTACGTGATCGTGGGCATGGGGGCCGTGGTCTCCGATTGGGCTGTGGTGGGCGAGTGGGGCGTGGTGGGCGAAGGGGCCGTCGTCCGTCAGGGACAGCAGATTCCAGCAGAACAGATCGCCGTCGGGGTGCCGGCCCGCGTGTTGGATAAGACCGTGAGCGACGACTACAAAGCCCAATGGACCCACTTCAAGAAGACCTACGTCGAGCTCGCCCGACGGTACCCAGAGGGATACAAGCCGGAGAAGGACGCGTGAGGCTGGGCGCCCACGAGTCGATCGCGGGCGGGATTCACAAGGCGTTCGACCGCGCAGCATCGGTCGGATGCGACGCGGTGCAGATCTTCGTCAAACCCAACCGCTCCTGGGCAGTGCCGCCGCTCAGCCAGGAGGACGTTACGCTGTTCCGAGCCAAGGCCGAGGCGACCGCGATCCAGCCGACTGTAGCGCACACGTCCTACCTGCTCAATCTGGCCTCGCCGGAAGAAGATCTGTGGCATAAGTCGATCGACACCCTGATCATCGAACTGGAGCGATGCCACAGGCTAGGCGTGCCCTGGCTGGTGCTCCATCCCGGAGCGCATGTGGGCAGCGGTGAGGAAGCGGGTCTCGCGCGGATGGCTCGGGCGCTGGGGAAGGTCCACGGAGCGACTGGCGCGTTGCACACGCAGATCCTGTTGGAGACGATGGCCGGGCAAGGGACGAAGCTCGGCTACAGTTTCGAGCACCTGGCCTGGCTCCTGAACCAGACCCCGGAAGGAGAACGCCTCGGGATCTGCCTGGACACCTGCCATGTCTTCGCCGCCGGCTACGAGCTCCGCACCGTTGAGGGCTACGCAGCCACGATGGAGGCCTTCGATCGCATCATCGGGCTGGAGCGATTGAAAGCCCTGCATCTGAACGACAGCAAGGGGAAGCTGGGTAGTCGAAAGGATCGTCATGAACACATTGGGGCAGGTCACATCGGCCTGGTGGGTTTTCGCCACGTGCTAAACGACGAACGACTGGCGAAGCTACCTGGCCTGCTGGAGACCCCAAAGAGCGATGACCTGCACGAGGACTGGGAGAACCTGACGGCATTGAGGGACCTGCTTGAAGCTTCGCCCTTGACCAGCTCTCAGGTTGAGGGAGAGAATCAGATGCTACCGATTGAAGAGGTGATATGAGCCGTTTCCTACGCGAGAACTGGATGATCATGCTCGTGTGTGCCCTGATCGTCTTCGGCTTCGTGTTTCTGCGCACGTCGGGCGACGACCTGGGCTCAACAGCCGAGTTCGACGCCCAGATCAACGAGGGCACGCCCGTGCTGGTGACGTTCTACTCCAACACCTGAAGCGCCTGCCTTCTGGCAAAGCCCGTCGTGGACGGGATCGAACGTCGCCTGGACGATCAAGCTCGGGTTCTGCGGCTGAATATTATGGACAGCGTGGGGAGACAGCTGGCCGTGCGCTACAGGGTGCGCCGGGTGCCTATGCTGGTGTTGCTCGACGGCAGCGGGAACGTTGTGCTGAAGCAGACCGGAACGCCAAGACGCGAGGAGATTTTTAGCGCAGTGAGACAGCTGACAGAATGAGGATGGAGGGGACTACGCGTACAGCTGATCCCCTCGCCAGCGGGCTTCCCTGATCTCCCCCTGCTGTCCAAACTGCGGGAGAACGGTTCCTATCGTCTGGCTGAATTCAGCTGCGTCGCCGCTGGTGAAGAATAGGTGTCTTCCGGTGTGGTCCCCATCGACCTGCGCCTGCTTGCGAGCCAACACAACGCATGTCTGGCGCGCGACGGCCGGGGCGGGGTCGATGACTGCGATGCCCTCGCCAATGATGCGCTCAATGGTAGGCCGCAGAAAAGAGTAATGGGTACATCCCAGCACGAGCTGGTCGACCGCGGCTTCGACCAGCGGGGCCAAGCACTGACGCAATAGGGCCTCAGTCTCCAGAGCCTCAAGGGCCCCAACCTCTACCGCCTCCACCAGTCCTGGGCAGACCTGAGTTAGGACCTCCACACCGCACGCATAGCGCTCCAATAAGCTGGCGAAGAGCTCTCCCTGAAACGTCGCCTCCGTGGCTATCACGGCCACCACGCCGTTGGTGGTCCTCTCAGCGGCTGGTTTGACCGCCGGCTCCATCCCCACGAAAGGAACCTGGGGAAATGTGCGGCGCAGGTCCCGGAGCGCAGCGGCGGAAGCGGTATTGCAGGCGACGACGATGACCTCTGCCCCTCGGTCGAGTAAGAAGCGAACAATCGCCTTGGCATACCTTTGTACCTCAGCCAACGAGCGGCGACCATAAGGCACGTGAGCTTGATCAGCTAGGTAGATCGTGTCTTCGTATGGCGCTTGACGTACGATCTCCCGCCAGACACTGAGACCGCCCACACCGGAGTCGAAAACACCGATGGGCCGGCGATCGACCATCCTAGACGCCTCTTCCACGACGTATCACCCAATAGATTGCCAAGATGACAACCAGACCCTGAAGAACGCCGACGGCGACCAAGGGCCTACCATACTCCTCCATCCTAGGTAGAGAGAGCGTCGCCCCATCCTGGTCATCCGGATCAGTGGGCGTAGGCTCAGGAGATGGCAGGGGCGTCCACGTGGGAAACGGAGTGGCCCGTCCCGCTAGAGGGGTGGAGCCAGAGGGTGATGCAGGAGAACTGAGGGGCGACGGTGTAGACAAAGGCGCAGTCGTGATAGTGAGCTCGGTTCCAGGCACGGGGGATCCCGGGCCTTCCCCCGATTCCGAGGTCGGGCTGGGTGAGGCAGCGACTTCCGACGGCTGCGGCGTGGGCGTAGGGATGATCTGAGAAGCGGTCGGCGTCAGCAGCGCCCCATGGTCCAGGACTATGTCATCCGCCGACGCAGCGGTGCGACCAGCCGCATCGCGGAACTGAACGTAAACGGTGTGCTCCCCCGAGGTGTCCGGCAAGAGCCAGGAGACCAGCGGCGCCCAAGGCTGCCAGTCCAGCTCCTCGAAGCTTGGCTCGTTGCTTACGCGGATTTCGATCGCCTCGCCGATGAAGGTGGCCCCCTCCCCATCCGGCCGCACCCGCTCGTTGGTCAGGCGGATGGCGATCTCTCGATTCTCCGTCGTAGCGGCTCCATCATTGATGAAAACGGGCAAGACGTTGGGACGAGCGCCGAAATTGAGCACATAGACGTCACGTCCATCTACGTCGGTGGCGACGCCGACGCCAATCTCCCGATACGTGTCGCTGAGGAGATCGTCACGGTCTTGTTGATCCTCCAACAAGGCGTCCAGCGCCTCTCGGGGCGTACCACGTCCCACCCAGACGTTATCGGCAACGACCATCTGGTTGTCCTCTCGCGTCCAGGCGGCGTAGCCCGCTTCTTCGATCCGCTCCTGCTCATCGCTGCCATCTGAACCTTGATGCACGTCATCAGGGTCAGCGAAGCCGTTCTCGGCAAGATCATCGGCATGACGCTGAGCCGCCGCGACCAGCAAGCGGGACCAAGCGTAGGGATCTAGGCCCTCATCCAGCCGCGTCTCATTCACTAGGTCTCGCCAGATCGCAGCAGACTCCTCCTGAGCCTGGGCAACAGGGTCAAGAGGCCACGAGAAGGCCGTGATCACGCCGAGGGCAAGACACAGGGCCACGAAGGCAACACGAATGGAAAGACGCATAGCCGGATTGTAGCATACCCCATGAAGGATGCAAGAAAGCCACCGCACCCTCCTCCCAGGAGGAAGGGCAGATAACCCATGTGACTTGAAGGACTTCAGGGACGTTGTGAGCGTATCGCGCTGGGGACAAGAAACAGAGGGGAGAGGGGGGTAGGGCTTCGTTATGGGAGGGAAAGGGAAGAGAACGCGGTAGTATAATAGGAAGT
>P_1C_Sed_3_UnCtyDRAFT_1000065_pt1 | contig 18066 bp, 13 predicted proteins | sample Pon1CUnioCityCA_FD_10233 | JGI IMG/M metagenome (IMG submission 10233) | reverse complement strand
CTCGTCGAATTCAGTGTGGAACGCATCGATGATGGCGTCGGGCTGAGGTACCAAGCCCGCGTCGGTGATCGTGCCCATCCACACCTGCCCGTCGTAACTGAGGATGCTCACTCCAAGCCCCAGGTGGCCCGATTGGGGTACCCAGAACATGAGCGAGTCGAGCGGTGCACCAGCAAGGTACAGTTGCTCCCTGGGACCGATGACGTTGGTCATTACCGCGGTGCCCTTGAGGCCAAAGATGTTCACCACGATGTTCTGCAGCGACTGCGGCATGGCACCAATGGTGTTCAAGATCCCGAACGCCACCGGTGCTTCCAAAGAGTCCTTGAGGCCGTCCATCCTCCGCCGGAGCTCGCTCAGACGCTGGTCAGGATCGACGACGCCGACTGGCAGCGACAGGAACACCAGCCCGAATTTGTTGCCTAGCTCTTCCTCGGTGCCGGGCTCGCGCAGATCGACCGGGACAATGGCGCGGAAGTTCAGCCCCTCTACCTTTTCACCGCGCGCCAGGAGGTAACGGCGCAGAGCGCCACTCATGGCAGTGAGCAGGACATCGTTCACCGTGCCACCCAATTCGCCGCCGATCAACTTGATCTCCGGTAGGGGGATGGGCCGGGACCAGGCTGCCCGCTTGGGTACGCCCAGCGCGCCTTTGTATATCGTCCTGCGGTCAGGCGGGAGCAGGAGCAGCCGGCCCAGTGCAGCCGTGCCCCGTATTCCTGCCTGAGCCAAGTCTAGTGCGTGCGCCCGGTCCTCCTGTAGTTGTTTGGCTTGCTCCACCAAGACCCCAGTCATAGCGCGTGTGTTCCTGTATGCTATTTGTGCCGGACGGAGGAGTTTTCGCATGGGACCTGATCGCTGTTGTCTCGGTGCTTGCGGCTGCACGACAGGCCAGGAGGTGTCGGGTTCGGTGTCGGTCAGAGAGAGAAGTACGTGGACCAGCGCCAAACCATCGCCAATGCAGTGGTGCAGGCGGCAGATCACGGCGCAGCCCTCTCTGTATTCCCTGATGAGATGCAACTGCCATAGCGGCTTGCTGGGATCGAGCTGTCTGCTGGCCAGCAGACTGGCGGTGTCCTGAAGCGCTGCCTGATCGCCCGGGGCGGGAAGGGTGGCCAGTTGCAGATGGTAGCCGAGGTCAAAGTCGGGGTCTTCCTCCCAGTAGGGGCTGCCAAGGAGAGGTTGGACCACACGCTGGCGAAAGCGGCGAAATGGCAGCAAGCGGGCCTCGAGGGTAGCCTTCAGCCGATCGTACTCGATCGGTGCGCCAAAGACCAGCACCCCCGTGATCATCATCAGGTTGTTCGGTTCCTCCATGCGCAACCAGGCGGTATCCACGCTAGAGAGAGATTTCCTCGCCATCTTCTTTCCTTTCATCCAGACATCGTGCTACCCTGGCTGATCCCGTCCTGCAAGCCATCTCGTGCCCTGAAGGCGTTTCTACGAACTATCCTCTCGGGGCTGGAGCTGCCCTTGTTCGTCGAGGACCTGCTGGTACAACGCCTGCCCCTGGTGAAAAAGATCGGCCAGCGCTCCTGCCTTCCATACAGGCCCGCGCGCTGTCAGCAGGCGATTGGCGATTGCTTTCTTGATCTTGAGCTCGCCGAGCATGATGGCGTGCAAGGTATCGGCAGATAGATCGATCTCCAATGTTGGCCTCAAGCGCGTTGGACCAAATGTGGTCTCCAACGGCCGCCGCCTGCCGTTGATGGTGATCTCGGCATCGGGCTCCGTGCAGCGCATGCGGATCACTATGTTCGACGCAAGGATCGCATCTGCCGCAATGGGATCCTTTTCGGCTATCCGCGCAAAGAGCGCCTGCACGTATCGGTACAGTTGCTCTGTATCTGTGTATACCGCCATCTATCCAGTCCAATCCGCCCCAGTTCGTCCGCTCTGTTGAGCGAGGGACAACCCAAGGTGTCTGCTGGCACTAGAAAAAGACTGACGCGCGCCGGGCCAGGCGCCCGTGAACCATCTCCTGGACGGCGTTCCGCACCTGGTCCGAGATCTGAGATACAAGGATCAGATTTTTCGCTGCATCAGGCTCGTAGCGATCCATGGCAATCGGCTCACCAAAGTCAATGTACCACTTGGTTGGAAGCGGCACCAGCCCCAGGAGGCCGAGCCAGGGGAATGTGGGTGAGATCGGGAAATAGGGTGCACGGATGATCTTGGCGCCGGCGGAGGAGTTGGCCAAGGATATGTAAGTCTCTTCGGCGCCTACCACCGACACCGGGATGATCGGCGCCCGGGTTTCCAACGCCATCTCGACAAAATCCCCCTGGCTAAAGGGTGCCAGCCGGTATCGATCACGGTAGGTCTTTCCGATGCCCTTGTGGCCCTCGGGAAAGACTGCTACCAGTTCATCTTGCTCTAGCAGCCGGACCCCGTTGTCCTCCGTTGCCAGCGCCTGCCCGACTCTCACCATCCAGGATGAAAAGAAGGGAACGCGCGGCACCCATTCTGAATACAGGGTGCGCACCAGCCGTTGGGCTGAATGGTCAGTCATCACCGCAGTGGCGATCATCATGCCGTCCCACGGAAGCTGGCCCGAGTGGTTGGCTACCAGCAGCGTCCGTCCCTGGATGGGGATATTCTCGATACCGGTGGCCTTGACCCGCCAGTAGACTTTGTATAGAAAGGTGAAAAAAGGCCGCACCACGTCGAGGAACTCCCAATCGACGCCCCAGTCATCGGTGTCATAGTCGCCCGTGGACCGTCTCTGGATCAGGTCAGCGTTGTACTTTAGCGTGTAGTTGACCATATACCAGACGCCCTTCCAGGTATCGGGATCGAACCACTGCTCGTCGATGGCATCACGAACGCGATCGCGCAGGTCCGCCTGGAGGTCCACGGGGCATCTTTGCAGGCCCTCCTCGACCATGGATAGTAGACGCTGGCGTGAGAAACGTGGGGGCTCGTACTCGGGGGCGAGGGCTCGCAGCCGCTGGCGTAGGTTGTCGAGCTCAGCCAGCAGTTCCCGGTGCAACCTGTCCCCTGAGACAGCGCTTCGGTCCCCGCCCTGCGATCCCTTGGCAGTGGCAGCCTCTTCCCAGATTTCCTCGCTACTCATTCTCTCCTCCGTCCTCGGCTCTCTGCCTTTTGGCCTGCCGCCGCTGCTCGATCAGGTCCCGTAGGTGTTCCTCGTCGCGGGTCATGCCGATTGGCCCAAGCTCAAGGGGAGCGGCGTGATGGCGCTCGGCGAATTCGCGCAGCGTATCTTCGGCCTTGTAGTTTGGCACAAAGCCCAGTTCCTCGCGCATCCGGTGCAGATCGGCCACCCACGGATAGCGGAGATAATCTGGCTCGATGGGCAGGGCATCGTTGCCCCAGTGCCTGGCGCTAGCGGGCAGCTTGCGGCTCCAGTAGGCCAACAGGTGGGGGATGGCGAGCGACGGCTTGCCTGCCAGCCCACGCATCTTGTTCAGTGGGATGACGTCCTCTGCAGCTACATTGATAGCGCCGTGGATATCGTTCAGGACTGCGTGCACCAATGCCTCCACCACGTCTTCCTCGTGGATGATCTGCATCCGGGGATCAAATCCCAGCAGGCTGGGTGCATGGCGCATCTTGAGAAAGCGCGCCATGGGCGTATCCACGGTGGTGCCGACGATGCTGGCAAAGCGGAGGATGGTCACCGCGGGTTGTGGCGTTCGCTGGGAAAAGCTCCTGCAAAAGGCCTCGATCTCCATCAGGTCGCGAATGGTCCCGCTGCGCTTGCTGCCTCGAAGGGCGTGTCCCTCGGTCAAGAAGGCGTCATTGGACGGTCGCGCGCCATAGACGGCGGTGCTGCTCTTGAGCACTGTCTTGCGGACACCTGCACCCGCGCAGGCGTCGAGCACGTTGGTCGTGCCCGTGACGTTCAGGTCAAACGCGGCTTCGCTGGGCCGAATGGTCTCTACGAAGGCCAGGTGACACACCGTGTCCACCTGCTCTGTCCTGAGCAGCTCGCCCAGCAGCGGATTGCGGACATCTGCCATGACAAAGTCGAGGCCCTCGATCGCTTCGGCAGGCGGCTTGCTGTCGAGCCCGATGACATGAAGCCCTGCTTCCCTGACTAGCCTCGCGGCCACCCGGGCTCCCCAGGTCCCCCCTACACCGGTGACGAGAATGGTCGCTTCTGGGGACATGATTCTCTCCTCTTGAACCTTTCAGTTTGCGTCCCTCATGGCTTGTCGGGCCCCGTTGTCAGCAGCGCGCGGATTCCTGAGAGGACGCCACGGCATGCCATCTCAATCGCTTTGTCCGGAGGCTCCGGCAATGAGGGCAACTAGCTTCTCTGGGTGCTGGCGCAGGTCATCGGCCAATTTTCGCCTTTCGACGATCTCCTCGTCGGTGATGTAGTGGCCAAAGCTCCGCAGTCCCTCCAACTGAAGACCGTGCTTCTGGAAAAGATGGTACATCTCTTTGACCTTTTCCATCTCGATGTTGCGACCCAGCGTAAAGTTCTCGAAGCGGTTTTCCATGGCAAGGACTGCCGTCTCGGCCAGGCAGGCGTAGGCGACGCCCGGCGGAAGCCCGATGTCAAAGCCGAAATCGGGCTTGCCAGGCAAGAGCACCTCACCCGACTCGATGACCAGGACATCGGGGCGCAGTCTTGCATCCTCCTCCTTCACATCGGGAGGGCGAGCCACGTCGCACACGACACAGCCCGGCTTGAGTCTGAGCACATCGATTACCTTCTGCCCGATGGCCGTGGTGGTAGTGACGACAAGATCGGCGTCAGGCAGATGCGGTGACGCATCGGTGGCAACGATCACCCGCGCGCCAGGCTTCTCGGCTTCAATAGTCTGCTTCAGGGGAATGAGCTTTTCCGGGCGCGGGGCTACCAGGACCACATCTCCGATAGCCTGGGCGATCAACCGCGAGCAGACCGAGCCAATGGAGCCGGTAGCGCCGATGACTACGGCCCGGCCCTTGGTCAGGTCAGCCGCGCCCATATTGACAACCGCCTTCTTGGCAGCCTCCAACGTGGCGACGACCGTCAGGCTGTTGCCAGAGGTGATGGCGATATCCGATTTGTAGGCAACGGTCATGCCAGCATCGCCTACCACTTTGGTAAAGGCCCCCAGTCCCATGATCTGGGCGCCCAGCTGTTGCGCCATGCGCGAGGCCACGATCAGACGCCGGTAGGTAAAGCCCGGTTTCCGACGCATCAGCTCGCGGGGTGTGGCGCCCAAGCTGATCAAAAAGCCTTCCACTTCCTGTCCCGTGGCCTCCGAGCGCACTCCGGTGATCCGCGACAGATAGAGAGGGCGCATATTGGCCACCAGGCGCTCGATCAGCCGCGAGGGTAGAAAGCGCAGGTACCTGAGCAGAGGATGGTTAAAGATATTGTCAACGCTCAAAGGATGGATGACAAAGGCGAACTGGGCGACATCGCGGGGTTTGTTGAGTGTAGTGACACGGGGCTCGAGCTCGCCTCGAGCCACCAGGTTAAGGTAGTCGTCTTCTGTGATCTGGTCCGGAGAGCGGTCGATAAAGCTGACCAAGATCGCTTCGATCACATTCGTGCCCACAAAGGGGCGTTCATCGCTAAATGGAGGCGTGATGGTGATCAGGGACTCGACACCGCGCTCTTTGAGATCCTGAAGATCAGCGGCAGAGAGTGCATTGGTGATCACTGTCTTGCCCCGCAGATCCTCGGGAGCAAAGCGGCGAATATAGACATAGTCGCCCGCGATGATGTGTGCATGGCGGAACTGCTTGACGCCCCGGGGTGTGCGCAAATCCTGCTCCCGGCCAACTGGGCACAGCCTGCCGTAGGGAGCGCGGCAGAGAACCGGTAGTACCAGGCTTGCGTATCGGTCCAATTGCCTGAAGGAGCGCAGGGCAAAGGGCAGGTTCAGGTGAAAGATGGGATCGCCGAACTCGATCTGGTGGGTATATGTGCCAAGGACTTGGGCCATGCCATAGCGATCGATACCAGAGACGACAAACACGCGCTTGTGGGAAAAGATGCCGGGATGCTCTCTGGCCACCTGGCCGATGGCCCATCGCTCCAGGGTGTTTCTTAGATTGGCGCCATCTACCACGGGCGTGGCCTGGGCTATACTCGCAACCTGCTGGATCTGCCTGTGGGTGTAGGTGCGGTGACCAACTCGGAAATAGACATTCATGCCGCCCAGGCCAATGGCATCTACCTGTCCATCGAACTGGGCAACAAGTTCGCGCGCTCGCTGGATGTTGCCATCCGCTCCAACCCGCCGGACGTGTACTTGCTCTCCGAACAGCTCGGTAGTGAATGCATAGTCGCGACTCGAGGGACCGAGGCTAACGCTGACGATTTCCTTCGCCACGAGCGACTCCTTGGAGTTTTCAGTTGCTAGAGAGCCAATGGTGAGTGCATCCAGACGCAATTCCATTATATCAGGTTTCGACCATCCGTCAAGGGACGCATTCGGAAGCAGCGTCTGCCTGTCCTGTCCTGCCAATGTAGCCTCGGTGACGCACGTTTTGCCGCTTGAGCCAGGGAGGTAGGGAATGTGACATTTGTAACTTGCGCTTTCCCCAGAGTTGTGGCATAATACCGGGCGTTACGCACTCATAAGGACTTGCAGACCTTTCGCAAGGAGGGTATGACATTGTTGTCAGACTATAACTTCATCGGGGTCTTTGTCGTCGTAGCGTGCATCTTTCCCTTTGTGGCGCTGGGCCTTGCCTGGTTGTTGAGGCCCAAGAAGCCCAATCAGGTAAAGACCGATACGTACGAGTGCGGCCTCCAGACCATCGGCGAGACTTGGGTGCAATTCCGCGCCCAGTACTACATATTCGCTCTGGTCTTTGTCGTTTTTGACATCGAGGCCGTCTTTCTTTTCCCCTGGGCAGTCGCCTACGATGCGCTACCGCTCTGGGCGCTGGCCGAAGCCTTCCTGTTCTTGGGCATCCTAACCGTCGGCTTGGTCTATGCCTGGCGCAAGGATGCGCTGCGCTGGCAATAACCAACACCCAGGTGCCAACTAGGGAGCGCTCGTTAGTGCACCCGCTGTTGGGGCCTTGTTGTTGGGTACGAGGAGAGGGGTATGGACTTTATTCTCAACTTTTGGGTTGAACTGGGAGCGTGGGCTCAGGACGTGCTCTTTGGCTGGGGCTTGCCTGTATGGGCCGTCAACCTGATCTCCGACTTTGTGGGCGTGCTGATCCTGCTGGTGATTGGGGTCATGGCGGTACTCATATTCACGCCCATGGAGCGCAAGGTGATCGCGCGCATGCAGGACCGGCCCGGTCCCAACAGGGTCTGGCCCTACGGGTTGCTGCAGGCGTTGGCTGATGCGATCAAGATGTTGACCAAGGAGGACATCACGCCCAGGCATGCTGATCGCGCGCTCCACATGCTGGCTCCGCTGATCGTGGCCATTCCGGCTTTGCTGGTGTACGCCGTCTTGCCCTGGGGACCCAATATCATCGGCAAAGATCTCAACGTCGGCGTCCTCTATATTGTCGCCATCGGGGCATTTCACGTCATTGCGCTCATCATCGCTGGCTGGGGCTCGAAGAACAAGTACTCCTTACTGAGCGCCTTCCGTGTGGTGAACCAGTTGCTGGCCTACGAGATTCCAATGGTGTTCTGCATTCTGAGCGTGATCTTGTTCTCCAAGACCATGTCCACCCAGGGGATCGTCGAGGCCCAGACGATCCCCTACTTTGTCGTCATGCCGGTGGCGGGTATGATCTTTCTCATCTGTGCTATGGCCGAGGCGAACCGCTCTCCTGTGGACTTGTTGGAGGCCGATTCGGAGATGGTAGCCGGGTATATGATTGAGTACAGCGGTATGAAGTTCGCCATGTTCTTCATCGCCGAGTATGTCAACATGTTCGCTGCTGCTATCATCATCTCGACTCTCTTCTTGGGCGGATACAAGTTCTTTGGTCTGGAGAATCTCGCCCCCGTGCTTACGCCCGTTATCGTCTTTTGCAAGGCTGCGTTTGTCATCTTTTGCATGCTCTGGTTCCGGGCTACGTTCCCGCGAGTGCGATTCGATCATCTGATCGGGTTTGCCTGGAAGTTTCTTGTGCCGCTGGCGATGGTCAACCTACTCCTCAGTGCGCTCGTAGTCAAGATACCCGTGGAGAACGCCCGGGTGGAACCCTGGGTGCAGGGAGCCGTGATGTTGGTGGGTAACTTGATCGTTATTGTGGTGACTGGTTTCATCCTCAACCGCTCAGCACGCGGGCTCGAGGATGCGCCAGCCCTAAAGCGAATAGTGGCGGTCGAAAGGTAGGGTGCTCATGGTTGTGACGCAAGTGATCTTTATCATCCTGAGTGCTGTCGCGCTGATAGGTGCCCTGGGCGTCGTCCTCAGCCGCAACCTGTTCCACGCCGCGATCTTTTTGGTGCTGTCATTTGTGGGCGTTGCTGGCTTTTACGTCCTGCTCGAGGCCGAGTTTCTGGCGATGATCCAGATTTTGGTCTATGTCGGCGCCATATCGATCCTGATCATCTTTGCCATTATGCTCTCCCGGCGCTTGATGTCGCCCGACTTTCGAGCCAGCAATGAGCAATGGCTGTGGGCGCTGGTTGCAGCCGTGGCCTTGTTTGCTATCCTGGTCATCGTCCTCATCCAGGTCGACTGGCCTGTTGCCCAGGCAGAGGTGCCGAGCGATACGCTGGTTGAGCTGGGCAAGGCCCTGGTGGACCCGGGCCAATATCTCTTGGTCTTTGAGGTGGCCTCGGTGCTGCTGCTGGTGGCCCTGGTTGGGGCAGTGATCGTCGCCCGCGAGCGCTAAGGGAGGGAGGAACGCCTATGCAAGTCCCATTGTCCTGGTATCTGATTGTTGCTGCCGCACTGTTCTGCATTGGCCTCTATGGTGCGCTTTCCCGGCGCAACGCCATCGCTATCTTGATGGGTGTAGAGCTGATGCTGAACTCGGTGAATATCAATCTACTTGCCTTCTGGCGGCACGTCGAGATCGTGCGCGGCATGCTTTCGGGCCAGGTGTTTGCTATCATTGTCATCACTGTGGCTGCCGCCGAGGCGGCGGTTGGTCTCGCGTTGGTCATCGCCGTCTATCGCACGCGCAAGACGGTGGATGTCGAAGACGTGGACCTGATGAAACTCTAGAGGAGCGAGGAGTCGATGACAGAATTCTTTTTCAATCTGACCTGGCTGATCCCGCTCTTTCCCCTGGCAGCGTTTGCCATCATCGTGCTGTTTGCCAACCGCAACCGGCTGCTCAGCACCTGGATAGCATGGATCGGTATCGGCCTTGCCTGGATCCTGGGCTGGACTGTCTTCTTCCTGTCCTGGGCAAACTCCGGTGGGCTGACGCCTCCGGGGAGCAATCTCCCGCTGCCGCTCTACAGCATACCCACTGGGACGCTGGAGCTGACGGTGGGATTCCAGGTTGATACGCTGACGGGCCTGATGTTGTTCATGGTGCCCTTTGTCTGCTTGATGATCTTTATCTATTCCAAGGGGTACATGAACTTTGGCACTGATGCCGTGGACAGCCGTTACTCGCGCTTTTTCGCCTACATCTCGCTGTTTGCCTGCGGCATGTTGGGGCTGGTAATNGCCGGTGACTTTGTCACGCTTCTTGTCTTCTGGGAGATCATGGGCCTCTGTTCGTACCTGCTCATNGGCTTCTGGTTCGACAAGTCGTACTCTGACCCCAAGCGCATTACACCCAAGGCGGCGGGCCTGAAAGCGTTCTTGACCACGCGCATTGGCGACGTGATCATGCTGGCTGGCATACTCTTGCTCTACTCTCAGATTGGCACGCTGACCTTCAAAGAGATCTTTGCCGAGGAGACGCTGCACCACCTGGCAACGACCTATGCCTTTGGCAACGTGTCCTGGGCTACCCTCTGCGCCCTGCTGATCTTTGGTGGGGCGGTGGGCAAGAGCGCCCAGTTCCCGCTGCACGTCTGGCTGCCGGATGCCATGGAGGGCCCCACACCGGTCAGCGCGCTGATTCACGCGGCGACGATGGTCTCGGCTGGTGTGTATCTGGTTGCCCGGTCGTTCCCACTCTTTGTCGCTGTGCCCGGCGGCCTGCAGTTGTCGGTGGTGGCCCTTATCGGTGCGTTCACGGCCCTCTTCTCCAGCACCATCGCGGTCGCCCAGAACGACATCAAACGGGTGCTGGCGTACTCTACCGTCAGCCAGCTCGGCTATATGATCGCCGCTCTGGGCGTCGGGGCCTATGTGGCGGCGGTATTCCATTTGATCACACACGCCTTCTTCAAGGGACTGCTCTTTATGGCGTCCGGCTCGGTGATCCATGGCGTGGAGCATGGTCACCATCACGCCCAGCACGAGGGTCACGGGGATGAGGAGGAAGGCGAGTTCGATGCCAACGACATGATGAATATGGGCGGCCTGCTGAAGCGGATGCCGGCTACAGGCTGGACCTTTATCATCGGCGCCTTTGCCCTGACGGGTATCTTTCCCTGGGCCGGCTTCTGGAGTAAGGACGAGATCCTGGCCGATGCCTGGAATGGCTTTGTGCACGGCGGGCACTTTGGGGTGACAGCTGGCTGGAGCTTTTACGTCTGGATCATGCTGACCATCGCGGCCTTTTTGACTGCATTCTACACNGGNCGCCAGATCTTCTTGACCTTTGGCGGCAAGCCGCGCACGGCGGCGGCCAAGCACGCGCCCGAGAGCGTGCCCAGCATGACGATTCCCTTGATCATCCTGGCAGTGTTTGCCACCTTCCTGGGTCTCTTTGGCACGCCATGGGCCAACCAGTTCTTCGCGCTGCTTGGCGAGGAGGCCGAGGTGGCGGGCCACCACCTGGCGCACGGAGAGTTCAACCTGCTCATCGCCGGGCTTTCCACCGGGGTGGCGCTTCTGGGCTGGTTCCTGGGCTGGTTGATCTATGGGCGCAAACCGCTGACCGAGAAGGTGGACCCGCTGGAGAAACCACTCGGGCCGGTTTACACCTTGCTCAAGAACAAATACTACTTTGACGAACTCTACGATGCGATTATCATCCGGCCTATCATCGGGTTTGCTGGTGTGTGCGCCACATTTGATCGCGTGGTGATCGACGCCATCGTCAACGCCGTCGGAGCTTTTGGCCGCTGGCTGGCAAGCTGGCTGAAGAAGGCGATCGACAACCCCATTGTGGATGGGGCAGTCAACGGCGTGGGTTGGTTCACACAGCAGGCAGGCGAGTTCATGCGGGCCACCCAGACGGGGAACGTGCAGAACTACCTGTTGGTGGCAGCGGCGACGGTGGTGCTGCTGCTGTTTCTGTTCCTCTGGCGGGGCTAGTCCCAGGGGCTATTCACGACTTTGCATTCACAAAGGGCATCTTTGCACCGAGGAGGTTATAGATGGAACATCTGCTCACCATAATCACCTTTGTCCCGCTGCTGGCAGTGCTCCTGATCCTGTTTGTCCCTCGCGAGGATGAACGGACCATCAAGCGCATGGCTGTGGGCCTCAGCTTTATCCCGCTGCTGCTGGCAATCTATCTGTGGTTTGCCTATGATCAAGCAGCGGCTGGCTTTCAGTTCGAGGTCATGGCCGAGTGGATCCCGGTCATCAACGTCAACTACCACGTGGGGGCGGATGGACTGAGCATCCCCCTGATCTTCCTGACGTCGCTGCTGACCGTGCTGAGCCTGATCTACTCATCCTTTACCATCAGCAAGCGGGTCAAGGAGTTCTTCCTGCTCTTCTTCTTGCTGGAGATGGGCATGTTCGGCGTCTTCATCTCGCTGGACCTGGTCCTCTTCTACGTCTTCTGGGAGATTGGCCTGGTGCCCATGTACTTGCTGATCGGCATTTGGGGGCAAGCCAAAGACCGTCCCCAATACTCGGCCATCAAGTTCTTCCTCTACACCCTGGCAGGCAGCGTGTTCATGCTGCTGGCGATACTGGCCCTCTACTTCACCCACGGCACCTTTGACATCCCGGCCCTGTCGCAGGTCAGCCTTCTGTTTGACGGCAACGAGTGGGCAGCAACCCTGGCCTTCTGGGCATTCTTTATCGCCTTTGCCATCAAGGTGCCCCTCTTCCCATTCCATACCTGGTTGCCCGATGCGCATACGGCGGCGCCCACAGCCGGCAGTGTGATCCTTGCCGGTGTGCTGCTCAAGCTGGGCGGCTTTGGCATGATGCGCATCGCGCTGCCGATCTTTCCGGAGCAGTTCCAGTTCTACTGTTGGAATGTGCCGGTCATCCCCATCCTGGCGGTCTTTAGCATCGTCTATGGAGCATTGGTGTGTATGGCCCAGTGGGACCTCAAGCGGCTTATTGCCTACTCCTCGGTGAGCCACATGGGGTACTTTATGCTGGGTCTGGCGGCAGCCGCAGCGGCCTGGGGCCGGTCCGGCTTGAGTGATGCAGCCGCCATGGCCTCCAACGGCGCGGCAATGCAGATGTTCAACCACGGCATCATCACCGGGGGCCTCTTTTTCCTAGTGGGCGTGATCTACGATCGTGCGCATAGCCGCGACCTGGCCCTGATGGATGCCGACGGGAACCCCCAGCGGGATGAGAACAACAAAGTCATCCCGGCCTTTGGCGGTCTGGGCAAGATGACGCCCTACTACTATGGGATCTTTCTGGTCACTGCATTCGCCAGCCTGGGCCTGCCGGGCCTGGCGGGATTCTGGGCCGAGTTCTTTGTCTTCCGGGGTGCTTTCGAGATCATGCCCTTGTTCGCAGTCATCGGCATCCTCGGAATTGTGGTCACAGCGGCCTATATTCTGTGGAAGATCGTCCAGTATGTCTTCCTGGGCGACTTTAGCCTGGAGCGCTGGAAAGAGATCTCCCATGGCGCTAAACTGAGCGACATGGTGAGTTTCGAAAAGGTGACGATGTGGCCGCTGATCGTCTTTATGATCGGCTTTGGCGTCTTCCCAGTACCGCTGATCGATTTCTTTAACACCTATGCCCAGAAGCTCTTTGGCGGATAGGCGCGACTGACCTTGAATCATCCCGGCGTGGGCAGGCGAGCTGGCTGCCGATTGCCGGGATCGTGACCGGAGGTGAGTTTTGACTCTTGAAACGTTCCAATTGCTCTCACCTGAACTGATCTTGCTGCTAACAGGGCTTGTAGTCCTGATCGTGGACTTGATATGGCGGGATGGAGCCTCATCTGGAGAAGATGCACAGGCCAGCGACGCCAAGACCATTTGGATTCCCGCGATCGCCCTGGTTGGGTTGGGCGCGGCGCTAGCAGCAACTATACTTCTACTGGGCACACCCCCCACCATAGTGCTGGGGATGATGACAGTGGATCCCTTTGCATTGTTCTTCAAGATCATCGCCCTGTCCTGTGTTATGCTGGTGATCCTGGCTGCTGTCCCGTACCTGAAAGGCCGCACTCCATACCCGGGTGAGTTCTATGCGTTGCTCGTCTTTGCCGGACTGGCGATCAGCCTGGCTTCATCGGGTATCGATCTCATCTCAGTCTATCTAGGGATGGAGTTCCTGAGCATCACGTCGTATGTCCTGGCTGGGTATCTGCGGGGAGACCCCAAGTCCAGCGAGGCTGGCATCAAGTACTTTCTCTACGGCGCAGTCACTTCTGCAGTCATGCTTTACGGGATGTCGCTGCTCTACGGCGCGACCGGCACGACCAACCTGAGCCAGATTGCACTGCTGCTGATGACCGGTGGAGCCAGCCTGCAGTGGTTGGCTGTGGCATCCATCGTGCTGCTGTTGGCAGGGTTCAGTTTCAAGATCGTGCTGGCCCCCTTCCACCAGTGGGCGCCTGATACCTACGAGGGCGCTCCGACGCCGGTTACGGCTTTCCTCTCAGTGGGCTCCAAGGCCGCTGGCTTTGCCATCCTGATACGGGTGTTTCTCACTGCCCTGTCGGCGGACGCATTTCGCTGGGAGATCGGCTGGATGGCCTTTCTCATGTCCCTGTCGATCATCTCGATGTTCCTGGGGAACCTGGTTGCCCTGCGGCAGACGAATATCAAGCGCATGTTGGCCTACTCGAGCATCGCACAAGCTGGCTATATCATCATCGGCGTGATCTGCTTGCGCTTTGATGCAGAGAGCGCTTTCATGGGATTGAATGGTTCGCTGTTCTATCTCTTTGCCTATCTGCTCACCAATCTGGCTGTATTCACCGGCGTCATTGCCTTTGAGAGCGCGACCGGCTCCACAGAGATATCGGACTATCGTGGCCTTGTCTCACGGTCGCCTGCTCTGGCTGGCGTGCTCTTGATCGGATTGCTGTCGCTAGCCGGTATTCCGGGCACCGGTGGGTTCCTGGGCAAGTTCTTTGTCTTTGGCTCCGCGATCCAGTTTGGTGTGACGCAGACCTACGTCCTGGCTGGTCTGGGCATGCTGACGACGGTGATTGCCGCCTTCTACTACCTGAACGTGGTTCGCTACATGTTTTTTGAGTCGGCAGAAGAAGGCGCCCAGCCTGTCTCCGTGCCACTTGGGCTCAAGGTAGGTCTGGCGATCACCGCGGCTGGTATCCTGGTGGTGGGCATCTACCCCCAGCCCTTCCTCGACCTGGCAACCGACTCGATGCAGATGCTGGGCATGGTGTTCTGATCTTCACTATTACACTTGGGATCAATGAAAACGGGGCGGCATCAAAGCCGCCCCGTTCTGTGTGCTCAGTCTATTGCCAGTCGCAATCGGTGGCTGGCAGACAAGCCACGCTTCATCACCCCTTCTCGTATGGCTCGCCGAGCGCCTCGGGCTTGGCTGCACCCCACTTGGTTCTGAACCACTTGGTGGACATTAGCAACAGGACCCCGAGGGTAATGATAAAGGGAACGGTCCGCCAGATATACCTGGACAGAAGCCCGGGGAGTACCAGTTGCGGGTTGAGTGATAGCTGCCACAAGGTGCCAAACAGCAAGGAGCCACCGAGCAGGATTATGGGATTCCACATAGAAAAGAACACGAGGGCCAGGGCAATAAATCCCCATCCCATGAGAAAGTTATAGTTCCAGACGGGATTGTAATCGAGGGAGTAGATCGCCCCGGCAAGGCCCATGAGCATCCCACTGACGGTGACGCACAGGTAGCGGGTCTTGGCAATGCTTACACCCGAGACCTCGGCCACCGAGGGGTTCTCGCCCACCGATCGTATCCTCAGCCCCAGGCTCGTCTTGGAGAGCACGAACCAGGTGATGACGACCAGCACGACTCCGATGTAAAAGAGCGGGGAGACACCGAGGATGGTGGGGATCCTGGGCAGCCCGAGAGGGCCTGTGAACGGCATGCCTATGTACGTGGTGAGGCCGAACCCGAGGATCCAGATACCCATCCCGCTGACGACCTGATCGCCCCCCAGGGTGATGGAAAAGAACCCATGGAGCAGGCCGAGCAGGCCTCCGATAGCGATCGCCACCAGAAAACCGATGGCATAACTCTCGGTGGATTGGGCAGCCATAAACCCAAGGGTGGCGCCAAATAGCATCACTCCTTCGATCCCAACGTTCAGTATCCCTGAGCGCTGGCCTATGAGCTCGCCTAGACCGGCAAAGGTGAAAATTGTCGAGGCTTCCAGGCTTCTAGCCAGAAACTCCCACATCTGGGCTCTCCTTAGCTATCTTGGTCCAGATAATCCGGTAGCGGTAGAAAAACTGAAATGCGACAAGGGAGATCATCAACACACCCAGCAGTGCATAGTCCACGCCAAAGCTCATGTGCAGTTTCCCCTGGACGAACCTACCCCCGACTGACAACCCGCCGAAGAGCAGGGTTATCGGGATTGCCGCCAGGGGATTGCCTTGGGAGATCAGGCCACAGATGATCCCGTAGAAAGCCAGATCGCCAAAGTACCCGTAGTTGCGCGCTATCTTGTAGACACCGGGGACCGCAGCGAAATAATGATACCCAGCCAGGCCGGCTATGGCCCCTCCCAGGGCAAAGGTCAGGAAGGAGATTCCAAGCGGGCTGATGCCCGAGTACCTGGCCGCAGCCGGGCTATGACCGTGCGCCTTGATCTCGTAGCCGAGCCGGGTCTTGGCGAATACAAAGTATAGCAACAGGGCCAGGCCAAGTGCAAGAAAGATGGTGAAGGGGATATCGCCGAGGAGAGGGGCGTACACAGATGGGGGCAGCTCAAAGCTCTCGCCCCTCCCACCCGGATTCATAAAGGCGCCGCCTTCCTTGATCATGTAGGCGACCAACCAATAAGCGATAAAGTTCAATATCATGGTGACCACAATCTCGTTGATATTGAACCTGCCCTTCAGAACGCCTGCAATCGCTCCGATCACGGCGCCGCCTATGGCCGCGGCGACCAACATGAGGGGGATGAGAACGAACGGATTGAGCTCTGCGCTAATCGATTCTTTTCCACCCAGGGCCATCAGCACGCCAAAGGCCCCCAATGATCCCATGTAGAGCTGCCCCGTCATCCCGATATTCCAGAGCCCGGCCCTGTAGGGGATGATAAAGGCCGATGTGCATAGCAAAAGGAATATGAACCTATTGATCACCAGCGGCAGGCCAAAGCGATTGGCGAAAGCATAGGAAAAGATCTCCTGGTAGGCAACCAGGGGGTTGATCCCGGCGAGGATAAAGATCAGGCTGAACAGCACGAGGGCGAGGACTATGGCCAGGATCGATATGAGCGCAGCCTCCCAGCTACGCAAGAGTGTTCTCTTTTCCAGTCTGACTGAATAGCTCCCGATGGTCATGTTTGCAGTTCCTCGGGCCGCGAACCGGCCATCATCGCGCCCACCGATTCCCTCTGGACCTCGTCCCCGGGGATGATATCCATGAATTCTCCCTCGTAGATAGGGGCCACCCTATCACTCAATGACAATACCTCGTCGAGGTCCTCTGAAATGAGGAGGATGCCAGCTTTTTCCTTCTTGGCCTCCATGAGTTTGTTGCGGACGAATTCAGTCGCGCCCACGTCGAGACCCTGTGTTGGCAGGTTTGCGATGATGAGCCGCGGCTTGCGGGAGAGCACCCGTGCCAGGATAAGCTTCTGCAGGTTCCCTCCGGACAAGTTCTTTGCTTTGGTTTCATGGCCTGGTGCGGCCACATCATACTCGGAGATGAGCTCTTCGGTCAGCCTGCGCAGCTTGCCGTAATCCACGAGTCCCCGGCGGCAGAAGTCGCGATCAAAGTAGTAGTTCATGGCGACGTTCTCAGTGAGGGAGAAATCGCCGATTGAACCTACCGCAACCCGCTCGGAGGGGATATAGCCCATACCCATGTGCCAGCGCTTCAGCGCTGTGGAAGATGTGATATCGCTTTCATCGAACAGCACCNGGCCGCCCTCTACTTTGCGAAGACCGGCGAGGATCTCGGCCAGTTCCTGCTGCCCATTGCCCGAGATGCCAGCGATGCCAAAGATTTCACCCTCGCGCACGGAGAATGAGATATCCTTCAGCGCCAAGAACCCTTTGTCGCTACGGGCATTGAGGTTCTCTACTCTGAGGACCGGTGCTCCAGCCTCTACTCTGGCCCTCTCCAGCCGGAAGATGACCTCTCTGCCAACCATTTCCTTGGCCAGGCTCTTTTCGGTGACATCTGCTGTTCTTAGGCGGGCAGTGACCCTTCCATTCCTCAGGACCGTCACCCTGTCGCTAATTCCCAGTACGATCGGGAGCTTGTGGGTGATAAAGGGTACGATGGCAAGTTCGTCTCGGGCCATTGCTTCGATCGACCCTAGCAGCTTTTTCGTTTCCGGGGGCGCCAGAGCCGAAGTCGGCTCGTCCAGGATGAGGACCTTGGCCCCGCGGTAGAGGGCCTTCAGGATCTCTACTACCTGCTTCTCACCCTCTGAGAGCTGCCAGACCTTGGCCTTGAGGTCCAGGCTGAATCCGTATCTCTGGCAGAGCTCCTCTATCTCGGCTCCTGTCCGCCTCAGGTTCATGATAGTTCCGGCGTTGGGATGCCCAAGGATGATGTTCTCGATCACTGTGTGGGCGAGCACCAGTTTGCGGTTCTGGTGCACCATGCCGATGCCGAGGTCAATTGCATCCAGCGGTGATCGGAACTGCACCGGCTGCCCCCCGATCAAGATCTGGCCTTCGTCCGGCTGGTATAGGCCGAACAGGATGTTCATCAGGGTTGTTTTTCCGGCCCCATTCTCGCCGAGGATGGCGTGTATCTCACCTGCCTTGATGGCGAAATCTATGCCGTCGTTGGCCAGGACCCCAGGGAA
>P_1C_Sed_3_UnCtyDRAFT_1000064_pt1 | contig 18114 bp, 17 predicted proteins | sample Pon1CUnioCityCA_FD_10233 | JGI IMG/M metagenome (IMG submission 10233) | reverse complement strand
TCAACCAGATATTGTGCTTGGGCTTCACCTACTGCAACGCTGTCGAATGTTACATAGTAATCCACAGCATCAGTATCAGTAATAAGCCGGTCATAGGAAATCATCGTCACACCAGCATCCCGAGCAGCTTCAGCAGATGCAGCAGCAGCGGCACTGTCATGGGGGCAAAGGATGATAACCTCTACACCCTTGGTGATCAGGGATTCTACGTTGGCTTTCTCCATTGAAGGATCTGCCTGACTGAAGAGGATCTCAACATCATAACCAAGTTCTCCTAATTTTTCCTGGAAACGTGTTTGATCCTGGATCCAGCGGGGCTCGTCCTTAGTTGGGAGCACAATACCAACTGCTAACTCGGAGGTTTCTTCTGGCTCCTCCTCTTCAGGGACCTCTTCTGTTTCCTGTGCACAAGCAGTGAACAACATTGAAAAAACTAACAGCAAACTGAATAAAACAAAAATCTTTTTCTTCATTTCCATTCTCCTCTAAGGTAATTTTTTTGGGAAATCGCTAGAACCTTTCAATAAACCTCCTTCATGATAATTATTATGAATCGACGAACCAAAAAACCAACATACGAGATTTAAGCCAGATTACAACTATTTTAACTTAACGATTTGTTAATATCCTAAAAGACTTACCCCTAATTATTATAGGGGAATTCCCCTAAAATAATTCCTTTTACGATTATACCAAAATTTGTTCTTAATTAATTAACCAAATGTTATAATGAGCATCATGAAAAAATATCATGTCCTTCTTGCAGACGATCATGCTGTCGTACGTTCAGGCATACGCTCAGCAATCGAGAATATCCCATCCATTATTGTTGCTGGTGAGGCTGCAGATGGGCCATCACTTTTATCAGCCCTCAAAAATTTACAACCAGAATTATTACTCATTGATGTTACAATGCCCAATTTCGAACCAATCTCAACAATTCAACATATTCGGTCCGAATATCCTGACATGAAAATCCTNGTAATCAGCGCTTATGATGATGATGTTTATGTCCAGGGTCTACTCAGTGCAGGTGTGCACGGCTATCATCTAAAAGACCAACCCCTTCAAGATCTTAGTTTAGCTGTAAAACGAATTATTGAGGGTGAACGATGGATTTCCAGTCCAATTGTCGATAAACTGGTAAATTATCCCTCAACAAAAGAAGATATCCCATCGTTGACTTCCAGACAAAGAGAGATCCTGAGGTTACTTAAAAAGGGCTGGAACAACCAGAAAATCGCCTATGAATTAGGTCTCAGCATTAAGACAATCGAAAATCACCTTACCAGGATCTATCGCAGTTTAAATGTCCAGAGTCGATTAGAAGCAGTGAATTATTTAACTAATAATCCCCAAATTCTGGGAGTGAAAAATAAGATCAATTATGTCAGGGGTACATCGGAACTAATCTTAGATAAACCACCAAATATCATGATTGTAGATGACAATCCCAGGTTCAGATATCATCTAAGCCGTATCATAAGTAAAATGTTTACAGAAGTTAATCTGTATGAAGCACAAACTAGTCATGAGGTCATAGAAGCAGTAAAAACCACAAATTTTAATTTGATGTTCATTGATGTTGTTCTTGGAAACCAAAATGGTATTTCCCTTGTCAAAAAGGTAAAAAACATCTCACAAAATACTCGGATAATATTAATAAGTGCTTATCCAGATAAGGAATTTCATCGCCAGGGATTGGAAGCCGGCGCAACAGCATTTATTGACAAAAAAATGCTTGATATTGTGACAATAAAGCAAATCATTGGGGATACTGTGTCAAGTAATTTTTCAGCCTAACAAAATATGGAACCCATACTAATTGTACAAAATTTAAGCAAACATTTTGGTAACCTTTTTGCTTTGCGCTGCATTAATTTTTCACTCCAACCGGGTGAGGTTATTGGAATAACCGGACAAAGTGGATCCGGGAAATCAACCCTTGCCATGATACTGGCTGGGATATATCCACCGGATGAAGGACAAATTTTCTATAAAGAAAAAACTGTTGCAAATTCTGAAAATGTGCGAAATTTAGGAATTGAAGTCATTCATCAAAAACCCCGTCTGGCTGAAAATCTTGATATTACAAGCAACATCTTTCTCGGCAACGAAATCCCTTTTCCAATTCTGAGTAAAATCCTAAAAATCCCAAACCAAAACAAGATGGATCAAAAAGCCAAGGAATTATTACGCCAACTTAATGTTGATTGTAGTAATTTACGTGAAAAGGTATACAACTTAAGCCTTGAAAATCGTCAAATGATAGCAATCGCTCAAGTTATGACCGGATCTCCAGAGCTCATTATCATAGATGAACCCACTCAGGTGTTGAGTTATCCATACCAGAAAAAATTAATGAATTTAATCTCATCCTGGCAAAGACAGGGGATCTCTATCATTTTCTTTAGCAGCAATCTTGACCATCTATTAGATGTTACCGACAGAATTATTGTTATGAGAGAAGGCTATTGCGCCGCAGAATTCAAAACAGACGAAGCTGATCGAGAGGAAATCATCGCCTCTATGGTCGGAACAACGGATTATCAGCAGCTGCTGCCCATCATCTGGGCTTTAGATAACTATTATGAAGCAAGAGATCACGCTAATAAGCTTCAAATGGGTCAAATGCTTTTTGATCAAGAAACAACCAATCCCAACTCTCTTTACAATCAACTCATTCATCGTTTAAATGAACAAATTATGTCTCTTGACAGCACAAATCAAACTTTGCAAAATGCACAGCGACGTCTTATTGCAGATTCGGAAGAAGAAAGAAAAGCCCTGGCAAGAGAAATCCATGACCAAATCATCCAGGATATGCTCAGCACAAATTATCAATTGGAAGAGCTGGAAGCACAACACCAGGATTCTACAACATTGCAGGAAGAATTATTTGTGATTCGTGAAAATATCCGCAGTATGATTGATGAACTAAGAAACATTTGTGGTGTTTTACGCCCCCCAACAATTGACAGCCTCGGTCTCAATGCAGCAATTCAATCCTTTGCTCAGGAATGGTCCAGAAGATCTGGTGTTAATATTAATTTGGATCTGGACCCAAAGATTGGTCGTATTTCAGAAATGATTGAATTAAATATTTATCGGATTGTCCAGGAGGGGTTAAACAATATTCACAAACATGCTTCAGCAACCCGGGCCAGTTTAATTCTACAAAGAACATCCCCCAGAGCAATAATGATAACAATAGAGGATAATGGGATAGGGTTAGAAATGAGACCTTCTCTATCCACCTACTCCAAAGAGGGTCATTATGGACTTGTAGGCATTGATGAGAGGGTTAAATTACTGGGCGGCAGGTTGCGCCTACAAGATAAGGAGGATGGTGGTTTAATGCTGCAGGCAGAAATACCCCATCCCAGAGCTTGAATTTTCTTTGAAAAATTTTTGACCTGGAATAGCATTTCTGGAACTATATTGCTATGTGAATTAATTAAAGTAAAAATTAAAGCGATAATCACATTATGGATAATCAAATCATTTTTGAAATTATTGGATATCTGGCATCAACTATTATAGCCATTTCCTTGCTGATGAAATCTCTGATCCGCCTGCGAATAATTAATGGGATTGGCGCGCTTGTTTTTGTTATTTATGGCCTTCTTATCGAGGCTTACCCTGTTGCTGTTTTAAACGGAATAATCGTTGTCATTGATATCTATTATCTTCTGCAAATGGTTAAGCGAAGTGAGTATTTCTCCATAATGGAAGTTGGTTCTAGCAGTGAATATCTGGATTATTTTATTGAGTTTCATCTTGAGGACATAAAGAACTTCTTTCCTAATTTTTCTTTTAAACCAGAAAAAACAGATTTTATCTTCTTTGTGTTAAGAAATACCATCCCGGCAGGATTGGTAATATTAGAAAAAATTGATGATAAAGGAAAAATACTTCTGGATTATGCCCTGAAAGACTATCGAGATTTTAAAATTGGCAGTTTTATTTTCGAAGATAATGCTGACATTTTATTAAATAGGGGTATTGAATATCTTGAAGCAGAGAGTTTTGTTAAAAAACATACGCGATATCTCAAGCAAATGGGTTTTGTTATGCATGAAAACAATAAGTTTATAAAAGAATTGCAATCGCATTACATTCAAGAAAAAAGTTTATAGCTGTTGCCCATTGAACTCATGGTACAATTTTTCGATGAAAATGCTTAAGTTCTTATTTGAATAGTAAAAGAGAAAGGCTAATCTTGAAATCAACATTAAAAATTTCTGTCGATCATCCTGCCGGATTGCATGCCCGTCCTGCTGCGTTATTCGTCCAAACTGCTAATAAATACGCCAGCGAAATTCAGGTCCAAAATATAACAAAAAATTCAAAAATAGCGAATGCCAAAAGCATCTTGAGTGTATTGACCCTGGGTGTCAGTCAGAACCACGAAATTGAAATTGCTGCAGAAGGGAATGATGCCGAAGAAGCACTTAAAGCTCTTCAAGCACTGATTGAAGATAATTTCGGTGAAGACTAATCTTTAACGCTTCTAAAGATAAAAATCCTTTTCTTTTTGGTAAAAGAGAAAAGGATTTTTTTGATATTTTATCTAATCCATGCAAATGGATTGTCAATTTTCAACCTGACATACTTTGGCGAATAAATCAGCTGTAATTTTTTCGCTGCATCTTTCGAATCGCTTTCTTTTTCGCAATCCGACGCTCTTCACTCTTTGATGTAAAGAAACGTCGTTTTCGATGCTCAGATAGCACCTTTGATCTTGTTACTTTTTTACGAAATCTTCGCATTAATTGGGAGAAAGATTCATTATCACGTTTTTTAACTTTTACCAAAATAACTTCACCTCCTTGCAGACATCCCAAATGAATTTTAGGTCCACGATCAATCAGCTTGAGCCAGGTTGACTAAAGTATTTTCAAATCTAAGCCTTTGACCGAGACGTTCTTATTATTAGTCACGGAATGTTTATTTAAATTGAATGAACTCACAAGTGAATAGACCTGCAAATCCATCCCCCTCTTAGTCTGAATTATACCCTAGACGGCATCTTCTGCAAAAAGCACACGTTAACTACCCCTTATGCCCCATCCGACCAGAAAGCACAGGCTTTAATCCCATAATCTTCCATTAATTGTGTTTCCATTTGTTTTAGTTTACTGATATTAACCTTCACTACGCCGTTCTCAGCAGTTGGTCTTTCAGAAGAATAAATATGTACCGCCTTTGGATTGAGATGTTTTAGGACATCCACCAATGATTGAAAGGCGGAACCTGAAATATTAGAAGTTGGCCCATCAATAAGCATACTTTGAACAATCAATCCTTTCACCTTTTTGAACCCTTCAAGGATATCCAACAAAATGATGTTGCATGCTGGTCGATTAATGGCTTCAAATNTCCTCTGGTCGCCCGCATCCAATTTCATCACTGGAATTTCTATAATATCGATGGCTTTTTGAACATCAGGATCCATCACCCTGGAAGAATTTGACAGAAGTGCCAACTTTANTGTCGGCCTTAATCGATCTTTTATAAGTCTTACACCTTGAACAATTTCTAAAAAATTCGGGTGTAGCGTTGGTTCCCCATTACCTGAAAATGTCAATACATCCATTGACCTGGGTTTTCGCAAAGCATTCTCAACAGCAACAAGAACCTCATCTACCTCAGGTAAATCTTCAATTTTAGGGGAATGATTGGACCATTGAGTGGCACCATATTGACAATAAATACAATTAAATGAGCACAACTTATACCCGGTTGGCAGGAGGTTTATCCCAAAAGACCTGCCTAATCTGCGAGAGAATATCGGGCCATAGATTATTTTATCTTGCAGCGAAATTTGAGCCATACCAAACCATTCTTACTTACAATAATTCACTTTCCTAATTCTGCAAAATTTTCATATTCACTCAGAATTATATTATTTCATCGGATAGCTGAGAGGATTTACTCATCCATTTTTTGAAGGCGAACAGTCTGAATAGGGTATGGAAGATTGATATTATGTTTTTCTGAGGCTTCCTTGATTGCAGTAATAACGTCGGAATGAACGCTAAAATAATCATTCTTTGTTTGATCAATCCAATATAGCGCTGACAAAATCAATGTGGAATCACCAAGTCCTTCAGCGCGAACTGTCGGTTTTGGCTCAGCCTCAACGCCTGGAACATTTTTAATGACATCTAAAAAGATTTGAATAGCACTCCCAACATCTTCTTCATATCCAAGCCCAATAGAAAGGCTTTGGCGTCTTTTTGCTGTCTGTGTATAGTTGAAAATGGCGTTTTCAAACACTGTTTGGTTGGGAAGGATCACCTTTTCACCACTAAAGGTTTCAATTACCGTATCTCGGACGTTTATCTCTTTTACCGTTCCTGTATAATCACCTAGGGTTACAGCGTCCTCCAAATTAAATGGCTGACGATATAGCAAAAGCAAACCCGAAATAAAATTTTTTGCAAGATCCTGCAAAGCAAAACCAATTGTGAAACCAGCCACACCCAAACCAGCAATAAATCCGGTCACATCAAAGTCTACTTGGGCGAGTGCAATGATGGTACCAATGATGATAAGCGACCAGCGTGTAAGCACAAATATTAATTGCAGTATTTCTTTGGTCGAAATTTTTTTCTTCGCGATCTTTTTGACCCATTTTGCAACAAAACTAGATACCACTAATGTAATAAGAAAAATTACGATACCAGCTAAAAGTTTTGGGAGAAATTCCACAAATGAAGTAAACCAATTTTGAAAGGCTTGTTGAATATCCATTAATAAATTCCATCCTTTTCATATTAAATTTTGATTATTCAATAATAATCTTACCCAACAAATCCTTTAAATTAAAAAAGGCCATTTATTAAATGACCTTTATTGATAGTTTCAAATTTTTTACAGGTAATTTCTTAATCGGCTCTGATTTTGAGGGCTTCGTAATTTCCGTAATGCTTTTTGCTGAATTTGGCGTATCCTTTCACGGGTTACACCAAATATTTCACCCAGTTCTTTGAGCGTGTGAGCTCGATTGCCTTCCAAACCAAAGCGAAGTTTGATTATGCTTGCTTCTCTTTCAGAGAGCTCATTCAACGCGCTTCCGATATCCTCTTCCAATAACCGTTGTTGAACGGAGTTGAAAGGAATAACTGCATTCTCATTTTCAATAAAATGAAGCAATTCACTTTCGCCATCCTCACCTACTGGTTTATCTAAAGAAATCGGCAGGCGAGCATAGTGGATCAATTGTCGTAATTCTTCAGGATCCTGGTCAACATGTTCTGAAATTTCTTCCAGCGTGGGTTGCCGTCCTAATTTCTGTGATAAATCACGTGTAACATGACGCACCTTGCGGAGGCGGTTGCTGAGATAATTAGGCAGACGAATTGTCCGTTCTTTTTGATTTAAAAATCGTAATACCGACCGACGAATCCACCAGGTTGCATACGTGCTGAAACGATTACCACGAGTGTAATCAAATTTATCCACTGCACGGATTAATCCAACATTCCCCGCCTGGATTAGATCAAGAAATGAAGATCCATATTGTCGGTATTTCTTTGCGATGCTTACAACCAGACGAATATTCGCTTTGATCAGATATTCCCGCGCCTCTTTACCTTCTCGAATCAACTGCTGGATTTCTTGAAGGTTTTCAAGCTCCCCTTCACTCTCTATCATAGTCGAACGCGCATGCCGTCCGATCTCCATTTTCTTTGCAAGGGCGATTTCTTCTTCCCGGGTTAATAGAGGTACCCGGCTCATTTCATTCAAGTATAGACTTACTGAGTCATCTGAGGTGATGCCTGTATGATCAGAAATATGCTCTTCATAATCCATTTCCGATTCTTCTGTTTCTTTTTCAGCTTCTTCAAGAAATGTTGAGAGGTTATTCTCCTCAAGCTGTTCCTCAGAAATATTAGGATTAGATGTCATTTAGGTTATTCACTCCTATTTGTTTTTTAAAAATTGACCTGAAACCAACTAACTTATTACTATTTTATAATAACGCGATAAAAAAGCCATTGACTGTACAACCATTCGTGTCAATGGGCTTTAATCAATCAAACCTCTCCCGAAAGGGAAGAAAATATGTGTTTATTTTATTATTATATACCAATTCGTTTCTAACCATAGCATTTTATTGTTAAAATTTGATAAACATTGTTAGAAAATAGGGGGATTTTCCTTGTTTTGTTAACATTTCATTCACAAAACTCCCCTTTGTGCTTTCTGATCCGAAGGTACCAGATCATAAACAATTATTTTTTCCTTCAAATATTCGACCTTTTTGCTAATATTTTATTATTCCAACACCATAAAAGAGAGTACCGCAATTCGTACATCGTCCATCCCCATTCAAACCAGTTACTTTAGTCGAATATCCGCTTCTTGCGATTAATTTATGACCGCAGTTATTGCAATAGGAATTATTGTCACCAAATACATTGCCAATGTAAACATAATCCAAGCCGATCTCCTTACCCATTTCTTTCGTCTGGTAAAGAAGGTTTTCATCAGTAGGGAATCGATCTTTCATTTTATATTGTGGAAAAAAGCGGCTCAAGTGCCATGGAGTTTCAGGTCCAAGATCTTCATAAATGAAGCTTGCTAATTCTTTCAATTCCTGTGTATCATCATTCACACCCGGAACGATCAATGTCGTAACTTCAAGCCAAATCCCTAATGATTTCATCTGTCGGCAGCTTTCCAGAACTGGTTCAAGCCGTCCACCCATTAATTTCCGATAGGGCTCATCTTGAAATGCCTTGATGTCCACATTTGCCGCATCCAAATAAGGAGCAAACAATTCCAGCATCTCCGGCGTCATAAATCCATTCGTGACATACACATTTTGTAAACCAGCATCTTTTGCAAGCTTTGCTGTATCAAAACTGTATTCAAAAAAGATGGTCGGTTCAGAATAAGTGTAAGCTATGGATTCGCAATTTGATCGTAATGCTTTTGCAATAACCTCTTCTGGCATAACTCGATCCTGTTCAGGCATTTTCATTATTCTAGGCATTTGCGAGATCTGCCAATTCTGGCACCATGGACAGCGGAAGTTGCAACCTGGAGTAGCAATTGAAAATGCTTTCGTTCCAGGATAAAAATGATACAGTGGTTTTTTCTCAATTGGATCCACATTTTGGGAGATCAAATTGCCATAAACATGTGTATAAAGTTTCCCATTTCGATTCTCTCGCACACGGCAAATCCCAAAATTATCCTCCCGAATATTACAGCGATGCGCGCATAAATTACATTGAACCTGTTTATCATCAAGTTCATCGTATAATAAAGCTTCATGGAGCATATGATTATTCTTTCTCTGTACCTTCTACATTTAATCATATTCGAAATGAGACTTCAATTCAAATTTTAGTGAGAGAAACGAGAAATGAGTTTTAAAATTGCAGTTTTACAATTCATGCCTTTACGAAAAAATGTACAAAGGAATATCTGTGAAATAGAAAAATTATTAGAAGGCGTGAAAGCTGATCTGGTTGTCCTACCTGAACTATCTAATTCAGGATATTTGTATGAAACCTCAATCGACCTGGAACCTTATTCTGAGAATCAAACTGGTGAGGGTTCATTTCTAAGAGCACTCATTGCACAAGCAAAAAAGACCAGGGGCATCATCGTTTCAGGATACGCTGAAAAAGATGGAGATCAACTATTCAATTCGGCTGTTGCCATTTCCTCTGAAGGACCCATAGCAAATTATCGTAAAACACACCTATATGATCGCGAGAAAAACCTGTTCCACTCGGGTAATACTGGATTTTCAACTTTTCGTTACAAAGATGTCAATATTGGAATGATGATTTGTTTTGATTGGATCTTCCCGGAAGCCTGCCGATCCCTTGCATTAGCCGGGGCCCAAATCATCGCTCATCCAGCAAATCTTGTTCTGCCATACTGCCAAAATGCAATGATTACACGATCAATCGAAAATAAGGTTTTTACAATCACTGCCAATCGTATTGGCAAAGAAGACCTTGGATCAACCAGATTAACTTTTACTGGTGTTTCACAGATTACAGATCCTTCGGGCGAAATTCGCTATAGAGGACCAGAAAACAAGGCAACTGTCCACATAATGGATATCAACCCAGATGATGCACTCAAAAAAAACATAAACAGCCGTAATGATTTGTTTGATGACCGAAGACCAGGTTTATATCGTTTCTTAAAAAACAAATAATTTAACAAAACGACCGTTTACAAAAATGAGCCAGCATCGTGAAAGCTGGCTCATTTTTCTCATTAGTTTAGAATTCTTTATGCACCATACTTTTCAAGGCGACCTGCATGAGCTAAGGCTAAAGGCATGAGTTCATAAGCAGGGAAACGCGGTCCTAATCCGCCCTTTACGCAGGCTCTTTCACCAAAGCTGTCAATTCCATCTGGTCGACAAGTATTTGCATACAAAAGAAGCGGAACTGGATGCCAGCTGTGGTATTTCATGGAACAAGGTGTGCTGTGGTCACCAGTAATGATCAATACCGACGGATCTAACGCTAATATTCTCGGCAATAATGCATCCACTTTTTCAATTTCTGCAACTTTATTATTAAAGTTCCCGTCTTCTCCATAGCTATCGGTCTTTTTGATATGAACAAAGAAGAAATCATAATCTTCCCATTTCTCTTCCAGCATATCGATCTCCTCCTCATAGGAGTGAGATGCGGGCGGACTATCCATCCCAACCAATTTAGCAACACCCCGATACATGGGATACATTGCGATTGCAATGGATTTCAAGCCAAACACCTCCGGGAACATCGGCCAATCAGGCCACTGGGCAAAGCCCCGCAGTAAAAGCATATTAGCTGGACTCTCGTCTTTCAGGATTTCTTCAGCTTGGCGGACAAACTCCTGCACAAGTTCTGCTGCTTTCTGTGATTCTTCATCAAGTGCTTTTGCGGGTAAAGGCTTTTCCCCTGTAACCTGAGGATCCGTTTCTTCGATGTTTCCTTTAAGACCTTCGCCACGTAATACCAGCAAAAACCGATATTCTTTAACCGGTTGTAGAAAAACTTGCACACCAGGTATGTCAACTTTCTCATTTAATAGATTACACAATCTCTCAGATATCTCAGTAGGAATTCGACCAGCACGTCGGTCTGTCACCCTTCCTTGCTCATCAACAGTGCAGAAATTCCCTCGGGCAGCAACGTCATCTTTTTGCAGATCAAAGTCAATCCCAAGTGCAGAAAGTACGCCCCGTCCAACCTGGTAAGTAACAGGATCATAACCAAATAATGATAGGTGCGCTGGGCCACTGCCAGGGGTAATTCCTGTACGGATTCCCTGATGCAGTCCCAAAATACTCTTTTTAGCTAAGTCATCCATGTTGGGCGTATTGGCTGCTTCTAATTCTGTCTTGCCTCCCTCTTCCATTGGCAAGCCGCCCAAACCATCCATGACCAAGAGCACGATTTTTCCAGCCTTATCGCCTTTCAGCAGCGATTTTATCAAATCAAAGTCCATTGTAGATCTCCTTTCATTTTTCATGTTTAAATATTTTACAAATCAGTTCTGATAAGTAATTATAGACTGGTTGATGGATTTTTTCCAAACTAAAATGATTTTTCCAATTTCAAGTTTTGCATTTTGTAGTTTATTGACGTTCAAAAAGGTCTTCAAAATGAAGTCTAGCCATTTGCTTTCGCAAAATAAGTTGCAAAACCACAGCATACTATCTTTAACTTGACATTAATTTAGATATTGTTTATAATTATTATCAGATAAATCCTATTCAGGAAATATTTTCTCAAACCGAAAAAATACAAGCTTAATAAATCAAATAATAAAGAAATGGAGAAAATAAGATGGATAAAAAAACGAATAATAAAGTATTTAAATGGGGGCTAGGGATTATTGCATTAATCCTTTTCTCAGCATCGTCACTAATGTTATTGAATCCAGTATTTGCCCAAGGACAGGAAACCTGTCCTGACGGAGGCGACTGGATTAAGGTGGATGGCCTCACGGGTAAAAATTTTACATACACAGCATCCGAAGGAAAATTGATTGCTGAAACCTGCTACAAAGCCGGAACAGAAGTGGTATATGAAACGATATCACCACCCCAAAATACAGTAACAGTAACATCAACTGTGGGTTTTGATCTAAGCCATGCAAGTTTTCGACTTGTTGATGAACCAGAACCAAGCCCAACACCTACAAAGGAGCCCACACCGACTCCGACGCCTACGATGGAGCCCTCTCCAACACCAACGCCTACAGACGAACCTACGCCAAGTCCAACACCCACGGAAGAAATTAACTTTGTACCCTTAAGCCTTACGGGGATATGCTCTGGAAGTGTTGCAAGCATTGGCGTTTTCCAGGATGCTGAGGACACAATTTCCTGGACTGTGAGCAACGAAAACGATGTAGCAGTATCCTTTAATTGGGCAGCCAATAACGGGCAAAGCGGTTCAGGGATCGTTCCTGCAAATGGTAGTGCAAATTTCGTTACGGATATTGATGGTTATGCTGTGGATTTGGACTATGTACTCGGTGATGAAATAATGGAAGAGCAGGCATCGATTGTAGCTTGTGAACCACAACAGGAAACAGAAGAGCCTACTCCAACTGCAACAGAACAACCAACCGAGGAACCTGAAGTTACTGAAGATCCCGAACCAGATCAACCAGCAGGTGGGATGGGACCATCAATATTCTCCACAATTATCCCCTTTGCATTAGGTTTAACTGGATTAGCTGCGGTTGCCACAATCCTAATCAAAAATAAAAAAGAGACAATTATTTCTGAGTAGAAAAACCGAAAAATCGAATTCAGCACCACCGATGGATAATTCCATCGGTGGTGCTCAACAATGAAAAAATTGACAAATGAAGATAATCCGCTACTTTTCATTAATAACCATTGCAGTTCTTCTCACAGGATGCTTGTATCCATCGGGTAATCCAATAACTTCGACAACGGATGACCCTCAGGTAGTAACCCCTCAACCAACGGACGAGGCTCTCCCCACTGCAGCACATGAACCGGAGATTGTCGATTCTGAGCCCGTACCCAAAAAAATATTACCGCTTATTCCAGAAAATATTGAAACTACTCCCGACCTCTATGGTTGTGAGATGAGGATTGAATTTACGTCGGGGCCCTTAGCGGATCAGATCAGCGAGTTTGAAGTTCTTGACGAAACTTATTTTGAAGACAAAGGTGACAAATTTGCTGTTGGAAAAGGTACAGCAGTGTATTATGAGTCACAACCTTATCTGATTCTACACTCGTCCTATGTGAATGGGAATATCCTCAAGCCCATGGAAGCGGAATTTATTCGGAAATATTTAGAAAACTGGGGGAGAAATGGAAATGATTATATTCAAGAGCAAATTAATACGCTTGTTGGTTCTCAAGTCAATTGGTATTGCCATAACGAATTAATCCTTGAGACAACAATCAATAGTATTGTCAGGCTTTCGCATGAAGCCTCCAATCGTTTATGGTTGCAACCTACAGAAATTGAGGACATTCTGCAAGATAAAGAGGGCTTAGTTTCAGAATGGATTGGGGAAATCGAACCTACGGACAAACCAAATTTCTTGCTTGGTTTTTGTGGATGGGGGCAGCCATCTATTGAGGTTGGACGATATACTTATTACCGTTATTTATTAAATTTTACAATCCAAAATCCATAAAATCTTCAATATCAATGCTGGGGGTCATCACATTGACACATACCGTCTTTTAAGGTAATCTTTTGGCTGTCAACCTCACCACATAAAAAGAATTAATGTCCACAATTTACGACAGCGCCAAAAGAAAACACCCTGCCATCGAAGAATTGATTTCACTATGGAAATATCGCGACCTGATTTACCAAATGGTCAGACGTGATATTGTTGCAAGATACAAACGTTCAATTTTAGGTGTTGCTTGGACAATGTTAAATCCACTTGGGACAATGTTGATCATGGTGGTGGTATTTTCAAGAGTTTTCAGAGGTACAGAAAATTATGCTGCTTACGTTTTGACAGGAATTATTTGTTGGACAATGTTTTCTCAATCAACAACNATCGCAATGAACTCGATGGTTTGGGGAAGTCAGCTCATCAAACAAATTTACGTTCCACGATCTTCGTTTGTCGTTTCGACCATTTTAGCAAGTATGGTAAATTTTGTTTTATCTTTGATTCCATTATTTTTAATATTTGCAATTACGGGTGTACCTTTGCGACCATCCGCCTTGCTTCTTCCTGTTTATATGATTTTCTTGTTCTCATTTTCCCTTGGGGTTGCATTATTACTCTCAACTTTGGCTGTCTTTTTTCCAGATATTGCTGATTTATATCCTGTTGTCCTCACTGCCTGGATGTATCTGACCCCCATAATTATGCCGCTCGAATTCTATCGAGAGATTTTAAACGGCTTACTCCTCTACATTAATCCTTTTTATTATATAGTAAACCTTTTCAGAATTCTCATGTTGGACGGTTTTGTTCCACATATACAGACATGGGTGGCCACAGCTGTTTCATCCTTTGGAATTCTGATTATTGGTTGGATATTTTTTACGTTGAAAGCTGATGATTTTGCCTACAAAATCTAAATCTCAAATACAGGAAAANCAGCCACACCCTGCAGTCGTGTTAGAGGGTGTATCTGTTCATTATCGGCTTCCTAATGAAAACATTCACACATTTAAAGAATATATAATCAAGAGTATTAAACGGGAGATCTCACATAAATCCTTTTCTGCCTTGAAGAATATCAACCTAAATATTCAAAAAGGTGAAATTTTTGGGATCATAGGTCGGAATGGCGCTGGGAAATCCACACTAATGAAAGTGATCTCTAAAGTTTTGATCCCCAGTGAAGGTCGTGTGTGGATCAAGGGAAATATCAGTCCCCTACTTCAACTTGGTGCGGGGTTCCATCCAGAGTTAACTGGAAGAGAAAACATCTATCTAAATGCGACCTTATTGGGCCATTCCCATAACGAAATTGAATTCAAATTAGATGATATTATTGCCTTTGCAGAGTTAGGAAATTTCATTGAAGCACCCCTCAGAACTTATTCTACTGGTATGCAGTCCCGATTAGGATTTGCTGTAGCTACAGCATGGCAACCAGATATTCTCATTTTGGATGAGGTTTTATCAGTAGGAGATGTGGCTTTTCAGGAAAAATGCCTCGAAAGAATGGTGAATTTCAGAGACAGCGGTGCGACTGTTTTGATGGTCTCTCATTCGATAAACCAAATAAGAAGTATATCCCAGCGAGCAATGTGGTTAGATCATGGAGAAATCAAAAAACTTGGCTCTGTCGAAGAAGTATGTGACAGTTACCAAAAAGCAATGACTGGATGAATGAAAAAATTCACATTTTCCATACCACAAGCAATACTCAAAAATGCCATAAGGTTGAGATGGTTGGGTTATAATTTCCTTCAGAAAAAGTTCGAGTAAAAGAGATAAAAATGAATTTTTTTCCAACAGAAATTCCAGACGTAATAGTTGTTCGACCTCAGATTTACGAAGATGGACGTGGATTTTTTATGGAAACATATCAAAAACAAAAGTTCCAACAAGCGGGGATTGAATATGAATTTGTTCAAGATAACCACTCATCTTCCAGAGAAGGTACCCTAAGAGGTCTTCATTACCAAATTACACACCCTCAGGGTAAATTAGTTAGAGTTGTAATTGGAAAAATTTTTGACGTTGCCGTAGATTTAAGGAAAAACTCTCCATATTTTGGCAATTGGGTTGGCGTTGTTCTTTCAGATGAAAATAAAAAACAATTGTGGATCCCACCAGGTTTTGGACATGGCTTTTTTTGCTTATCAGACCGAGCTGATGTAATTTACAAAGCAACAGATTATTACGATAAACAGGGTGAGCGTTGCATCCGCTGGGATGATCCAGATTTAGCAATTGATTGGCCTATTCCAGAGGAAACTGAACCAATCATTTCAAAAAAAGATTTAATCGCACCATTATTCAAAGATGCAGAGGTTTTTTCATGAAACAAAAACTATTGGTTACCGGTGGGGCTGGATTTATAGGCTCAAACTTCATCCGCTATGTACAAAATGTTTCGCCACAAACCGAAATAATCAACCTGGACCTGCTGACATATGCCGGCAGTCTTGAGAATTTATCCAATTTGCCACACCCTTCCAATCACCAATTTATTGCAGGAAACATCTGTGACCAAACATTAATTGAACAAACATTACAAGAAAACAACATCAACACAATTGTTCATTTTGCTGCAGAATCCCACGTAGACCGATCACTGGAAGGTCCCTCTGCCTTTATCGAAACAAATATCGTCGGTACATTTTCTTTACTGGAAGCAGCTCGCAAGGTATGGTTAGTTGAAAAACTTTTTCCTTTGAACGATGTCCTGTTCCATCATATATCAACCGATGAGGTCTATGGAACGTTAGGACCAAATGATCCCGCCTTCCAGGAGACAACACCTTATGCACCTAATTCCCCATATGCGGCCTCAAAAGCCAGCAGCGACCACCTGGTGCGTTCTTATAACCATTCATTTGGTTTACCAATTACCATCTCAAACTGCTCCAACAATTATGGACCGTACCAATTTCCCGAAAAATTAATTCCATTGATGATTCTTAATGCGCTAACCGGAAAACCACTTCCGATATATGGAGATGGCATGCAAATTCGAGATTGGCTTTATGTTGAAGATCACTGTGAGGCCATCTGGACCATTATTCAAAATGGAAGCGTTGGAGAGAGTTACAATATCGGTGGTTGCAATCAACCACCAAATATTGAGATCGTTAAAAAAATATGCGGAATACTCGATGAGCGAGATTTGCCAAACACCCCACATGAAAAACTGATCACATATGTCAAAGACCGTCCCGGTCATGATCGTCGCTATGCCATGAATATTGAAAAAATCCATCAAGAGCTTGGTTGGGAGCCTAAGCATGATTTAGCAAATGGGCTCAGAGATACTGTAGATTGGTATTTAGATAACACGGATTGGCTGAATGCCATCATAAAAGAAAAAGACTATCAGCAATGGGTTGAAATCAACTATCAACAGAGAGGAAGAACATGAAAGGTATTATCCTTGCGGGTGGTAAGGGATCGCGACTTTATCCACTCACCCTGGGAGTAAGCAAGCAGCTGCTGCCAGTATATGATAAACCTATGATTTATTATCCCCTATCAATGCTAATGCTCGCAGGTATTCGAGATATCCTTATCATTACGACACCTGAAGACGCCTCACAATATGAGAGATTACTTGGTGATGGTGTCCGTTGGGGGCTTAATTTTTCCTATGCGGTTCAAGAAAAACCCAGGGGATTAGCAGATGCTTTTATTGTTGGAGAAAATTTTATCGAAGATCAACCAGTTGCCCTTATCCTGGGTGACAATATCTTTTACGGTCACGGCATGCCTACGACCCTGAAAAATGCTGCCAATCTTGAAAAAGGTGCTGTCGTCTTCGCTTACCCCGTACATGACCCCGAACGTTATGGCGTGGTTGAATTTGATTCTGATGGTAATGCACTCAGCCTGGAGGAAAAACCCAAGAATCCCAGATCCCATTATGCTGTACCTGGAATATATTTTTATGACAATCGTGTTGTTGATTTTGCGAAAAATCTAAAGCCCTCAGCAAGAGGAGAGATTGAGATCACTGATTTAAACAAAATTTACATGACGCAAGGTGAGCTGCGTGTTGAAGTACTTGGACGAGGTGTGGCATGGCTTGATGCAGGCATGCATCACTCCTTATTGCAGGCGTCCAATTTCGTCCAAGCTCTGGAAGAACGACAGGGAATGATGATTTCTTGTCCAGAGGAAATTGCATTCCGCATGGGTTTTATTGACAAAAAACAGTTGAGAGATTTGGCTTTAACCTTTAATGGAAATCGCTATGGTCAATACCTTATTCAACTAGCTGAAGGAAAATTATGAAAATTCTTCTCCTTGGCAATACCGGTCAATTGGGGTGGGAACTCAACCGTACCCTTTTGACTCTTGGCGACCTAGTTGCCATTGACTATCCGCAAATCGATATGTCGGACCCTGACAACATAAGGTCTGTCGTACGTGTGCATGAACCTGATCTTATTATAAATGCGACTGCCT
>P_1C_Sed_3_UnCtyDRAFT_1000062_pt1 | contig 18334 bp, 18 predicted proteins | sample Pon1CUnioCityCA_FD_10233 | JGI IMG/M metagenome (IMG submission 10233) | reverse complement strand
GATCTTTTCCGCTGTCACCACGGCCTCCTTGCTAGTTTCTGCGATTATGATGGGCTTGTTTACATCGGAAATATTTATCGGCTTCCCCCGTTCGGCGCTCATCATCGATTGGCTCCTTTCATTTTTCTTTATTGGTGGCCTGCGATTCTTTTTCAGGTGGCTGGCAGAGAATTCTTCTACGGCTGCCCAAACAGCCAGGGGAACATCACGGCAAGAGAAATCCGTACTGGTGATCGGTGCTGGGGACGCCGGTGCGATGGTCGTCAAAGAATTACAGAAAAACCCACAACTCAATATCAACCCCATCGGTTTTCTCGATGATGACCCCAACAAACAAAACAATGAAATTCACGGCGTGCCTGTGCTTGCACCACTGCATGAGATCGATGACATACTCGAAAAACAGCTTATCGACGAGGTCATTATTGCCATTCCCAGCGCACCCGGCAAAATCTTGCGTGAAGTATCCGATATCTGTCGAAAGCGTCGCGTTGCATTCAGAACGATGCCAGGGCTCTACGAACTAATCGGGGGTGATGTGAGCGTGAGTCGCTTACGAGAGGTGGATATCTCCGACCTCTTGCGGCGTGAACCTGTGCAAATCAACACAGAAGCACTGGGAGAAGTGTTAGAGGGCCGGGTGGTGATGGTTTCTGGTGCAGGGGGGTCGATCGGCAGTGAACTTTGCCGTCAGATCGCGCAACTACGTCCCAAACGATTATTGATGCTGGGCCATGGCGAAAACAGCATCTTCAGCGCCGTTCTGGGCTTGAAAGAACAATTTCCGAGCCTTGAAATTGTGCCATTGATCGCCGACGTGCGCGATATCGCACGCATTTCTGTGCTATTCGACCGCTGGGAACCTGAAATCATCTTTCATACCGCGGCGCACAAACATGTGCCGCTCATGGAAAGCAACATCGAAGAAGCGATTACCAACAACGTCATGGGGACCAGGAATATCGTTCAATCCGCTTTAACTCATGGTGTTGTACGGCTGGTGATGATTTCAACAGATAAAGCCATTCGACCGGTCAGCGTTATGGGTGCCACCAAACGCGTGGCAGAAATGCTCGTGCTGGATGCTGCTCGACAACATCAGTGTGCTTTTTCGGTTGTGCGCTTTGGCAATGTTTTAGGCAGTCGCGGCAGCGTGGTCCCGTATTTCAAACGCCAAATTGCATCCGGTGGGCCTGTGACCGTGACCCACCCCGAGATGAAACGATATTTCATGACCATCCCCGAAGCCGTGCACCTCGTTTTACAAGCTTCAACCCTCAGTAAGGGCGGCGAAAATTATATCCTGGATATGGGTGAACCCGTTCGCATTCTTGACCTGGCCGAAGACCTGATCCGCCTATCAGGGCTGGAACCCGGCAAGGACATCGAAATCGTCTTCACCGGTATCCGACCGGGTGAAAAACTCAGTGAGGACCTTTGGGATCAGGGTTTTGCTTATCTTCCCACTGCCCATCCTGACATTAACCGCGTTGATAGCGAAGAAATCCTCAACGCTGATGACCTTGAAGCCCTTGTTGAGCAGCTCATTGCCCTCGCCCGCGCAGGCAAACCAGAGGAAATCATCAACTTGCTCAGCGAGACCATCCCGGGCGCATCCATCACGATGCACGAGCCCGAATTGGATATGGTAGAATAGCTCGTCACATATTTTGGAGGGGAAAGTCAAATTGGGACCTTGCAAATAATCAGGCAAAGTCCTTTTTAAGGAAATCATGGATTTATTGAACCCAGAACAGTGGAAAGATTTTATCAACGAACATCCCCAAGCGCATATTCTTCAAACGGTTTCCTGGGGGGCACTAAAAGCCAGCTATGGCTGGTCGCCAAAGTACATCCGCCAGGGAAAATTAGGGGCAATGGTTCTTTTTCGACCTTTACCCTTAGGGCTGAGCGTTGCTTACATCCCGCGTGGCCCCATTGGCGATGGCGATTGGAAAGGCTTTTGGTCTGCAATAGATCAGCTCTGTAAAGAAGAAAAAACCATCTTTTTACGCGTCGAACCCGATGTTTGGGAACCAAAGGATATAGATAATATTCAACAGATTTTGCCCGGCTTTGTGGAAACGGAACACACCGTTCAACCACCACGCACCATTTTGATCGATATCCAAGGTTCTGAAGAAGATATCTTGATGGCGATGAAATCCAAGACTCGCTACAACATTCGCCTGGCTGGTCGAAAAGATGTCCTTGTTCAACAAAGTGACGATATTGAAACGTTCCACAATATGATGCTCACCACGGGGGATCGGGATGAATTTGGCATTCACAACCTGGATTATTATCAGCGCGCCTATGACCTTTTCGCACCCGAAAACGCCTGCGTACTGCTGATCGCAACTTACAAGGATCAACCCCTGGCAGGCTTGATGGCTTTTGCATGGGGACATACAGCCTGGTATTTCTACGGAGCCTCCACCAACCAGGAACGATCACGCATGCCAACTTATTTACTCCAATGGGAAGCGATCCGGTGGGCAAAAAACAAAGGTTGTAAGACCTATGATCTGTGGGGCATCCCAGATTTTCCTGAAGAGACCCTAGAGGATAAGTTTTTAGATCGTTCTGATGGCTTATGGGGTGTTTATCGGTTCAAACGCGGCTTTGGTGGCGCTATTACCCGTACCATCGGCACATGGGACCGAATCTATCGACCAGGTCTTTATAAGCTGTATCAAGTTTGGGCCGCACGCAACGTGACAAGGCCGGGAACATAATTATGGAAAGCGTAATATTCAACAAGCTCAGCAGCGCTGAGGAATCAAAATGGAATGACATGATTAAAGCTCTGCCCGGCGCCCATGCTTTGCAAACCCAGCAGTGGGGACAGGTGAAAACACAATTTGGCTGGCAGCCCCATCACCTGGTGTGGTGTAATCCCTTCGGCGATGTAATGGCAGCTGCTCTTGTCCTTCAAAGGCAGGTGCCAGCCAGAGGCTTTGGATTGAATTTATCAGTGATTTACGCACCTCGGGGACCGCTTTTGGATTGGTCGGATGAAGCCCTTGCTAAACGGGTGCTGGATGACCTGGAGAACTTTGCAAAAGAGGAAGGTGCCATCTTTATCAAGATTGACCCCGACCTACCAATCCATTATGGCATCCCTGGAGAAGATGACGCCATCACCAATCCTGCTGGCGAAGCGATCAAAAACGCTATAGCCAAGCGGGGTTGGCGTTTTTCGGATGAGCAAATTCAATTTCGCAACACGGTAACCGTCGACCTGACCGCAGATGAAGAGGATATGTTAATGCGCATGAAATCCAAAACGCGTTACAACATCCGCCTGGCGGAACGCCGTGGGGTTCACGTTCGCAGAGGCGGAGTCGATGACATTGACCTGCTTTACAAAATGTACGCTCACACCGCCATTCGCGACGATTTCCTCATTCGTCACCAGGGATATTACCAGGCGGTTTGGAAGTCATTCTTCAATGCTGACCTGGCAAAACCCCTCATCGCGGAAGTAGAGGATCAACCCGTTGGCGCCGCGGTGATTTTCAAGTTTGGCGGGCGCGCCTGGTACTTCCACGGCATGTCTCTGGATGAGCATCGTGAAAAAATGTTCAACTACCGCTTGCAATGGGAAGCCATGCTGGACGCCAAGGAAGCAGGCTGCCATACCTATGACATGTGGGGGGCACCGGATAACTTTACTGAGGATGACCCCTTATGGGGCGTATACCGCTTCAAAGATGGTTTTGGAGGTCGGGTCGAGTGCACCTTAGGCGCCTGGGATTACCCCGTCAGGCCCTTTTTCTACCGGTTATACAGCCAATTTCTCCCAAGCATCCTGGGCTGGATGCGCAAACGTGGAAAATCTGCCACCAAAAGGAGTATGCGCACATGATTTCTAAACTCTCATTCGCCCATTTACCCACCCGGGTGGAGCCTCTGCCAAGGCTTTCCGCCACCCTGCAGGGGCCCCGCATCCTGGTTAAAAGGGATGATCAAACGGGGCTGGCTTTCGGCGGGAATAAAACCCGCAAATTGGAATTCCTGCTGGCAGAAGCCCGTGATCAGGGGGCAGATACCCTCATCACCGCTGGTGCGGTTCAATCCAATCACTGCCGTCAGACCGTGGCTGCTGCTTCGCGGTTTGGGATGGATTGCATTTTAGTACTGTTTGGAGATCCCCCTGACCCGCCGGATGGAAACCATCTATTACACTTCCTGCTTGGGGCTGAAGTTATCTATACAACACGCGATGTCATTGAGACCAAACTGGATGCAGCCTTTCAGCAAGCGCTGGCAGATGGACGCAAACCCTACCTGATCCCTTATGGCGGTTCCAACCCCGTCGGCGCGATGGGATATGTCCATGCCATGCTTGAATTGACCCATCAGGACATCCACCCGGATTGGATCGTCTTTCCCAGCTCGTCTGGGGGAACCCAGGCCGGCATGATGGTTGGGTCACGGTTGAGCGGTTATACCGGGAAAATCCTCGGCATCAGCGTCGATGAACCTGCCGAAAAACTCCAGACCCATGTGGCAAACCTGGCTAACGAAACAGCCACTTTCATGGGGGAAACATGGACCTTCAAGGTCAGCGATGTCCTCGTTAATGATGATTACACCGGGGGTGGCTATGCGGTGATGGGGGAACCGGAAATTGAGGCGATCCGTTTGTTTGCCAAACGGGAGGCCTTGCTATTGGATCCTGTTTATACCGGGCGTGCCGCGTCGGGGATGATTGACCTCATCCGTAAAGGTTTTTTCGAGCTCACAGAGACGGTATTGTTTTGGCATACAGGCGGGACACCGGCCTTGTTTGCCAGTAAATACCAGGGGAGACTAACAGAAAAGTAACATTTTGGAGTAAAGAAAATTAATCGGATTTTTTTCTCTTAGTTACCTATAGTCCAAATTAAATCAAAAAAATCAATTATCCAGAATAAATTCATAGTTTATATTTCTAAGTCGGCATGATGGCCTCACTCCAGATATTCAATCCAAGCAAAACAGATTGTAATTATTATTATTAATTGGAGTGAGGGGCTTCAGCCCGAAATACTTATTAATAATATGACCTATTTTAGTGCAGATAAAATCAGTAAAGTAAGGGCATTTATTTATAACAAGTTTTCGGATCATTCTCTCAATGTTGGCAAAAATGGATAAATCAAGGTATTTCATGATGAAGAATTTCTACTATTTGAATTAATAAACTTGACCAATGATCCTACTATTTAATCACCAAGATTTTTATATTTCATGTAGAATCTAATCATCAAGTAAAAATTAGGACGATAAGCATGCAAAGACTTCTTCATCATCCTCCTCATATACTTGTTGATAATACATGGTATTTCATCACTGCTCACACTCTAGGGGAAAAAGACGTGGACCGGGAAGACTTCAAAACCATTTGGATTAATACCGTAAAAGAATTAACTAAAAAATTCAATTACCAACTCTACGCCTGGGTTATTCTAGATAATCATTATCACATTTTATGTAAGGTTAGGAACAGCCAAGAATTACCCACTTTAATTAATCGACTTCACGGTCGCACCTCCTATTACATTAATAAGAAACGTAATAGCCAGGGTAAAAAAATTTGGCGCAATTATTGGGATCGAATTATCAGAAATGAAGAGGACTTTTGGGTGAAGTTTAATTATATCCATTACAATCCCGTAAAACATAGGTATGTGACTGAACCAGGTAAATGGGAATATTCATCATTTCGATATTTTCTTGATCGAAAAGGTGAAATTTGGGTTGCTGATTGTTGGCAGTCTTATCCTATTATTGAATATGACTTTGAATAAAGTGGAATGTATCAGCCTAAAGGCCTNGCTCCAGAGGCTCTGTACAAACATAGAACTTGTAAATAATCTTGTGGTGAGGGCTTTCAGCCCGAGTGACTCTTTATTACTGTGACCTTTTATAGTGCAAATCAATTCACAACGTAAGCTTATTTTCACTCTTATTCCCAGAAATTATTACAAAATATCGGCCTAAAGGCCTCACTCCAGTTTTTCTAAAGTGCATGTGTTTGGTATGACCAAAAGTTAAACAATGAGACGGCCTAATGACCGTCTCAAAATTTCCATCAATGCAAATTTAAAAATCTATTACAAACCCGCTGCGTCTCGCAATAAATCAGCCTTATTCGTCTTTTCCCAGGTCAAATCCAGGTCGTCGCGACCGAAATGTCCATAAGCCGCTAATTTTTGATAAATGGGGCGGCGCAAATCCAAATCACGAATAATTGCACCGGGGCGCAGATCAAAATGTGCATCAATTAAGTCTACGATTCGCCCATCATCAATCTTACCCGTGCCGAAGGTTTCAACGTTGATTGAAAGGGGACGTGCGACGCCTATGGCATAGGCCACCTGCACCTCACAACGGTCTGCTAACCCGGCTGCAACGATGTTTTTCGCCACCCAACGGGCTGCGTAAGCACCGGAGCGGTCGACCTTTGTTGGATCCTTTCCGCTGAAAGCNCCGCCACCATGTCGACCCATCCCACCATAGGTATCGACAATGATCTTGCGCCCTGTCACACCCGCGTCGCCCATTGGCCCACCCACAACAAAGCGCCCAGTAGGGTTGACATAAATCAACATATCATCATCCACCAGTGCAGGGGGAAGCACCGGCTTGATGATCTCTTCGATTACACCTTCCCTGATTTGCTCATTGGTTACATCTGGCGAATGTTGGGTGCTGACCAGCACGGTATGGATGCGTTTGGGTTTCCCATATTCATATTCCACCGTCACCTGGCTCTTTCCATCTGGCCAGAGGAAATCCAAGTCATTCGCTCGACGGGCTTCCGCTAGGCGGCGGGTAAGCTTGTGGGCGTAATAGATTGGCATCGGCATTAAAACATCTGTCTCCGTGCAGGCATAGCCAAACATCATACCCTGGTCGCCAGCGCCAATGGCTTCAATCTCATCACCATTGTCCATCGCGCCTTCTTTGGCTTCCTTGGCTTTGTCCACACCGAGGGCAATATCCGGAGATTGGTTGGCTAACGCAACCATTACACCGCAGGTTGCACCGTCAAAGCCTTTCTTAGCCCGGTCATAGCCTACCCCGATGACCACTTCACGCACCAATTTATCAATATCAGCAAAACCCGTGGTCGTGATCTCGCCCATTGCCAAAATAAAACCGGTCTTGGTTGCGCATTCACAGGCTACCCGTGAATAAGGATCCTGTCGTATCAACTCATCCAAAACAGCATCGCTGACCTGGTCACAGAGTTTGTCTGGGTGACCTTCCGTCACTGATTCAGACGTAAATAAGTACTTGGGTAATGTCATAAATGTCAATGTCATTCTTGAGAACCTCCTTGTCTCATTTAAGTGTTTCGCCCCTCCTGGCGCTGCGAGAGGGGCGTAAAATGACATTGGCTTCCCTCTCATCTTCCAGAATTCGCTCTGCCGGATTTGGCACCATAAAAGGGGTGCTTTTTGGTTGCCGAGGTATCAAAGGGCCGGTCCCTCCACCTCTCTGGATAAGAGTGCCGCATGGGCGACATATTTATTTTGTAAAGAAATTATAACATCATTCTGTTGAATTTCAAATTTTTTATCAGTCTTTTATTAAAATGGGGACAGTCTGTGAATGATGCGTCAGTTACAGAACCTGCTCACCGTCATTGACGTAGGCTGTCAACTCACTTACACTCAGATCTTTAATCCCAAGCTTTTCCAATGTGCGGCCCTTACGCCAATAATCGGTGCTGTGAAGAATACAACCCAGGCGGATAATGGCATTAATGCCATTCACGGAAACACCATACCGTTCGCCCAAGGCTGCTATGGGTACCAGACTCATGGGCACATCTTCAGAAATATAACGGTGTTTGAGGGTGCTGGGGGCATTTATGCCATAATAGCCCGTCTGATTTTGAATGGCTTCATAAAGATTGTCACCCTGTACATTGTAAGCCAATTGCAACCATTCCATGGACGTTCGAGCCCGAATACCCAGGGAAGACGCCACAGTGACCCGCTCTCGATCAATCACCTCCAGCACTTTTGCAACCGAGGGCGTGACCCCATCGACATAAAATTGAAAATCGCCATGGGTCGATTCAATCCTGCCGGCGTTTAAAATCGCCAGGGCAGGATGAAAAACCGCGCCCATATTATTCAACCCCGTTTGTAAAACATTAACACCATCAATGAATTGGGGATAAATATGGCTGATTGCATCCAGCGCGATAGGTGTATCTTTGGCTGGTAAAGCCGCAAGGGGAACGGACTCTTTGATCCGAAAGATACGAGCCTGACTTGGCCCTTCAGCCCGACTGGCATAGATAAAGGTCTCCGCTTCTGCGAGAATAATCTTTGCTTTGCACCCTTGAAGCCTTAACACCTGCCGAAATTCAATTGCCCCACATGTTCGCCCTGGATGCAAGATGACAATCTGCCCGTCTTGTAAATGTGGACCAGCTAAGCCAGCAATCTCCGCATGACAAGAAGAGGGTACAACCACCATAATGACTTCTGCATCTTTGATGGCCTCTTCGATATTATCGGTGACTTTCCGAATGGTGCCAAAACCTTGCGGCCCACCCACTGGGCTAACCAGATCAATGCCACCCCGTTTGGCGATGATTTCAATGTGTGTGAAGGTACGATTATATAAGGTCACCTCCTGGTCCATAATGGCCAGATGAGCCGCCATCGCCTTGCCCCCATTGCCAGCCCCAATGACTGTAAAACGTTTCGTTGTCATGATACCTCCTTGTTAAGTGAATTCAGTCGTTCTCTTTCTGAAAGCGGGTTGCCTTCCGAGTTGATAGCCACACAAGCACCATTCTGAATCCTTGTCTGGATAAGGCCGCAAGCAAAGGGGTTATTTTTGAGATGCGGTGCATCCAAAATGCCCGACTTGACGGCTTTTTTTAAGGTGCTAGGGTCAACCAAAGGATCCTGAACATCCTTTGGCGCCAGGTCTCGAATTGCAGCTAATGTAATCCGCGCCTCTTTTACCAGCGCTTCAACCCGATTTTGAATAGCTGGATCGTGTGTCATTTCTGGTTGACCTTTGCGCGCATTTTCTATCGCCTGACGCGCCATCCAACTGGCTTCGATAATATCCTTGGCCGTGGCNGCATGGTGGGCTTCCGTGTGCCCAACAATGTGGACAATGTGCGGCTTGAGTGCCATCTGCAGGTAAATACTGGCAGCAAGATGAGCACGAGCTGCATCTTCCTGAAGGGGATAACTCAATAAACCGGTGCGGGTCTGACGCCAAATGCGAAAATGGTCATCTTGCAAGGGGTCTATCATCGCCAAACAAGCCAGCATCTTCGCCAAATCCATCGCATCCGACGTGCCGGGGGGACTGTTGAACATCATTTGGGCGATGTAATCTCCTACACCAAATTTTTTTGCATTGTAGGCTGAGAGATATGCTGAAACCACAAAAATGACGTCCGGTGCATCGCGCATGCCCCAATGATGGGGTTCGTTAAGCTCAACTGGGATACCTTGCTCGCCATACCATGCCATCACTTCTTGATGTTTTCGAATACTTTCTTCCAATCCCCAGGGGCCTCGACCGTCCATTTTATTAAACCAGAATATGGGGATCGCACACCAGGCAATATTGATGGTGTCTTTATAAAGCTTCGCTAATCTGAGAAAATCATCCGTACCGGAATATGAGCGCATCAAGGGAAAATTCCCGGTTCGGCTGGCAGCATACAGTGCCCGATAATCTTCAGCGGATCGAACCGGTACCCCGCCAGCACCTTTTTGGCGAGGATTTTGCCGGTCTGGATGGAAAAAATTAGCCTGGGCATCCTGGTCGATGCCCAAAGAAATTACATCCAGGGCTTTTGCTTCCGCGATTTGTTGAATTCCCTTAATCGTCGCTTCCATGGTGGGTTGTCCATAGTGATGGCGTAACAGCGGAAAAGGTTGTTTCCACTGGATGCGTTCAATTGTCTTTTGAGGGAAATCCATTTCATCCGTCGCGCCCGGTTTTTGTCCGCGTAGATAAGCCAAAACGCTATCGACAAGTTCACTTCCATCGAAGACCGCCTCAAAAAAGCCCATCGCTTTGGCGCGCTCTGCTACCGGGGGTGTGCCCCCAAAGACGAATCGAACCCCCTGCTGATGTAGCTCATCAGCGGCTTCCGCAAACTCACCCAACAAGCGCTCACCGGTTTCCGGTGTCAGTCGATAAGACACGCCAACCAGGTCCGCATTTTCCTGGCGCGCCGCTTCGATTAAGCGATCAGGAGAAACAGCCGGTCCTAGGAACACCGTGCGCCAGCCTGCACTTTCAGCCAGACGTAAAAAATTGATCACACCAGCCACATGGACACATTCGCCGATCGCTGCAGCAACAACTGTTTTCAAATTACCTTCCTTATCCCCATAATTGTTTTATGAAAATGACATTATTAAAAAAAGGCCCTCCCCCATAAAGCACAGGCAAAGACCTCACTGATTATACTATTCTTTTTGGACTTACCCTTAAAAATTACTCGGCTTTTTTCTCAACCTAACCGATGAAAAGTTTTAAATTTGCGAGCTGTAAAGACAAGCTTATTGCCTTTCAACGCTTGCGAAGCATCGCAATATTTTACATCCCATCGCCTGGTACGGTATAGGGCTGCCCTGAACTTTCCAATAGTCTGGGGTTGACACGGCCCATCCATTTTTCAGGCAAGTAGAGTTTTTGGAAGTCACCATAGACTTCATACAGCTCATGGGCATCTCGGGTGGCAAGCATCGTCCAACGCACACCTTCTTCATCCAAAAACGCTAAAATCGTCTCGGTTAGCCACTTCCCAAGCCCCTTACCCTGATAGGCGCGTAAGATAAATACATCACAGAGATAGGCAAAGATGGTGTAATCCGTCACCACCCTGGCAAAGCCGATTTGTTGATCACCCATGTAAACACCAAAACAAAGCGAATATTCGATCGTCTTCTCGGTCATTGCCCGGGTTCGGCCAGTGGTCCAATAAGCTTCATTTTCCATGTAACCCTGGATGACATCCAACTGCAATTTGCCTTTATCAGTGCTGATAACAAAATCGCCTTTTTTGGTCTCCATTGGCACTTTCTCCTGACTTACTATCCGAAATTAAACCTGGGTCTCTTTTCCTAATCGGCTCATCCACCTTTCGGGATGATCTAAGACCTCAAAGCCACCATAGGTGGCGTAAAATCCTTGTGCATTCCGCGTTGCTAATATTGTTTTCGTTATTCCTATTTTATCAACAAATTGGCAGATAGCATCAACCAACCACTTTCCTAAGCCCTGCCGGCGGTGCGCTTGATCAACGAAGACATCACATACCCAGGCGAAGGTGGCTTGATCTGTGACCACCCTGGCAAATGCCACCTGGTGACCCTGGCAAAAAATGCCAAAACAAAATGAATGTCGGATCGAGCTTGCAATCACATCCAAAGCGCGACCTCTCGCCCAGTAGGATTGATTTGCTAAGAAGTCTTCAATGACCTCTATTTGCAGGCGGTCTTTATCCATGCTGAGCAAGTATGCCCCACGCCTCTCCTCAGGGAGGGTGATTGCCTCAGGCCAATAGGCTTTTTCAGGGTCAAAGGCCTCAGGAAGTGCCATTATTTCATCGCGGATGCGCACGTCATCCTTATAGCTGAAGTGGAAATGTTGTGGGCTTTCGCCTGCTAAAATCTTCGGCAAAAAGACATGAATGTTGTCAACTACTTGGGCGGATGTGCAAGCCCATTCCCTTGGTTTCCAGGCCAATTCCCCTTCATGGTTCATTTCAAAAACCCTGGTAGGAACCTCAGCGGTGAAGATCGCAATGGCACCGGGTGGGATCTCAAAGCCATCCCAGGTCAGCAAGCCGGCAAAATGAGGATCCGTGATTCGATAACCTGTCTCCTCTGCTACTTCCCGGATGACAGCCTGACGCGGGGTTTCACCTGGCTCAACATGCCCACCCACACCGTTCCATCGCCCTTCATTGGGGGGGAAGCGACGATGAATGAGCAGGACATCATCGCCATTCAGCAAGAAACACAGGGTGAAACCGGGGTTAATCATCGGCCAGTAAGGCCTCCCGTAATCCCTGGGGGTCTGTCTCATTAATCTCGAGTTGGGTCATTTGGTGCCATGAGGAGAAATCCGCCAGGGTATTCTTAAGCCCGGATACAAGGGGTTGATCCACTTTTACACCAGGTTCCAGAATTATTTTCTTAATTTCCATAATTTTTTTCTTGCGATGCGCCTTGGGATCCAATCGGCCTACCAACTGCCCTTGATGGAGGATAGGTAAACTAAAATAGCCGTAGACACGATCCTTGGAAGGGATGTATGCTTCCAAACGATAGTCAAAATTAAACAAAACCAGGGCACGCTCTCGATTAGAAATGACAGGATCAAAGGGTGAGAGCAGCGTAGTAAGGGTAGGATTAATTTCAGCCTTGCTGATTGCCTCAACCAGCTTAAGTCGATCACGATGCAAGTAGACAGGCGTTTCCCATCCTTCAACCCTGGCCTGGATAATCCGGTTTTCTGAGTATAACTTCGATAAAATATCAGGGATGGGTGTTTTTTGAAGATAAAAATAAGGTGCGATCCAATCCTCCCGGGCAACCCCAAGACCATAAATGGCTTTAAGTGCCAAAGCCTCAAAGGCAGATAGGGGATCGAAAGCGTCTGCATCATCCCACTTGGGAAGGACACGTTCACGCAAATCGAAAAATCGTCGAAATTTCTCCCGATAGGTGACCATTAATTCGCCCATTTCAAATAAATAATTGAGGGCGAGCTTTTCGTTCTTGATATTCCCCCACCCATGTGGGATTGTATCTGTTTTAAAATCCAGGGAACGCATCGGGCCATGTTCAGAAACCATCGTCAACACCTGCGCAATAATCTCTGGATGCTGATCTGCCCATTTCTTCCACCCTCGGCGTGGTTTTTTATCACTGAGCATCAAACCGCGATAAATTGGGTAATCCGACATGGGGATGTAACACAGTGCGTGGGCATAGTATTCAAAGAGCTTCCGATCTTGATAAATTTCATCCAACCAATCGGTCTCATAAGCGCCCAAGCGAGCCCACAGCACCAGGTATTGGCTGCGCCGAACCGCCTGGATGGTGTCAATTTGTAGGTAACCCATCCTTTGAATTACTTTGCAGATATCTTCCTTGGTGGCAGGCTTTTCAGGAGGGGACAGTAAGCCCTGGGCTGCTAAAAGCGCGTGGCGAACATCCTCTCGATTAAGCAGCATCATAGGGATCTGATCCTTCTGGCAAGTCGATTGCTGTGCTGTTTTCTGCTGCTTCCAGCAAGGCTGTACCCAATTCACGCGCCTGGTCTGGGGTGAGAAAAATATTGGTTTGTCCAGCGCGCAACAATTTTTCAGCAGGGTCACAACGCTCTAGAACCGTTACACAGATGTTATCTTCCAGATCATGATCCTCACAGTCAAAGAAAATATCGATTTCTAAGGTGCCATCCAACAGTAAAATGGTCATAAAAGGATATCTCCAAGATACTTAAATTTTTTTTCTCACTCAAATCATAACATCAATTAAGTGCGAATCGGTCAAAAAAAACAAATTTAAAAATAAAAAAAACAAAAAAACCCTTAAGAATTTACCAAGAACACCCTTTTTTGCCTCAAACCGGCCTAACAAAGCTCAATTTGATAGTTTCTGAGAGTCAAATTTCGGTAAACTCCAATCATAAAAATAAAATTTATCGACTTGCAAGTGTTCAAACGGTCGTAAGGAGATGTAATTATGGAAGTTCCACGCCATTGGCGGTTAAAAAAACAACGCTACGCATTGGTCGGCGAGACCTGCCCTCATTGCGATGCTAAAATCTTCCCCCCACGCGATGTATGCCCTGAATGCGGCGGCGAAGCCAAAACAGCTTACACCTTTTCCGGAAAAGGGGAGGTTTATTCCTTCACCCGCATGGGCAATGCCCCCTCCGGGTTTGAACAACAATCCCCATACACCGTCGCCCTGATTAGGCTTGAAGAAGGCCCCATTGTGACCGCCCAATTGACTGACCTGGGTGACACCGATGTACAAATTGGCATGCCGGTTGAAATGGTCACCCGAAAGCTACGGGATGATGTGGACGAGCGGGGAATCATCATCTATGGGTATAAGTTCAGGCCTGTGATGGCGGGTTAGCGGTAATTTCAAAATTCTTTTAGACAAAAGAGCGCTTTCCAATGTTGGAAGGCGTTTTTAATTAACATTCGGGTAAAATTAAATTGATGAGCACATTATTCCCTGATACCCATCCCAAAATGGAAGCCCTACAAATTGAGCTGTGGCGGTCAGCCAGCCCCACCCGAAAAATGCACATGCTGGCGCAGCTCAACCAATCGGCTCGTTTGTTAGCATTGGCTGGGTTACGTTCTCAGTATCCTCAGAGTAGTGAAAATGAATTGCGCCGCAGGCTGGCGGGTTTACTACTTGGTGAGGAAGTTGCATGTAAGGTCTATGGAGAGCTGCCCCATGCAAAATGAATCAATTGAAGTCAAGTTCTAAGTGGACGTTTTTATTCCCCACCCACGCCCCTTTTTGCACGCCCAGTTTATCCGCTCGCAAAAGCAATCCTTTCTTTTTGAAACAGAAGTCAGCGCAAAATTTACCAGTCCCGAACACCATCCTGGCGAAACTCGAATGGTATCATCTCGGAGGTGAGGTGTCAGAGCGTCAATGGCGCGACATTCTTGGGGTTCTAAAAACACGCGCTGGCGCACTCGACTTGAGCTATTTGCGAAATTGGGCCGACGAACTCGAAGTCACTAATTTATTGGAACGCGCTTTAAAAGAAACCGAATAAAATTCTAAAACCTTAGAAAATAATTGGAGCGGACCAAGTCCTATGTACGGGTATAAGTTTAGGTCAGCGATGCAAGGACAAGTAAAAATTTAAGCTTTGAAGCGCTTTCCAAAATTGGAAGGCGTTTTTGATTCTTATGGCATAATTGAATCATACCAATATTGCACACTTAATAGTTTAGCAGCATCAACAAGCGTTATAATCAGTGAACCGTTCAATTGTCAAAATGCCCAATACTCGATAATCCCAAAGGAGATAAAAATGGAATATGTAAGCGTAGCTGATGTATCTGAATTACCAGTCAATAAAATGATAATGGTGGTTGTAGGTGGCAAGGAAGTTCTCCTGGCGAATGTAGATGGTTCCTATTATGCCATCGCCAACAAGTGCAGTCATCTCGGGGGTTCATTGGTAAAAGGTTCTTTGGATGGAAGCATAGTTACATGCCCAAGACATGGTGCCAGATTCGATGTAAAGACAGGGCAAGCTGTTGCGGACGCGAAGATTGCGTTTGTGAAAATGAAAGTCAAAGATGAAGAGCGTTATCCAGTCAAAGTTGACGGGACAGAAATCTTAGTGGGAATACCCTAAGGAATACTGGTATATATGAAAAATGCTCCCTAACAAAGCGTGCACCTGTCGTCGCTTCTTCGCACTGCGTGGCACCGGTAAGCGCAAGTTGTTAGCAGATATTTGTCTTTTGTTCATCAACGTTGTTAACATGAGATAGTCTCGTTAATCAAACTGGACAATAGCTGTCAAATTCAGTAAAATAAAATTGTTGATTAAGTCCTTAAAAATTGATTTTTTAACCAACAAATAATTGATTCAATAAACGAATAAAGGAGATAAATATGGGAAAAATTTTGGAAGTTGAAGGTATTGGACCAGTTTACGCTGAGAAATTGATGGCACTTGGCATCACCACCACCAACAAACTACTCAAAATGGGTTCAACCCCCAAAGGGCGTGAAGACCTCGCCCAAAAATCTGGAATCAGCAAGGATTTGCTCCTGGAATGGATCAACCACTGCGATCTTTTCCGCATCAAAGGTGTGGCTGAGGAATATTCTGATCTGCTGGAAGAAGCCGGCGTCGATACCGTCCCAGAGCTTGCCCAAAGAAATGCAGAAAACCTGTATGCCAAACTGGCTGAAGTCAATGAAATGAAGAAACTTGTTCGGCAGTTACCCTCCCAACGCCAGGTTAGCGATTGGGTACAACAAGCCAAAGAACTGCCAAGGATGATTCATTACTAGATCATCAACCAGGTTATTTACCAATCCAATTGAACAACAAAACTCCCTTGATTTCAATCCAACAAGGGAGTTTTCTTTTTGCACAATCGCTTCGAGATGTTTTCACATCGTAAGCTTACAATTTCCCACGACCAGGCTTCTATGATATTCAATCAATCTCATCATCATAACAAATTCAATGGCGCTTTCAATGAATTTGGCATAATTTCAAGGTAAAATAGCATTAGTGTCAAATTATCACAAAGAAGAATAAAAACTTATGGTCTCTATAGCAGAATTTACAGACGACGGAAAATATAATATCAAAGTCCTCAGCGAGCGGACAGGCGTCCGTCCGGTAACCCTGCGGGCATGGGAGCGCCGCTACGATTTACTCGATCCCGACCGACAGGACAATAACTATCGCCTTTATTCCGAAAGGGATGTCCAAATTATTCGATGGATCACCCATCGCCTTGATGAGGGCCTTTCCATCAGCAATGCCGTCAAGGCTTATAAAAATCTGCGAACACAGGGCATTTGGCCGGATGCACTCCCTTCGGTTTTGATTCCTGAGCGCAAAAAAGAACCCAAATTTCCGCCGAAGACATACACAAAGAAGTTATATAAAGCCTTTGTTAATCATGATCAAGCCCAAGCCAGGGCGATTATGGATTCGGTCCAAAGTATGTTCGAGCTCAAAACAATCTTCTTTGAAATCATGCAGCCCTGTCTATATGAAATTGGGGAAGCCTGGGTGCGCGGTGAAATCCGCATCGCCACAGAGCACTTTGCTTCCAATTTTATTCAGGGGATCCTTTCCAGCTTGCTGCTGGCCTTTCCGGTGTATTATGAGGCACCCAAAATCCTGGTTGGGTGTCCCCAAGACGAATTCCACGTCATTGCACCCTTGATGCTGGCTGTCTTATTGCGTCGGGAGGGTTATCAGGTTGAGTTTTTAGGCGCAGACCTACCGGTCGATGACCTGGTGGTTTATGCTGAGGACACCACCCCTGAAATGATCATTCTCTCATCCTCCAACTACCACAGCACCTTTGCCCTGTATAAAATGCAGGAGAAGCTTAATGTTCTACCTAACCCACCGGTATTTGGATTTGGGGGGCGGTATTATATTGAAGATGAAAAAGCTCGCAAGGAGACACAGGGGGTATTCTTAGGCTTCACTTTGGATGAAGCGATCGAAAAAGTCCATCAATTACTCGATTAATCCAACCTACCTCAATCCGTTTCACGGCGGACAATCGCGTCAGCAATCCGGACCACCCGCGACATCACCCCCACGTCGTGCACCCGAACGATGTCCGCACCCCGGGCGATGCACAATGCCACCGCAGCTGCGGTGCCTTCAACGCGCTCCCCTGGCGGCAGGTCGAGGGTATATCCCAAAAACGATTTCCGAGATGGACCAACCAAAACCGGGAAACCAAGGGATTTAATCGCTTCAAGGCGATCAATCACCTCAAAATTTTGAGAGACCGTCTTCCCAAACCCTATCCCAGGGTCCAGGATGATTTGCGACTCTAAAACGCCCTCCGCCAGGGCAAGCGAGACACTCGCCATCAACTCCCGGCAAATATCCGCCATCAGGTTCTCATACGCAATGCCCACATAGCGCCCTCCCAGGCGCGCCTCCAGCTCAGCAGAGCCGGGTTTGCTGCGATTGTGCATCAGGATAACAGGCACCCCGTAATCCGCGACAACACCCGCCATCCCTGGGTCAGCCTTCAAGCCCCACACGTCATTGACCCACTGTGCGCCAGCGTCCAAGGCTGCTCGGGCAACATTGGCTTTGGAGGTGTCAATGGAAATGCACACCTCAGGAAAGGCATGCTGGATCGCTTCAATAACCGGCACAACCCTGTGAATCTCTTCCTCTGCAGAAACCACCGCTGCCCCCGGCCGGGTGCTTTCACCCCCAATATCGATGATATCTGCGCCTTCCTCCAGGAAGGTCCCCGTTTGTTGAACGGCAGCCTCGACAACCGCTGATTGCTGTAAAAGGCCATCCCCCGAAAAACTATCTGGGGTCACATTGATGATGCCCATGATAAACGTGCGTGTACCCCAGGGAAGGGGCGGCAAATTGTTCATTTTTTCAGCCATTTTGATCGATTATTCCTCTGGAGTTGGGATTTGCTTGGCGCGGGCTTCCACCAATAAATTGATCAGGTCAATGGGCTCACCCATGCTGTATAAAGTGAGGGAAAAGGGCACAGCCGCACCTGGATCCAACGGTGGCTCAGCATCCCAACGGCGCACCGCGA
>P_1C_Sed_3_UnCtyDRAFT_1000060_pt1 | contig 18456 bp, 14 predicted proteins | sample Pon1CUnioCityCA_FD_10233 | JGI IMG/M metagenome (IMG submission 10233) | reverse complement strand
TAGTGGCCGGGGCACCAGGATTCGAACCTGGATCAACGGATTCAAAGTCCGCTGTGCTGCCATTGCACCATGCCCCAGAATGATAGGACTTATTCTAACACATTTTAATTAAACATCCAAACAAGGGGGTTGAAATATTTGATTATTGTAATAAATATTGCTCATCAAACATATTGATTTTTTATGATCGCTACAAACATACCTTCCGGAGTGCGGACTTTAGTCTGCATTCCTTTATTCTTTAACAATTTTGATATGCAATGAACTTATAGTGATTATATTTATACAAAAAAAACGGGCTAACCCTTAACAGGGCAGGGCCGGTGCTCCAAAAGAGTGTATCATTGAAAAAGGGCTAAACCTATAATACGGTTCAGCCCTTATAAATTTTTTGCAGAATGAATATTGGACCTACTCCATCCAGCCGGTTTCGCTTTCCTGTTCGTCTTTTTCTTCCTTTTTCTTGCGATTCTGATACTTCCGCCGCCCTTCCATCGCTTTTTCCGCTGTCACAATCACGCCGATAATGATCCCGCCTAATTGCAGCAGAAAGGTCACCAGGGCTAATAAGAATGTGCTCTCAAAAACTCCCAAAACCGTCAGAAAGGGTAGAACAAACCCCAATGTAACGAAGGCTATCCCCACCCAAATTAGATTATTCGGAGAAATCAGGTTCTTCATAGCGTTCATCATATAACCAGCAAGCAACTTCATGGCCCTCTTCAACATGAAAATCTGGTGGGACTTCCGAATCACAAACACCTGCGATTGCATACTTGCAGCGGGGATGGAAACGGCAACCCTTCGGGGGCTTAACCAGGCTTGGCGGCTCACCAGGTGGCACCTCCTTAAAACCAAGAGAGTTTTCATATTCAGGTTCAGAGGTCGCAGTCAGCAAGGCATAGGTGTAGGGGTGTTTGGGGTTGGTTAACAGATCATGCTGCTTTGCTTTCTCTGCAAACCTTCCAGCATACATTACGAAGATATATTCAGAAAAATAACGCACCGTTGAAAGGTCATGGGTAATGTAGATAAATGAAATGTTGTAGTTTTCCTGCAGCGCTCGCATCAATTTCAAAACCTCCACACGCACGGAAGCATCCAGCATTGAAACCGGTTCGTCTGCAACAATAATTTCTGGGGCCTGGATCAAGGCTCTCGCAATAACAACCCGCTGCTGCTGCCCACCACTGATCTGGTGTGGAAACTTATTAAGATAATCATCAACAGGGATTAATCGAACCTCCTTCATAACCTGTCGAATTTGTTCTAATCGTTTATCTTTATCATTAAATCCTGCAACAACCAACGGTTCCTCTAAAATCCGTCGAACTGTCATGAATGGGGGCAAAGCACCGTAGGGATCCTGTTGGACATAGCCAATTTGTGTCGATCGATACCAGCGCAATGTTTTCTTATCCATCTCATTCAAATGCATGTCATTGTAGTAGATATCCCCATCAGTGATCTCATTTAATCCCAGAATTGTCTTCATCAAGGATGATTTGCCGCAGCCGCTCTCACCAACAATTGCAATGGCTTCACCGCGCTTCAATTGAAAAGTTACCCCATCAACGGCATGGACAAACCCTGTTCGTGCAAAGCCAAACCGCCTCAACTCAAACCATACTTTGAGATCTTGTACATCAAGGACATTTTCACCAATATGTTGCTGTCCTTCAACTCTTACTTCTGCTAAGATTTTTGGTTCTTCAGTCATTCAAAACTCCTAAGCGTTCTCTTCATAAAGCCAACAGCGGACTTTAATACCATCCCGAATAAATAAGGGTGGGTCCTCATCGCATTTGTCAAAGCGACTTGGGCAGCGGTCTTTAAACCGGCAGCCTGTGGGGGGATTAAGTAAACTGGGGGGGGTGCCTGTAATGAATTCCAATTCATCATTCCCATGCAACCTGGGGACACTTGCCATTAATTTTTGAGAATAGGGGTGCAAGGGTTTTGTAAAGAACCGCTTTGCATCACTGATTTCCACCATTTGACCAGCGTACATAACCGCCACATTCTGGGCAAGTTCACTTGATGTGGCAATGTCATGGGTGATCAGGATATAACTGATTCCAAATTCATCTTTCAAACGTTTAAGAACATTAAAGATATTCGCCTGGGTCAGTAGATCCAGGGCAGACGTAGGTTCATCGAGGATGATCAAATTGGGGAGCGTCACCAATGCCATTGCCAAAGCTGAACGCTGGCGCATGCCGCCGCTCAATTCAAAGGGATAACGGATCAAGAAGTCATCCGGAACACCAACATGCTGGAACATCCGGCGTGCCATCCCCCAGGCTTCATCTTTCTTCAAACCGTGATGGACCATCACCGGTTCAGCCACCTGTTCCCCAATACGAACCACAGGGTTGAGGGAGTTCAAGGCGGCTTGCGGGACCATGGACATGCCCACCCAGCGCACGTTCCGCCGGAAAGCTTCGTCATCCAGCTGCATCACATCCTGACCGCCAAACCAAACTTTTCCTGAATAGGTGCCGGCATTACGGGGCAAGAGACGCAAAATTGCCTTTGCCAGAGAGCTCTTCCCACAGCCAGACTCTCCCAGGATCACAACTGATGAATTGTTGTCCAGTTCAAAGTCGACCCCGTCCACTGCCTGTACAACGCCCTGGGTGATATTAAAATGTAATTTTAAATCTTCGATTCGTAATAATTTTTCCGTAGCTGACGTCGTTACCATTGTTCTAAAGCCCTCTCAATCTCGGGTTGAAAATTCGGTCCAATGAAAAGCCCAGCATAGCAAAACCCAAACCCGTAATCATAAGAAGGACTGCTGGTTCAAGTATCCAGTAATACCAGCCGCGATAAAGTGCGGCGTTTTGATAAGCATCATTGATCGTTTTCCCCCATGTTGGAAGAACAGGGTCACCAATTCCCAACAAAGCTAATGAAGCTTCCAGGAAGACAAAGGCGGGAACCGCGGAGATCAAACCTGGAATGAGGAGTGGGATGATCCTTGGGATAAGATATCGGAAAATAATCCGCCCATCCTTCGCACCATAAGCCTGGGCAGCCTCGATGTAGGTTGATTCTTTGACCTGCATGAAGATCGCCCGATACTGCTTGATGCCGCCTGTAAAAATACTCAAAGCAATCGTCACACCTAAAATTGTCCAGATACTCCGAGAATAAAATGTTCCTACCATAATCAAAATTGAAAGGAAAGGTAATACCAGGTTAATCTCTGTGATACGCTGAATCAAACCATCTACAACGCCGCCGTACCAGGCACCAATTGCAGCAAATGTCATGGTGGTGATAGATGTGCCTAGTGCTGCCAATAAGCCAAAGGTGAGTGCAATCGGCGCACCCCACATAATTGGGAGTGTTAGGTCCCGGCGAAGGTGGTCCGTTCCTGCCCAACCGTGAACCTGGCCAAGTAAGACCATTTCAACATTGATTTCTGAATCCGGCTCAAAAGTGATTGCCTCAATATTTACTTGATATGTACCTTGGACAACCTCATCAACTTCAGATTCTGGATCCTTAAAAAGTCCAACATTGGCAGCCAAATCATCTAATTTTTTCTTTAATTGATCGTCCTGTGATACTGGAAAAGTTAATGTTGGTCCTGTACCAAAATTTCCAAGGCGAATTTCTCGTTCATCTGGTGTCACCCAGGTCATTGAGACAAAGGGTTCCTTTTCATCAAAATTTGATCTGAAATAGAAAACAATGTCCTGAGGAAAAGCAGCATAATTGTAATCAAACTCAAAAGTGAGCGTTTTAATATTAGTTCCACCTTCGGTCGTTTTGACCTCGCTGGTCACCCCTTCATCACCCTCAATTAATTCAAATGATTCAGGCAATTCCTCCTCCCGAAACCAATTGACCCATTTAGGTGGGACGTTTCTAGGATTCCTACCGTAAATTGATTCACCGCCGCGCCACATGTTAATGGCTTCTTGGTAAGGAATAGTAATTACAACAACGATTGCAAAAATTACCAATGCAGAAACAATCATTAAACCAAAAATTGCTGCAGGATATTTTCGAATCTCTTTTAATGAATTTAATAATTGTTTCATTTCTTTGGTTCCCCTCCCCCGCCGATCTTCACTCTGGGATCTACCAAAGCGTAAACGATGTCGAGCAGGAAAACAGTAATTGCCAATAAATAAGCATAAATGATCGTCGTGCCGACAATCACAGGCGTGTCATATAAACCAATCGCCCGGAATGTCACCCGGCCCAAACCCGGCCACTGGAATACCGTTTCGGTGATGATTGCCCCTGTCCAAGTGCCAATTAATAGAAGGGCAAATGCGGTAATAATGGTGGGTAATGTTGGCCGTAATATGTAGCGTCGTTCAATATCCCTGGACGGTAACCCTTTAGCCTTAGCCATTTCAACGTAATCTTCACTGGAATAGATCAGGAAAAAAGTACGCCAGTTGTAAATACTGTAAAAGAATTGCGAGATGATCAAAGAACTTGCCGGCAAGATTAAGTGCCTCAAAACGCTCAAGGCTCTTCCCAAAAAATCATCCGGTACAGGGGCATCAATCACCCCACCAAAAGGTAATATTTTGAGTACCGCAGCAAAAATAAGGATAAGGAAAATGCCGTATAACCAGGATGGCGCTGATGATGTCGGCGAAAGACCAATGATGATCTTATCCCAAAAGCTGCCGTAATGGCGGGAAAGTGCCAATGCTAAAAATAATGTCGTGAAAAATAAAATAAAGTTTGCAGTACCCATTAACAGCAGGGTATAGGGTATCCGCTCCAAAATAATTGCTCTTACATTACGTGAACCAGCATCACTGGTCATGTTCATGGCGCGACCCAGGTTTAGCGTTAGTGCATTCCTCAAGAATCTCATGCTTCTTAACAGCAGGGGTTGATCAAGGTTCAAACGCTCTATCTCGTTTTGAATCCTCTCCTGTGCAAGCTGATTACGGGTCGCTGGGTCCATATTTTTAAGAGCAGGATTTCTTCCCACTTCCATTGTGATTCGTTCCTGGATCTCGGCTTTCATCATCTGGTCAACATACCCACCCATATTGGCAATAAGGATGGTCAGATAAACCCCAACAACCACTGTTAAAAATAAGGAAATTAATCGTACGCCAGAGTACTTTAGAACCCTTGTAAGGGTTCCCATTGTCATGGCTTTTTTCTTCTGAATACTTGGACTGACACTTTCAGCAACGGATCCCATAGGATCTTACCTCCTGAAATTTATTCGATAGGGGCAAGGCGTTTAATTCAGCCTTGCCCCTATGTTTCTAACTTAATCTAGTGATTTTGAATAAAGTTGTACCACAAACTACTCAACGGTTACAAATTCAAGCGCTGAGAAGCTTGGAATAGCAACAGTTAACGGGGCAACAACTGCTTCCAACTTGCTGGCGCCAGCTTCCATTTCAGCTGATAATTCAGCAGGAACAGTCACTGTATAGTAACCTTCCTCAACCAACTCAGCATCGATGATTTCCACAATCTGGCCAGTGCCGTCGTAGAGCAATCCCGTCACAGTCTTGATCTCCTCATCAGCATAAGCTTCGCCTTCAAATGTCACAAAGACATCAAATACGGCTTCCTCACCCACAACCACAGTACCGGGTCCTTCAACTACAACGTCAGCAACCTTGGGGGCACCGTATTTCCCGTACCACTTATCTGTTGGATCTGGGAATTCTGGGTTGTAAACTAAAGTGGCAACCTTCTCCGTCAGGAAGACTTCTTCCAGGATGAAGGGACCTGAACCGATGCTGAAGTGCCCATATTCCTCGTAGAAGGCTTTGGCATTTTCATAGCGGGCAACAGCCTCTTCAGCGGTAATATAGTCAGCCAGGACGTTGGCATAGGGGATGAATTGCTCTTCAATCCCTTTATCAGCCATGTTGTTCATGATTTCAAGGCTGGGACCGCCAATGAAGCTTAACCATTCCACAGTTTGAGTATCAGTAGATTCGGCATCTGCCTTATCTGCAGAATAGGCAACGGTACCTTCAATGTCGCCTAAAGCGCCCATCGCCATTACATGCCAGGGGGCTTCACCGTAGCTGAAGCTTGGCCACAGGGTTGTGATATCAAGTTCAGCGTCAATTTCATAAAAATCACTGTAAGCTTCAACGACCAGTGGTGTTTCAGAAAGGATCCGGAAACCCTTGAAATTCGCTAATATTGCTGCGGTGTTGGGAGCATAGGATTCATCATAGATTGGTGATCCTTCTTTACCCATATCCAGGCTCATGATCCAGTTATGCAGGAAGTCAGCCAGTGTGATCGGGGAACCATCATGCCACTTGACATCGGTCCACAGGGATTCAGGATAGTATACAACGCTCTTAACCTTGGCGGTGTAATATTCTTTCTCCTGGGCGGCAGCCAGTGCTTCCTCTGCTGCTGTGATAACATCGGGGGCACCTTCAAGGGCTGCTTCAGCATCCGCTAAGGCAGCTTCTGCATCTGCAACAGCGGTTTCAGCTGCTTCAACATCTTCGTCAGCCGCATCATCAGGTAACTCATCGAGGGCTGCCTGGGCTGCTTCAAGGGCTGCCTGGGCTTCCTCAACAACGCCTGGTGCTGCTTCTTCGGCTGCAATGGCTTCATCGAGAGCTGCCTGGGCAGCTTCAACATCCAATACCAATTTCTCATCCGCGGTAATGAAATCAACGGCTTCTGCATCCCAATCAATGATGGCATCGCCGGGGACCTGGATCTCAGGTTCAAAGTCAAGGGTCACCCAATCAAGGGTCTTGCCAATGGGTAAACCTTCAACGGCTGTAACCTCTGCACGTTCAAAACGCTGAGGTCGCAGTAAGCCAGTGTGGGGATCAATCATATAAGCTTCACCCCAGGTGGCGCGGCCAACAGCCTGGTCAAATGCCCAGTTGGAGCCAGCGATCGGGTTCCATGGATCAACAAACAGGTCGGGCTGACCCCAGTTCACGGTGCCGCCAACCTGGTCTTCATATGCCAGGGTATAGGGCCAAATCATTGAGCCGTCAACGCCAGCAGCCAGGTCGTAAGTTACATCCAATCCCTCAACATAAGGGGTGAAGTTCTTACCGTCGATCAGCCAGACATGAATCGATTCTGTCAAGGCTAATTCGAGCATTTCAGCCATAGCTTCATTACGTTCATCACGTGTTTCAAATTTGTTGTAGGCTAATCTATCTGCAAGATCCTGATACTCCTGCGTTGGGTTAAATGCCTGCCATAGTGCAGTGAAACCATAAGCAGATTGAGGGGTATCAAAGAATTCAAAGTTGTCACCCTCATCACGGTCGATGATGGTCGCGGACCAGGCACCGGTATAGATGTGCCACTCGCCATCAGCAGGATTGCCGCCAACCCAGATCGGGGAGGCTTCTGAAGATGAGCGGTAGAGGCGTTCGGTTGCGAAACCGGCTTCTTCCATTTGGTTGCCCACATAGTCACCAATCGGGACACGGGTGCCGTCGGAGTCATTCCGGATCAACAGGATCAAGGTGACCTGTTCGCCATTATACATATACATGCCGTCTTCTTTGGTCACGCCGTCAATCCCAAGCATAACCTCGTCCATTTGGGCAACGCCGCGTTCAAAATCATAGGCGTATTTGGCTTCCAGCTCGCGGACTTTAGGTGCCAATGTGGCATAGTCCGGGAATTGGGTAATAATTGACCAGAATTTAGCCAGGGCGCCGCCGTTGTAAACCTCGCGATTGATGAAATCTCGATCAACCATCCAGTTCAAAGCTTCGCGGGCACGTGCATCGAAGAATGGGTTTACTTCGCCTGTGGTTGGGAAAACTGGGCCAACAGGGTTCAGGGTCAGCTCATAATAAAGACCATTCGAAGTAGCATAGGGCAAACCCGCTTCCTCAATTTCAGGCAGGGTCGCTGAAGAAAGGCCGCCAGCGTAAATATCGATGGCGCCAGCTGTCAGCTGGGTCACAGCAGATGCTGAATCAACTACGGAAATCACAACCCGATCCAGGGGTGCGCCCATACCTTCAACACGTTGGACTTCTGCAGGACCTTCTTCGGTTGGCTCTTCAGTGGGTTCTTCTTCCGGGGGCTCCTCGGTCGGTTCTTCGACCTCAGGTTCCTCGGTTGGCTCTTCTACGGCTGGCGGTTCAGTCTCAACGGCTGGTTGACAAGCAGCCAAGACCATGCTCAGCGCGACAAGAAGACTTAGAAACAAAAGGGTAGTACGTTTCATTTTTTCTCCTCCGTAACAATTTTTGTCAGGATTCTAGTGATTTGAAATATTGGGATTTCTTAATTTTCTTGACCGGAGTTCACCACCTCCTTTTAATTGAACCTATTAAAAAATTTTATTATTCGAAACGAACGATGGTGCTTTAGAATATATTAATATTACCAGATATTAAATAAGTTAAGAGAAAAATATAGCATACAACATTTTAAGAGTCAAGAACATGCTGTTAAAAACCCTAATTCAATATCTGCCATTCATCATTATAAATCAAATTTGTAAATTCATTAAAAGATTAATTTTTTCTAATTTAAAATTTTGGGGTTATGATCTTTTATTGGTACCCTTAAAATCACTTTTTAGTGCCTAACAAGTCCTGTATGTTGGGTTGGAGAAAGAGCTTTTCTTTCTAATATTAATAATGATAGACCAAAGCTTGATCAAGATGCCTTCTTGATACCAACCCACCATTCTTACCGTATTGATTCGGTGGGTTGTTCTTGAAGGTCACCTGAATTTTTATGTATTAATAACACTCCATGTTCGCAACGGATAATATTCTTTGCCTAACCAACCATACAAAAAAGAGGCCGCTTCAAAAAGCAGCCTCTCTATATTCAATTAATCACTTTCACTTAAAACCAGACACGGGTCATAAATAAGGTAAGAAGGATCCACACTACTGAGAAAACCAGCGCAACGGTCAAACCAGCCAGAACAGCATAAAAGGTATACCGTCGAGCTTCAGACCTGGTCATCTGCGCGCCCTGAGTTGCGCGTGCTTTTCGTTCTGCCCTTCTCTCTTCCCTCTTCTCACGCCGGACCTGTCGATCATACCAGGGCATGCCTTCCACATTCATGTTGGCAATGACCCTGCCGTCATCATCGTCATATTCTCTTGGTTCTTTAACCATAAAACCTCTACCTGTAATCTAATTGTTGTATATTACTAACCTTACCCAATTAGTCGTATAAGTGGCAAGCCACCGTATGTCCAGGTTCAACCTCCCGTACTTCAGGCACGACCTTGTCACAAATATCCATTCGCTTCCAGCAGCGTGTATGAAATTTACAGCCAGAAGGCGGGTTGGCTGGCGAAGGAATACTTCCCTCAAGAATGATCCGATCCTTTTGCGCTGATGGATCAGGAACTGGCGCCGCACTTAGCAGTGCTTTGGTATATGGATGCAGTGGATTTCGGAATATCTGCTTTTTAGTTCCAAATTCCACCAAATCGCCCAGGTACATCACACCCACTTCATCAGAAATATGCTCCACAACCGATAGGTCATGAGAGATGAATAAATATGTCAGTTCAAATTCTTCTTGCAGTTCCTGAAGGAGGTTGATAATCTGTGCTTGAATGGAAACATCCAGTGCTGAGACCGGTTCATCACACACAATAAATTCCGGCAGCAAGGCAAGCGCTCGGGCAATGCAAATTCTCTGGCGCTGACCGCCTGAAAACTCGTGAGGGTAGCGGTCTTTGTGATAAGGCTGCAAACCGCAAATCTCCATAATATGGTCGATATAAGCTTCATGACCTTCATCAGGTGAAAGTCCATGCTCTCTAACCGCTTCGCCTATGATCTCACTCACAGGCAGCCGGGGTGACAGACTTGAATAGGGGTCCTGGAAGATGATCTGCATCTTCGGGCGCATCTTGCGCAGTTCTTCATGACTGAGCCCATAAATATCCGTGCCGTTAAAAATAACATCTCCAGCAGTTTTCTCATTCAAGCGCAAAATTGTCTTGCCAACAGTGGTCTTTCCAGAACCGGATTCACCGACTAAACCCATAGTTGTCCCCCGTTTAATATTAAAACTAATTCCATCGACAGCCTTGACATGACCAACCACGCGCTGTAATAAACCCGCTTTGATCGGAAAATACTGCTTAAGATTTCTAACCTCTAAAAGATTTTCCTTAGCATGTGTGAGAAAATCTTCCATATCAAGAGAATTTTTTACATTTACATTTTCTTCCATTTTTTAAACCTCGGAATCCTCATCAATGTAGTGGTAACAGGTCACCATGTGTGTCGGTGTGACGTAAACTTCCTTCGGATAACGTCCGTTGCAAACCTGCATACTGCGGTTACAACGATCTTTGAAATAGCAGTAATCCGGCATGTTGACCGGGTTTGGAACGCTACCGGGGATGGTGTAAAGTTTATCAACCTCTTTGTTTACAACTGGTTTAGAAGCCATCAAACCAACTGTGTAAGGATGAAGGGGATTATGAAATACCTCTTTTGCAGTCCCTTTTTCAACGATACGACCTGCGTACATCACCACCACAAAATCCGCCATTTCAGCGATCACACCCAGGTCATGGGTGATCAGCATGATGCTGGAATTGATCTGGTCTTTCAAATTTCTCAACAAGTCAAGGATCTGGGCCTGGATCGTAACATCCAGCGCTGTGGTTGGCTCATCGGCAATAATCAAACGGGGATTGCAAGCCAGGGCCATCGCGATCATGACCCGCTGGCGCATCCCACCTGACAACTCATGGGGGTACATCTTGTAAACACCAGCGGCGTTTGCAATACCGACCATGTCAATCATTTTTAAGGATAACTGTTTAACTTCTTCCTCAGTCATCTCCGGGTTATGCAGTTTAACAACCTCATCAATTTGGTCGCCGGCACCGAAAAACCGGGTTCAAGCTGGTCATCGGCTCCTGGAATATCATTGAGATTTTGGCGCCGCGAATGGTTTCCATCACCTGGGTAGGTGTCTTAGCGATATCATAAACCTTTTCCCCATCATTAAATCGAACCGTGCCCTGGACAATCTGTCCCTGGGGACGCTGAACGAGCTGCATTAATGAAAGTGCCGTCACGGATTTCCCGCATCCAGATTCCCCTACCACGCCAACGGTTGTTCCTTGTGGAATTTCATAAGACACACCGTCAACGGCCTTTACCGTACCAATATCGGTAAAAAAGTATGTGTGGAGGTTATCAAATTCCACAACGTTTTTAGGGTCTTCCATGGATGTCAGATATTCATTCTCGGGGACATTCCGCCGATCACGCTGTTTTTCAATGTTATTCGTAATTCTGCGGTTTGCCCGGGTGATAATTGCTGACTCTCGCGGCGTAAGACGAGAACTGGTCTTCGTCTCTGTAATTTCCTCAATTTTTTTCATTAATTCTTTTGTATGTTGATCCATACGAAATACGCTCCTACCTCTTCATCTTCGGGTCAAAGGCATCCCGAAGTCCATCACCAACAAAGTTGAAACCGAGCACGGTAAGTAAGATCAATAAACCTGCGGGGATCCACATGAACCAGAAGTTGGTCATAACATAAGCATCCGACGAAACATTGATAATACTGCCCCAGGAAGCCAATGGGTATTTGACACCAAGGCCAAGGAAACCCAATGTAGCCTCTGAAATGATGATCCCGCCCAAACCTGCTGTTGCGGAGACGATTAACAAAGGCATTACATTCGGGACAAGGTGCCGGAAAATTCGACGACCAGTACGAATACCGGTCGCTTCAGCAGCAACCATGAAATCCTGTTCCCGAAGAGAAAGGATTTGTCCCCGAACAACCCGGGCGATGCCGGTCCATCCAAGAATACCCAGAATAGCCATCAGCAAAAATATTCTTGCCATTGGGTCGACTTCCAACGTATCCATCACAGAGCCAAATATAATCACAACGGGGTAAAAGGGAATGCTGTTGAAAAGGTCAACAAAACGCATCAATGCTGTATCCACACCACCGCCAAAGTAACCGGAGACGCCGCCAATAATAACGCCGAGTGTTATCTCGATGATTACAACCACAAAACCGACCATCAGCGACACCCGTCCGCCGTACATCAAACGTGTCATCACATCCATGCCGTTATTGTCCGTGCCCAGGGGATGTTTTGCAGATGGCGATTCATACATGTTGATCAATGTTGTCGGCGTTTCTCGTTTAATATAATAATTTGTGTTCACCCGATCAATATTATATGTAATGGTTTCACCATCTTCATGGGTAAACTCAACTTCATCCTGGTTATTTCGGATCGCTTCCCGCATTGCTGATTTGAATTCCACTGAAAGAAATACATTCTGATCCAACGGGTTCACAATGATGTTGGATACCTCAGCAAATGCTTCCCCGGAGCTGTCCAAAATCGTCACACTGCTGTCATCAAGTTCATCATAAGTAAGCGCGTAAGTTTGACCATCAACTTCGATTTCTACATCCTGATCCGCAATTGCCCTTTCACTGGCGAGAACAAAGGGAAAGGACTGCACGATCGTGATGTCGCCCTGGTTATAAGCATCATAAATATTCAGCGTTGCGACAGCAACATCATGCTCGGTTGAAATCACTGAGGCTTTACGATCTCTTGTAATTCGATAGGTGACACCGTCGAAAACAAAGCTGGTGAGATCTTCCTCTTTTGCTTCCTGGTATGCTTCAATAAAGCCATCACTTAAAGTGTTTCCACCAACAGGATTGACCCGCCCTAACAGTTCCTCTGCCACAGGTTCGAGATTCAATATACGGAATGAATTTTCTCCATCTTGAATAAAGGGGTCATAATAAAAATTCTCACCATTCGCCTCAAATACTTCTTCACCTGAGCTCCGTGCTAATAAGAATGCTGCACGCTCAGCAGATGAAAAATTTTCACCTTCCAGGACAGTATAGCGCAATTCCGTGTTATAAATTGCACCTGCATAATCCTTGGACATTGAACCAACGGTGTTAAACACCTGGGTTTGTCCATAGGGTGAAAAAAAAGGTCCTAAAAAGGAGAATGTGAACATGAAAACCAGGATAACCAATCCAACCACAGCCAGCTTGTTTCGGATAAAACGCTTGAAAACAAGCATGCCAGGAGAAAGGGACTTGACGCGTCGGGCGTCGTCAAGGCGCATATCTTCAACTTTAAAAGCCTGCTCCAGAGGTGTTCCTTCTTCTTTCGCCTCTTCCATTACTTCAACTTCTGGTTCTCTATCTGGAAAAATATTTTTATCGTCAGTCATAAGCTAACCTCATTAATTTACACGTACTCGTGGGTCTACCACTGCATACATAACATCGGCAACAAGCAAACTTACCTGGGTTAAGATAATGAGAAATGTTGTGTAGAACATTGCAAAAGGTATATCACCCCGAGTCATCGCTTGAAAAGCAATATATCCAATGCCCGGGATCTGGTAAAGGGTTTCCGTAATCTGCGCGCCGCCAAACATCGAGGGCAGTAAATAACTCATGTAGGAAACGAGCGGGATCATGGTATTTCGAAATGCATGCTTATTGATCACGACTTTTTCCGAAAGCCCTTTTGCCCTGGCAGTGCGAATATAATCGGAGTTCAACACCTCCAGCATGTTGGTGCGGGTATAGCGCATCAATCCACCAATGGAAAGCATCATCAATGTTATCACCGGCAGGACCATGTGATAGGCGATATCCCACATCTGCTGCCAGGGGGTCATCGAAGTGAAAAACCTGCCTGTCAATCCATAAAGATCAAACCATCCTAATTGGATTGAAAACACATATTTTAAGATGGTCGCCAGGAAAAACGTTGGNAAGGATATCCCTGCCAGCGCAAAGACAGTAATCGCATAATCTGCTTTACTGTACTGCTTACGCGCTGCCACAATACCTAATGGGATCGCAATCACCATCTGCACGACAAATGTGATGATGTTGATAATCACAGAATACCAGATGACATCATTAAATTTTTCCGTCACCGGTACACCATAGTGCCAGGATTCTCCAAAATCCCCCCGAATAGCATTACCCACCCAACCAATATAACCGGGGATAATGCCCACATTTAATCCATAAACCTCATTTAGCTGATCAAGCCATTCCTGATAAGATTTTGTGCTCAGGGGGTTGCTGGCACGCTGCCGAGCAATCTCCTCAACATAGGAAGTTGGCAAGGAGCGAATAAACCCATATATGATCATTGCGCCAAAGAAGGCAATAAAAATACCTAATAAAACTCGCCTGATAATAAAATTTTTCATAATGCTACCTGGTTCTAATTATTGGTTCCAATATCCTTCGAACAAGCAGATATCAAAGCGTGAGCCCACCCCGAGGTGGGCTCACGACATCTTACAACGTGCCTATCAGTACATTTACTGATTCATTTCAAGCAGTTCAATGTCATTCAGCCAGCCCCAGAAGGTTGTGATATCAGGGGTGATGGTATCAATATTGATACGCTCGGTGCTGAAGATAATAACGTTGAGTCGCTGATAGGTTGGAATTTCAACAGCCCAGTCGATGATTGTATCCAAAGCCTGTTTGTAAACAGCCTTGCGGTAAGCCTGGTCGTCGCTCAGTCGGGCGTCAACGATCAACTGATCCAGTCCTTCGTCCTGAATGTGATAATGGTTCGAATCTGAGCCACCCTCACCCACGACGTTTGAGCTGTGGTAGACCTGGTACATGTCGGGGTCAATGGTTGTACCCCAGGCAGCGGTCCAGAGTTCTTGCGTGCCTGCATCGAGGGCATCCCAGAGGACGTTGCTGTCAGCAGGATCGTTGATATTGAGTGTCATGCCCAATTTGGCAAGGGATTCCTGCGCAGATGTCAGAATGGCAAATGCGGGGTGATCACCGGTGCCGTCACCGGGGACGATGACTTCGTATTCCAGTTTAGCGCCTTCAGGAGCTGCTGTGAGTACGCCGTCTTCAACAGTGTAGCCAGCGGCTTCGAAGAAACCAAGGGCAGCTGCTTCTGCAGCAGCAATCTTGTCTTCCAGGGCATCTTCAGGTGAATAAATGGGATCGCCATTCACATCAACCGAGAATGCAAGCTGGTAGCCCTCATCCGTGGGTTGTGGTGCAGCCCATGAGGTGTTAGAAATCGGGTAGTTGATGACCGAGGCACCTTCGCCGTAGTAGCTGTCAATCGCGACATCACGATGGACGGACATGATTGTGGCAATGCCCTTGCGCAAGTTCTTGGATGCTTCAGAGCCAAGTTCGCCAGCAACATTGACGGTGGCAGCATTGATACCAATGTAGCCGTAGCCAAGATTGTCAACCATGCTTGAGGTGATAACATCACCGGTCATTTCGCCGTTGGCGTTATAGGACTGAACCTCAGCATAACGTTCGGCAGAATAGGTCATCTCACCGGCGTCAGCAGTGCCAGTCTGTACAGCTGAAGGAACCTCAGCTGAGGCTGTTTCCCTGAATTGAACTTCGGCAATCTTGGGGCAGCCGCGGAAATAATATTCATTGGCTTCGAAGTAAACAACGCGGTTGTCGTATTCAACAAATTTGTAGGGACCGGCACCCATCGGGGTTGCGGTCAGGCTTTCCTGTTTGGAAAGATCGCCAAATTCGAAACCGAACATGTTGTTCTCGTAGTCGTACATGTCTGCGTTGCCGTAGTAGTGCAGAGGTGTAACTTGTTGACCAAGAATTGAGTAAACAGCAGGTGCTTCAAAACCATTTGTCACAACCTGGACTGTGTAATCATCAAGCTTCTTGATGCCTGAAATATTGGGAACACCTTCGCCGCCCATTGATTCGTCTAATGGACCCCAATTAAGAATGAATCCATCTTTAACAACGGCATAAACATCAGCGCCATCGGCTGATTCATAGGGGAAAGCTTCCTGGATATCCCATTCATAGCATGCAAGGATGTCATCTTTATAGGTTTCATATGTGGGATATGCATCAACAAGGTCAAAATTTTCCTCGGTGCAGCCAGTTGTGAAGGTGCCATCTTCTCCAACGCTGCCAAAACCCCATAAAACCATACCCAATGTTATTTGCAGACCTTCATTCTCGGCAACCTCTTCGGATGTATAGCCGATATAGTCTTCAGCATAGGCATCGCGGTAGTTTTCATCGACGTAGCGAACGATCTTCTCAGCTTCGTAAACAACTTCCGCTTCCATGCGGGTCCAGAGATCATCTTGCTGTTCCTGGGTCCATTCAACATCTTCTGACCACTCAAAATCTGGGCCAGCGGCGTAGATAGCATCATACAGTTCTGCATACTTGTCAAAAACGTCACTGGTTGTCTGTGTTTGATAGTCTCTCAAGCCAACAATGTCGTAGGATCCCAATGTGGTGGAACCAACATAGGACGGGTCAAGGAAGGTGTAATAGGTGAAGATAACATCATCAGCGGTGACGGGGGTGCCATCAGAGAATTTCATGCCAACGCGCAACCGAGCGGTGTACGTGGTTGTATCTGTTTCTTCATCATATTCGACGCTTGTGTCCGCAGGACCTTTGTAAAGATAGGGTGTGCCGTTATATTCACGGGTTTCACCCTCGATGGCATTGTGAACAATGCCGCCGACACGGTCGGTTGTCAGAATGGAAATCTGTGTCATCCCTGCAACATCGACATCATAACCGGTGTCAGCAAAGAAGGGGCTGAACTTCTGTGAGAAGGTTTCATAAGCAACAACCAACGGGGTGTCGATCGTCGGTTCAGTTGGCAGATTTTCGCCAAAAGGCTGCTCAGGAAAAGCCACTTCCTCTTCTGTGGGTTCTTCTGTAACCTCTTCGGTGGGTTCTTCCGTTTCTTGAGGTTCTTCCGTTACCTCTTCGGTGGGTTCTTCTGTTTCGACCGGCGTTTCAGTCGCACAGGCTGCCAGTAAACTGGCAAACATGATCCCAACGATTAGGACGGAAATGATTTTTGTAAATTTCTTCATATTGTTTTTCTCCTAATCTCCTAAAAAATTTGTGATGTACACCCGATTGACTATCTTATTTTAGAATCCCCAATTTGTCAAGCAAAGCCAATTATATAAATATCTATTATGCCTTCTCAATTTGGCTAATATTTATAAATTTTTGAATATTAAATAATAGATAAGCTGCAATTCCCCCAATAAGCTCAACCCCAAGATAAAGGTATTCCAATTGATAACCATTGTTAGCGAAAAATATGAGGAAAATAACCTCGCCTAAAATGAGCATCCCAAAGAGTATCAGCAGGTAGGTGCTCGCTTTTTTGACACGATTAAATGAAAGCTCAACTTCATCTCTTCGAAACTTTCGGTTTTCCTTAGGCAACCGAAAAACACCCGTTGCTATAAAATACAGTGGTAAAAATATTCCTACATAAGGGAGTGCGATGAAGAAACGGTACATACCNTGGTTGTTGATGAAACCCCCAGCAATTTGTAAAGCGAGGATAACTAAAAATAAAACGATGTTAACCCATTTAAATTTCGCCAGGCTGAATTTCTCAATCTCAACTTCATAATAATTCCCGCGATAGACCGCTTTCTTCTTTTCACGGCCTTTTTCATCTTCCTCGATCACAATTTCATAATCATCAACATATTTTCGCATGCGTGTAGACCTCAATTATTTAGCTCCGATATTAATGGATTTATACCCCAAATTTCATCGGATGTTTACGTGTGGAAAAAACACCGGCCCTGTAGGGTGGGTTGGAGAGATTACATTTTCTTACCTTGATACCAAAATTGGGTTACAACTTTATCTGGAAGGCACTTAGATACCAACCCACCATTTATTAAGATGATTCGGTGGGTTGTTCATGAGAACCGCTTGTATTCTTATTGGTTAATCACAATCAAAGTTCGCAAAGAATCATAATCTTTGCCCAACCCCCAAAACAAATGATTTTTGCAGGTCGGGTTTGGAACCCGACAAATATTATCTACGGACACATCTCATCAATCCCGAAAGCGGCAATGCCTGCAAAAAATTCCTCTTCGCTTGAAATTTCGAAATCAAAACAATTGCTCGAAGGGATGACCATGGCTTCGGGAATTGAAAACAATGGCACAGCCGGTAAATTGTCCAAAAATGCCAACTCCGATCCTCTCACAGCCTCTGGCCTTTCCCCCGGCAGCGCCAGTACGGCTTCAGCACAGGCATTGTCATAGCTTTCATTTAATAGACCAGCGACATTTGTCCCAATCCAGTAATTCTCATCCGCCGGCATGTTCCAACTCTGGTAATACTGGCAGTCCCCCCCGGGCATGGGCTGCCATGAAAGCAAAGCCATCTCAAATTGCCGCCCAAAAAGCGGTCCCTCAGGACCTGGTGCATAAAGGGATTCCATTGGTAATGCATCCACCGTCACGCCAATCCCACATGATGCAAGGTTGTTCTGAATTGTTTCTGCGATCTCTTGATTGAAAACTCCGGGGCCAACCAGTAATTCTACAGAAAGGGATGCCCCCGGTGGAACATCCGGCACATACCAGGATTGGAGCGGTGTCAACGGATTACCGTCTAGGTCGTACCAACCAACCGATTGAAGCAGTTCC
>P_1C_Sed_3_UnCtyDRAFT_1000059_pt1 | contig 18645 bp, 19 predicted proteins | sample Pon1CUnioCityCA_FD_10233 | JGI IMG/M metagenome (IMG submission 10233) | reverse complement strand
CCTTTGTAATGATCAGAAAAAGGTGGTAAATGATTTAAAATGAAATTTGACTGATTCTTATCATTGCGCTTATGCAAAAATTTAAAATTGCTAGCCCAAGAAATTTTATTAGCTTTGGGTCATATTTGCATGAAGAATATCATTTATTGGATGCCTGATATTTTATCGCAAGGCTTGGGGTTTCTCTTTGTCCAAGACTATTCACCACTTGAGAGCCAAGATTAACTCCAAATATTTAAAAATATCCAAAAATCCAATATTTTTCTAGGCTCGGATTTCATTCCCCCGCCATTATTCAAAACACAAGTCTACAATTTCTTCATAAAACAGACGGTCTTACAGTGATTTCACTTACAAAACCAAGGGTCTGTAGGGTGACTCGGTTATCTTTTTCCTCAAAATTGGGCGACTGGTAATTCAACGCCGACATGAATCGCTCCTGTTTACCTTCCGGCAGCTTGAATTCAGACACAAATGCATTTGCATCGATCTGTAAGCCGACATGCGCTGGTAGGATGATCTTAACTTCGTTGACAAATCCAATGATTCGGATAGACCCTTCACCCTGTGGGAAGGTTGCAGTACTAAAATCCAAAAGTGTGTCACCGACAATCAACCAGATCTCATGCTGAGTCACTTCCCAGTTGCCCGTTTTTCGAAGGTCACCTAAAATTGGCATTTGCACGTGCACGCCTTGTTTGGCTTTGCGTGGGCGAAGGATCAGCATCAAACCCAATCCTACCAGGATTAATGGAAGAACAAATCGCCAAAGATTCACGCCGACAAGTTCTTCAATGAGTGAGAATAACCCTAAAGTGACTAAAAGTATTCCTAAAATAATTTGCCATTTCTTCATGGGATACACCTTTCTGATTTACAATAATTTTATCTTAAAAAGGGATCTAAACAGAACTTCCATAAATTGTTTACTTTTTGTTAAAGCCAATTCGTTCACATGCAATTTTNAATTTGTTATAATAAGCGTTGATGTGAAATGAATGAACCCGTGTTAGTTTTNAACGCAAATTTTCAACCGATCAACGTCACCTCAACTTATCGCGCCATTAATTTGGTTTTGGCTGAAAAGGCTACGCTGATCATGAATGGTCGTGGTGTCATCCGCTCCGTGTCGCGAACCTTCCCATTNCCATCTATCATCCGCCTTAATCACATGATCAAGCGTCCGCGCCCAATTGTCAAACTGAGTCGAAAAGAAATATTTCGTCGCGATAACTTCACATGCCAATATTGCGGTAGACAGATGAGTAATTTAACCATTGACCATGTTATTCCACGGCGGCTTGGTGGTAATACCGATTGGGATAATGTCGTTGCAGCTTGCCCGCGCTGCAATCATCTAAAGGGCGGCATGACGCCTGAACAGTCTGGTATGTATCCCATAAAAAAACCAAGACATCCGCCCAGTACGGCCACCTATTTATTTGGTAAACATCTCAACCAAAATCAGGCGTGGGAAAATTTCTTGATCGGGTGGTAGTTTATTGTTTATTTAGGGGGAGATTTCAGGAAAAGTTTACTGTCATCAAATCCTGAGCTATGATGACCTTTCCACCAAAGGTTTGCTCTGCCCGTTTTTTTAAGGCATCTAAATCGCTCTCAGGATCATAATGGATCAGAAAAAGGGCTTCGACCTCTGCGCTGCTGGCAATCTCGCCGGCTTGTTCTGGTTTAGAATGACCATGTCCATCTTCATCTGCCGCTTCGTGAATCAACAAATCGACACCTTCAGCCAACCGCTTAATCGCCTCACAAGACGCTGTATCGGAAGAATAGCACAAAGACCCTTCTGGGAAATCCATTCTGATGCCTATTGATGGGACGGAATGGCAGCTGGCAGAAGCCCAAACTTGGATATCCCCTGACTCAATACAGGGCATCATTTCTTCATCTGGGAGGCAATGAAAATTAACGGGATAAAAACCATCCCACCCTTCCCAATCGAATAAATCCATTAGCATCTTCAAACGGTCAACAACAACGTCTAACGCATAAATATCCAACGTTTTTTTTCTGCCTAATAACCATAGATTCATTAGAAATAGCGGTAAACCGGAAACATGATCTGGATGGAAATGGGTCACAAATAGGTCGGTTAAGCTAAGAGGATCAACGCCAACTTGTCTCAATCGCACAAGCGGATTGACACCGCAATCCACCAATATCACACGCTCACCCGATCGCACAACAAGATGAGAATTCTGATGATCACTGTTAGGGACCGCTTTGGATGTCCCTAAGAAAATAATGTCTGTCATATGCTGCTTTCGTTTTTTTACGAATTTGTACCTTTTCTTAAGTGGTTTCTATTCCTGGTTTGGGGTTTCATCATTAGGGGTATCTTTAGTTTCCTCGGTATTTGGTTTTCGGTGTCGCCAAACAATAAACCCGGCAGCAAGGACAGCAATAACAATCATCAATGTTTGATTAGCATTGATGCCACCCACAAAGCTATTATCTAATCTGAGATACTCCATGAAGAACCGAAACATCGGATAAGTGATCAAGTAAGAAAGAAAAACATCCCCTGGGTACAATTTTTCCTTAAATTTCCGACTGAGCCATAAAAGAAAGCCCATGTTGGCTAGGTTGAAAAGTGATTCGTACAAAAATAAGGGGTGATAGGTTGAAAATTCCATAAATTCTGGCAGACGATGTTGTTCGTCAATGGTAATTGCCCAGGGAAGATCTGTTGGACTGCCGTAGACTTCTTGGTTAATGAAATTGCCCCATCGTCCGATAGCCTGTCCTAATGCCACAGCGGGTGCAAAGATATCTGCCCAAGCGCCAAAGTTAAGGTTTCTCTTCTTAGCATATATGTAAAAAGCCAGTGCCCCACCTGCCACAGCGCCTGGAATACCCAATCCACCTCGCCAAATGGCAATGGCTGCAAACGGATGGGTCAGATAATATTGGGTGGTGATGCCTTGGGCAACCATCGAAGCTGGCGGTGTTAGAATATGCCAAATTCGTGCGCCAATGACGCCACCGATGACAACCCATGTCAGGCTGTCCATCACAACTTCCGTATCACGATTTTGCCTTTTTGCCTCAAAATAGGCCAGGACAGCCGCTGCGACCACGCCAATCATAATCAGCAAACCGTAAAAATTGAGTGTTAGGGGTCCTATCTTAATGCCAGTAGCCATTCAAGTTTTCCTTTTCTTAATAAATTACTCGTTGCTTCGAGACTGCTTGCGAACGTAAAAAATACGCTGAAAGGCAGTAAAATTGGTCAAAATTGCAAGTATCCACAGCGCAATCCGCGGATAGCCAATAATAATACCCGGAATTAGTATTAAGTAACGCTCCACCCGCGTTAGGAGGCCAATTTTGGCGGAATAGCCAAGGGCCTCAGCCCTAGCCCGGGTATACGAAACCATAATCGAACCTACAGCTGAAAAAAACACCAGCAGCGCATCACCCCAATTGCCCGTTTGATTAAAATAGACCAGCAAACCGCCATATAAAGAAATTTCTGATAAACGATCAGTGACTGAATCAATAAAAGCCCCATAAGCGCCATCCTCACCGCGCAAGCGGGCAATAGCGCCATCCAGGGCATCAAAAGGGCCTGCAATCAAGGCAATTAATCCACCCGAAAACAACATACCCCTTGCAATAAAAACGCCAGCCATCAGATTGCCGATCAATCCGGCAATCGTAATAAAATTTGGTTTAACCCCAATTTTATTGAAAAATCCTGCAATGCCATTCAATAGATTTTTAAATATTCGACGTAGTAAGTCCGTAAAAGTTTTTGGTTCTTCAATTTTTTTATTATTCATCAGTATAAGTTCATTTCAAAATAAATTTTATTGGCTGAGATGCAATTCAGCATCTAATAATCTTCTTCGTCCATATCCAATAGAATCTCACGTTCTCGACCACCACCTTGAGATGGACCAATGACGCCCATCTCTTCAAGTTGATCGACAAGTCGTGCAGCTCTTGGGTAGCCGATGCGCAATTGACGCTGGAAATAGGAAGCACTAGCATGCCCTTCAGACTTTATCAGCCGAATGGCTTCTTCAATCAATACTTCGTCCTCGTCGTCATCATCTTCTTCAAGGCCAATACGCTCCTCCCAGGGTGGAGCATCCGTATCATCGTATCTGGGTTTTGGTGTTTTTTCTTCCGTTTCAGATTTCTTCTGCCACCACTTAATCACGCGCTTTAACTCTTTGTCTGAGACAATCACCCCTTGCGCACGCATTGGCAAGCCAATCTCTGGATGAAGGAAAAGCATGTCACCACGACCCAATAGGGTTTCAGCACCATTTGTATCCAGGATGACGCGCGAATCAATCGAGCTTGCAACGGTAAAAGAAATGCGGGTGGGAAAGTTCGCTTTAATCAAACCAGTCACCACATCCGTGCTGGGTCGTTGTGTTGCCAATATCAGGTGGATCCCAATCGCCCGGGCTTTTTGCGCTAAGCGAATAACCGCATGTTCCGTCTGATCAGGTGCAGAGATCATCAAATCAGCCAGTTCGTCGATCAGAATCACGATCTTGGGAAGCTTTGGTTTATTTCGCCGTTCCATTTTCAGATTATAAGAATCAATATTACGAGCTCGCGCTTTTTCCAATAACTTATAGCGGTAATCCATTTCCGTCGTTGCCCACCTGAGCACTCCTAAAATACGTTCGATTTCAGTCTCCACATTTCCCATCAAATGCGGTAAGCCATTAAAGCGCATCAATTCCACTCGCTTTGGATCGATCATAGCCAATTTGAGGTCCTCAGGCGTATTGTTCATCACCAAACAAGCTGTTAATGCGGTAATACAAACACTTTTACCAGAGCCAGTTGTGCCTGCGATCAAAAGATGCGGCATGGTTGCCAAATCAGCAACCACAGGTCTGCCCGAAACATCCCGACCCAAACTGAGAGCCAAAGGGGAATTTATCCGAAAAAATGCCTCAGATTCAATTAAGGGACGCATTTGAACATTGGCGCTGTTGGGGTTAGGAATTTCAATCCCTACATAGGATTTTCCTGGGACAGGGGCTTCGATGCGGAGCCTATCGGCAGACAATGCCAAAGTAAGGTCCCGCTGTAAAGACATTATTTGTGAAACCCTTATTTTTTGTCGTTCCTCATCTGATTTGTCGATATAACCAGGTTCGACTGCAAACTGAGTCACTGTTGGACCTGATCTGAATCCCACAACTTTTGCGGGGATGCCAAATTCATTGAGGGTTTTCTCAATCAATCCAGCGGTCATGTTAATCGTTCGTTTATCCGGTTTATAGGTTTCGCCAACTTCCAACAGGTTCATTGGCGGTAAATCTTCGTCACGTCTTAATGGCTGATTAGGCTTCTCATCCGCAATTTCATGTGTTTCAAAGCTCTTCCGAAATTCGGGGGGCAACCAGGGTGTTGGTTGTGTTTTTCGTTTTTCTTTTTCGGCTTGCTTATTCGAGGAGGTCACCACAGCGGGTTTGGTGATGGACCCAATCTGTTGATTTTCAGCTGATTGATAGGCTCGTTTTTGTAACCGGGATTGGACAAATTTATCAAATTTTGGGACAATTTCCAATGCAATGAAAACTGAAATGATAAAAATCAACCCAATAACAATCTTTCCAGCAATATCACCGAAGATCACGCTAAAAATTTCAGCCACGCCCCAGCCAATGATGCCACCGTACTTTTGACCCATTGGGATTTTGAGATCGGCTGTAGCGTCAAAAAAAGAAAAAATCGCCAACAACAGGAAAAATGAGAATTCAAAAGCAAGTGTACGGCCTAAATTAAAATCCTCGGGTGGTTTTTCTCGCCAGCGTATGAGTTTGTATCCAATGACAATCAAGGTGATTAAGATCAGAAATCTACCCAGTCCAAACCAGCGCGCCAGAAAATTGGCCAGGGGTGTGATAATGACACCGCTTGTTACACCAAAGAAGCCTAATAACAAGATTATTGCCATGCTGATGAGCACAATTCCCACAAAATCCAAGCTATAGGGCAAAAATTTTTGAAATTTTCCCATCGTAGCAATGCTGTTTAACCCTCTTCCATCCAGCTTGCTTGAAGCTTTGGTTTTTTCTTTTTGGGAGGAAGGTTTCGTTGGGGATGCCATTATGTCTTTAAACACCCCTCTAATTTCAACCCTAATCGTCGTTTTTCTGGATCTATATTTAGGACACTAACGCGCACCCGCTGGCCACAGCAGAGAAGGTCTTCAATGGCGTCACATCCCTCAGGGAAATGTATCGAAGAGATGTGAATTAATCCCTCAATCCCCTCTTCAAGGCGTACAAAAGCGCCATATTTTTCAATGCATGAGACATCCGCTTCGATTACGGTACCTGGTGATAATTTTTCAGATAAATGTTCCCACGGGTTGTCTTGTAGCCGCTTCAAACTTAGGGCAATCTTACCTTCTTGTTCTGAGACATCAAGAACTTCAGCGGTTATTTCCTGGTTGATATGCAAAATATCAGAAGGATCTTTAACCCTACCCCAAGAAAGTTCTGATACGTGAATCAACCCTTCAAGTCCACCCAGATCGACAAACGCACCAAAAGTTGTCAGGTTCGTTACAACACCACAAATCACATCCCCTTCTTGTATTTGATGAAGTAAATGTTTTCGCTGACCTGCCTTTGCAAGGGCTGCTCGTTCTGAAAACACCACACGCTCTTTTTGTGGGTCACACTCGATGACTTTGACAGAAATTTCCTTATCTAAATAACTAACAAAATAATCTTCTCGCTCAGCTGTCGTAATGTTAGGGGGTAGATCTATCAGATGGGAGGCTGGTACAAATCCGGCAATATCGTCCTTTTCAAGTAAGAGTCCACCGCGATTATAGCCTGTCACCCTCATAGAAATAATTTCATCTATGGCAAAGGTATGTTTGATTTTAGACCAATTAATACCAGAACCTTTTTCTTCGCAGATTTCCTCATCAATGAAAAAATTCGGGATGTCTTCTGGCCTTTCCGACCTTGAATCTTCAATCATTAATGGTTCATCAGCCAAGATAGCCTTCCACCAAGCCTCATCTGGTTCAAAGAAATCATTTTTCGAAAACTTGTTTAAGTCCTTCACGACGAATGTTTACCTCACTAAGGTGTCTTCTCTATAAACCCAATAATATTGTGAAATCTCAAGATCCTTCTTCTTCACGTTCTGCCAATTCCATATTGAGAATTGCCTTAGAGATGGCCTCTAATGCAATCTTCTGCTTACGGTAAAGATCTGCTTCTGACATTGCCAGACGTGATGCAACTTCTCGCACCTTTTTTCCTTCGATAAATTTTAACTCCAGTATATTATATAACAACCATTCGCCTGTGAATCGCCGATCGCCTTCAGGCTTTATCTGCTCAATAGCTGATTTCAATATGCCGCGCAATGCATTGGTTGGATTGCCATCGTATTCTTTTATTGCAGATTGAACAATATTGAGGTTCAATAATGGGCTCTCAGAAAGTTTAGGACCTCCCCAATAATGTGATAGGGCATCTTTTACCCATGTGACAAAATCCTCTTCGGGGAGATCAGCTTCATCCAGAAGAACACTGGTTTTATTATAACTGGACGCAGCCCGTAATTGCTGAATGAGCGCCACTTGCGGTTGCAGGTTTTCCATTGATTGAATAACTTGCTGTTGAATACGCCAATTTTTCAAGGCGATGCCAGTGCGGTACGTCAGCAGTTTAAGAACATCCAAATGCTCCTCATCCATTTCAGCATCTGCTTCCCATGGAAATCCACATAGCCCCAGCAATAATTTACCATTTTGTGGGTCTTTAAAAACCAGGGGGACAATCAAATGACCATGCCACCAGAAAAAATCACCATTATCACTAATTTTGTCGTTTAATGAAATTTCTAGCAATTCATCAGAGGACTCAATTTTTCTAAACGCAGAATCATCTCCCGCTGTTGTTAGCATTTCCAGACCTGCCCCGTCCATCATAGCCACAAATGCGCCATCAACTTGCAATAAATCACAAATGGTGGCTGTTACGATCTCCAAAAATTGAGATAAATCCGATCTGGTTAAAAGGTGATCTTCAAGGGATTGGATCCTGGTCACATCGTCCCGGTCGCTGCCATAGAAAAGCAATCTCTCCCATATTGGGGCTAATAAGGTAATCGAATATTCCATCAAAAGAGTCATCACAACCATAAAAATCGGCACAAAGGCATTATAGGGATTACCCCAATTCAGCCCGATCCGACGAATGATCGTCATCCCGCCTAAAACAATTGAAGCGGTAAATGGGCCGCGCATAAACCACTTGAAAAGTCGGCTTTTCACCACCCGATCAGGCCATGTTACACCAAAAAATGCAACAACATAGGCCAAAATCACTAAAAAAGCACCCACACTCAAAGCGCTAATACTCACCAATATCCAGTAAATGATGGGAAATCTTAAAAAAATCCCCGAATCGTATAGCAGAAAAGAAAAGATGCCAATGGACGACGCTGTTGCACCCGTCATGAGATAGATCATGCGTCTTCGGCTGGTTTTTGTTACCGTCCTTTGAAATGCTCTGAAAATGATCGAACCGGCAACAACCATAACTGCAATATAGTACAAGGCAACCAGGTTCGTATACTGTGTCCTGGCAAGTTGCGGTGCTGGTAAGCTAGTCTCCAGATATGGCCCAACGATGATGTTTAGGGGGATTAACACCAATGCAATCATCGAAAAAACATAGGCTAATCGTACTGCCCATATTCGCCGCCCTCGACTGGGAAGACCAGTAAGCGATAATAAGGCATTAGCAAAATGCAAATAGGTGGCCGGCAATAAAATGATGCCAGCCCATTTCATACGCAGCATTGTTTCAACGAATGACCGTTGATCACTGGCACCTGCGATGGCTTCACCCGTGTAGATAAACAAAACACAAATCATAATGAGGATAAAAGCCTTAACGACCCCTTCTCGCAGATTGTAAACAAAAGCGAATAATAAAAGCGAAAAGGCAGTAATGGCCACACCAGCCGTCAATATTTGGCTGACTATTTGAAAAATGCCTTCCCAGGTAATTCCAAAAATCATCTGTATTAGAACCTTTACCTAACGCACAAAACGACTGTAAAATAAGGCCAATTCTTGGGATGGAAAATAATGATCTCTGTACCCACAAAAATTAAATCCCAATTTGCTCGCCATGGTGATGGCTGGGTCGTTTTTTGATTGCATCTCTAACACAAGCAGACGAAAATCACGTTTGCCGACGATATCCATCACAGCCAACAACAGACCACTGGCAATACCCTGACGTCTATTGGCTGCAGAAACAACCAAATCAGAGACACGCGCAACCTTAGCTTCCTTTTCTGCCATAACTTTGACGTACCCAACAGGCATTTGATTCAGTCTTGCTACCAGGAATTGTTCCACTCGATCATGATCAGAAAATATTTCTTCTCGATTGCGTGGATATGGAACAAATATTCTTCTGGGCATGCGGACGCGTTGAAAATTGATTTGTGCTTTTTCAAAACTGCGCTCCAGATTCATCTGCCAGGCATAATCTGTATAATAGCCATGTTCTAAAGATGTTAGACTCTCAATTTCATGTAAACTCCCTGATCGAATTTCAATTTCCGGCATTGATTATTTACTCCTCTGAAACAACTTCAACACTGATAATACACGGCGTCATCTCTTCACCCTGGTTATTCAGGGGAACCAGTTGTAATAAATAACGACCTGGCGGTAATTCACTTGTATACCAAAATCCCAAACCCTCATCCAGTCGGAGTTGGTTGCCTGCAGCAATCGTAACCCAATCCACAGCACCAGCCGATGAGTATTCGTATTTATAAGACCCAAAATTTTCAACGTTCACTGAACCGATGATTTCTACAGTACCACTGACAGCTTCACCCTCACCCGGATAAGTAATTTCTAAGACACCTTCCACACAATCTGAAACCAAGGAGTCTTGCCCTACGGTCGGAGTTGGTATGAGCGTCTCTTCTATTTCGTTAGAAGATAATGTTGGTGTTTGAGAAGCAAGAGGATTGATTCGTGGTGTTTCTTCAAGCGCTGTGGACGGCATTTGAGGTTTGATGACAACAACCAATAAAAATTCTCCGAGGATGAGCAGGAACAGGAGCACTAAACCCGTCAAGGCCGAAAATAAATGCCGCTGTGCAAGATTGCGCTCGAGACCGAAAACGGATTCGCGCCAGGCACTCAAACCCTTGAGAAATTGCCTTAAATACAGAATGAATCCCAAACCCAGTATGATAAAAATGCCGATTTGGTAGGTAATCAATCCACGCAGAATACTATTCAGGAACGTGTCCACTATTTATGTTCCCAATTTTTGAGCAAAGTGAGTCATTAATTTTTAAGATTTTTTAGAAAACCTCGAATGAGCTTCGTTAGCTTCGGTACCAGCACCCGACCTGCCTCCAAAACTTCCTCGTGGGTGGTGATTGTGCTACCATCTAAATTCGCTTTATTACTGATACCAGACACACCCAATACACGCATGCCACCATGCCGGGCAATGATCACTTCTGGCACTGTGGACATGCCGACAGCATCCGCCCCAATTGTCTGTAAAAAGCGCAATTCTGCTGGTGACTCAAAAGATGGGCCAGCCAATGAAGCGTATACCCCTTCTTGGAATGCCATACCGACTTCCCGACAAGCCTCTCTTGCCATAGAAAGAAACGCCCGATCGTAAGGTATGCTCATATCCGGAAACCGAACACCAAATTCGTCAAGGTTAGGGCCACGAAGTGGATTAGCGCCACCCATACCAATGATATTGAGATGATCATTGAGTAACATCAAATCACCGGGTTCAAAATCTGGATTGATTGCACCGGCAGCGTTGGTCACAATCAATTTGTCACAGCCTAGTTGCTGCATCACCCTAACCGGTAAGGTGATCTGACCCATGCTATACCCTTCATAATAATGCGCACGACCTTGCAACACGAGAACTTTCACACCTTCTAAGCTTCCGATCACAAGGCGGCCACTGTGTCCTTGAACTGTTGAAAGTGGCCACTGAGGAATCTGGCGGTTTGGAATGACAACTGCATCGGTCACGCTATCCGCAAGTTTCCCTAAACCAGTTCCCAAAATCATGCCGACTTCTGGTTTAATATCAATTCGTGCTCGGATAGCATCTGCAGCTTGGTCAATATTATCGATTGTTATAAATTTACGCATATCACCTCTTAATTTTTGGTCATGTATATAGTTCATTATAACACCCCCCTTTTTTAACGGGGTTTTCCTGAAATTAGCAGAAATGTGTCAGTAACCATCCATTAGAACATGATCGACAATAATAATCCAGGACTTAACGTACAAGTTATAATCAATATAAATACACACAATTTGCGGAGATTTGATGGTGGCCGAAAATAAACAACCAAAAAATGAAGACAAGGAAACTAAAAAATCAATTCTTGGTTTTTTTTCCTGGAAAAATAAATTTGATAAATCTTACGGACCCGAACTCAGGCAACAATGGATGGAATTGGAGAGAATTGAACGTCGAAAATTTGTTCTGGGTGCCTTTGTTGGGTTAATCATCTTTATCGGTAGTGTTGTTTTGCTTTTCATATTAATGACCAACCTATTGAATAATTAATAAAGAGAAAAACTAATTTTTATTCGTTGATACCGCCGCTTTTAAGGCATACCTCAATCGAATATTTATGTTTATTACCGCCAAACTCTCTCAACTTAGGATTCTAAAATAAATACAACTTATGAATTTGTCTTGACGACCGTTCGTTGAGCGGATAGAATTGAATGCTGCTGGGACATCCCAGGATTAACAACCAACTTATTATTAGAGCGAGGGTAACCCAATGATAACGGGTGAGAGGCGCTCGAAGGATGGAATAATGGCTGAACAAACTGTATTAGAAGTAAAAAAACGGACAATAAAAGGCAAGCAAGTCAAAGCGCTCAGGCGTGAAGGCCTGCTTCCGGGGATTGTTTATGGACGCATTGGGAAAGATCAAATTGAACCCATTAAAATCCAAATGGATTTACATGATGCATCAAAAACGATTAACCGCTTAACGGGATCCAGTCTCGTCAATTTGATAATTGAAGGAAAAACTTATCCGGTTATTTTGCGTGAAGCACAACGGGATGTCATTTACGGCACATTGAAACACGTTGATTTCATGGCGGTATCACTGACAGAAAAACTCCAAACTGCCGTACCAATCGAACTCATTGGCCAAGCACCTGCAGAGATCAAAATGGCCGCTGTGGTTGTTACGGGTATCTCAGAATTAGAGATCGAATGTCTGCCACAAGATCTGCCCGAACGAATCGAAGTTGATGCGACCGTCTTAGTGGATATTGACAGCGCAATTTATGTTAAGGATCTTGTTCTACCAGATAGTTTTGATGTCCTTACGGATCCGGAAGAATTAATTGCCGGTGTGACTTACGTGACAATTGAAGAGGAACCCGAAGAAGAGGAAGAAGGCGAATTGGCTGAATTGCTCGACGAGGATGTTGAACCTGAAGTCATCGAGAAGGGCAAGAAGGAAGACGAATTTGAGTCAGAGGACGAAGCATAAAGAAAGAACCCTACTGATTTAATCACAAAGAGGTGCTTGACGAGCACCTCTTTTTAATTTGTGTAATGACGATTACAAAATTGGTCTTAAGGCAGTAAGCAACGCTAAAGTCATTTCAGCACTAGCACCCCATAATTGATGACCGTCAAAATAATCGAAATAGATGACGGGGAATTCCCTTCCTGCAATGCTACGATAGCGGATGGTGTGATGCGCTGGGTCGGCCAACCAACGGAGGGGAACAGTAAATACGCTTTCAACTTCATCTTCTGAGATCTTCAGCGGATAGGGCCAAGGGATTTGTCCCACAAACATTCGCACGATATATTTGGTAATGATGGGGATATCCCCCAAATGACCAAAAATCTGAGCGTCGTGGGGTTCAATGCCAATCTCTTCATGCATTTCTCGCAAGGCTGTCCATTGAAGGTTCTCATCCTTTTCCTCCTTCGCACCACCAGGAAAAGCCACCTGTCCGCGATGTTCATCCAGTGCATTCGATCGCTGTGTCAAAAGCACATACCAATCATCATCATTTTCAAAAAGAGGAATCATAACAGCAGCGCGGCGAAACCACCTCAGATCATCCGTAGAAAATAATATATCATAACGACGGTGATGATCATGTTCATAAAATTCAATAGCCTTGGTTATGGCCATTTTTGATAATTTAGTCATGGCTGAGTCAAACTCATCGCATTACACGTGGTCATATAGTAAGTGGAAAACTACCTATATTTCATCCTTCTTCGGGTTTTTCCATCACAGACCGGGCAAATATCAGGTAACCTGTGTGTGCGACCATTCGATCAGTAGGGCGCAGGCGCTCCCAATTTGGTTTATAAAAACGTAAAAGGATTTCACAAACCTCCACAAAGGCAAAATCATTGACATGAAGTGCGTGCAGAACCTCACAAACCTGATTGGCTGTCGGAACGATCATCCCCAAAAAACCACCCAATTTTAGCGAGGCTTTTACTTGAGGAACATAATCGTGAGGATTGGGCAGGTCTAAAAATATTGCGTCCACATCCCGCTCATCGAAACCATCTCTAACATCCCCTAATTTGAAAGTCACACGATCGACAAGGCCTAATTGGTTAAGATTTTTCCTTGCCAAGTTTTGCATCTGTTCACGATTGTCATAGGACGTGACTTTCCCCTGGTCGCCAACAAAATAGGCAAAGGCTGAAGTCAAAGCGCCAGAACCCGTGCCTGCTTCCAGAACATGGACGCCTGGCCCAATCCCCATCATCATCACAATGTACCCAATATCTTTAGGGTAAATTATTTGCGTGTTTCTCTTAATATCATTTATCAAAGCCGCCAGGGACGGTCGCATCAAGAAAAAAGGATGACCCGTATGGCTAACCAGTTGGGTTCCCCAGGGTTTCCCAATGATTTCATCGTGATTCAACTCACCGCGATGAGTTTGGAAGACAGCACCAGCCTCAAGATGGATAAAATGACTTTTATGCCCCCGGCCCAGAAGTTGAACCAGGTCTCCATCCCTTGCAACTGCCCCATATTGATTCCAGGTCAAAATTTTTCTCCTTAATTAGAGAACATCCGGTTGCCCTACCAGATAAAGGCAACCCAACATCTCACTTCAGTTCTCGTTTACCCGTGTAAATCAAAAATCGGGTTGGTTTGCGTACCTCTTTGTATCCTAAGGTTTTAAGGTTTTCTTGAAAAAGTCCGTGATCCCATTATAACAAGTTACTTTATTTTCATATTTTTCGACACCATGACCTTCATTTTCAAAAAGCAAGAGTGACACATCTTTGCCGATATCTTGAAGATGTCCCACAAGATCTTCTGATTCTTCTGCTACCACTCTTGGATCGTTCCGTCCCTGGATCACTAACATGGGAAATGTAACATTTTCAATTCTCGTTTTTGGTGATCGATCAATTAAGAACTTGAGATCTTCGGGATCTTCCGGATTCCCCAGGGCAATATTGAAATATGGCTTCCATGTGGGTGGAATACGCTCTGAGAAAGTTACCAGGTCATAAGGCCCAAACATATCAACGGCCGCTGACCACAATTCCGGATGCCATCCAGCCAGGGTCAGGGTCATATATCCGCCGTAGGATCGCCCAACAACACCTGCGCGGTTAGTATCGAGACGCTCATCCTCAGGCAAGACATTTTCCATAGCGTAAACATGATCCAGGCGATCTTTACCGCCCCAATCACGGTCGACATGTTTCGTGTAACGCAAGCCATACCCGGTGCTGCCTCGGACATTGGGCACAAAAACAGCAAAACCATTCAGGGTAAGAAACTGGATCAAAGGCATCGAGAACCAGGAAAAATCTGGGCGTTCCTGCCCTTGTGGGCCACCATGGAGGTAATAAACCAGGGGCCGTTTGCCTTTAAAACCCAAACTTGGTGATGGCATGTACAGACGCGCTGATACCCGCAGACCATCATATGTTGTGTAAGCGTAATCCTCTCCAGGTGATAGTTTCTCTTCGGAAATTCCGAGGATCGATTCGTTGGTGTGGCGGATCAATTGATCCCTGTTTTCACCTTCTATGGTATAGATTTGTGTCGGGGAAGTAGCGGTTGAAAATGCGAGTGCAAAGCTGTCGCTTTCATGATGATATTGAATTGCTTCTAAAACACCCTGCGCGAGTTCTCCCTGACCCACCAAAGTATGAACAATTTGCATGGAGTGTGTCTCAGGATTAAATTCAGCCTCGTACGCCCAGCTAACCCCATCAATATTGAATTGTAGGATGAAGCGTCCGTTATCCAGGATGTCGATGCCTTCAAATTCCCCAACGCCTGAATGTTCCAATCCAGAGAATATCACTTCAATGACATCATCAGGGTTATCCAAATCCATCATACCAAGACCATATGTGTCTTGAAAAATTGCATTCTCAAACACAAGGTGGTTATCTTTGGCAAAGAAACTTCTACCAAAGGCGTTCAGCGGGACTTGTTCACCTTTTTCCCGTTGATCCAACGGCTTGCCATACAAAAGGCTGATGCCCTTGTCTTTCTCCCAAAAAAATGCAACCGAATCGCCGACCATATAGCCTTCAACTAAAACAATCCGAGAGAAGTCATCACTAACAGCAGAGGGAAAACCACCATGAGGGCTGGCATAAATTTCCACAACTGTCCCCGTTTTTAGATCACATGAGTAGGTGCGTTCCATGCCCTCCTCTCGTGATTCTGCAAGGATAATGCAGCGATGTTTATCCGCTTTGACGTAGAACAGATGACAGCGCGTGTTTTTAAAGAAATTATCGAAAGCTGGTTCAGGAAATCCTCCCTCTATTGGGATCATCATCGGCAAATAATTCTCGTCGCCATCCTGGTCAATCATTACCAGAATCTTTCCCAGGTCATCGAAAACAGCAAAGGATTTACCCCCAATCAGATGGGGATTTTGCAGCACAATATTCGGAGGGAGCAAAGGCTCAGGGACACTGCCCCCACGTGCCATTTTATACAGGCTGTTGTGACCACTCAGATTGGAAATAAAGAAGATTTCTTCACCAGAAATCTCAGGTCGCAAGAAAAGTCTTGCGGATAGTAAACCTTCAATTCTAACCATTGATTCTCCTTATTTAAGTATTTTGGAAGTCCACCAGGCTCAACCAATAACCCAGTGCTAACATGATCACCGACCCAAGGATTCCCATCCCTAAGTGGATCGATCCAAGATCAAGGAATTTTATTGAAAAAGATTCGGCCAACAAATGACCGCCAAAAAAGCCAATCACACTCAAGACCAGGTAAAGTATCAACTTAAATAAGCCGCCACCACGCCAAAGATGGAGCAAGCTACCCAGCAAAGTAGCCAGAAAAAAAGAGAAAACAATGGCTGGAAAAGTCATACTTACCTCCTGATTTGGCAAAATTCAAAATTAGCATGCACTTTTGATAACACCGCCGCCCAAACATTCATCCTGGTGATAGAGAACAGCAACCTGGCCAGGTGTGATCCCGCGAATTTCTTGGTTGAATTTTAATCGAAATTCGTCAGGTGTGGACAACTGCAAAATTGCAGGGACTGGCTTTGATCGGTATCGCACCATAACCGCAAATTCCTCACCGACTTTCGGGCTTTCACCAGAAATCCAATTTGGATGCCCAGCAATTAATTCCTTTTGTATCGTTTGATCTAAAAACCCAACAACCAGTCGGTTATTTTGAAGATCTTTGTCTATGACATAATAGGGTTGACTGGCTGCAATACGGATGCCTTTTCGTTGCCCGATTGTATAAAAAGGCAGGCCATGATGTTGCCCCATGACCTTACCTTGGCGATCAATAATTTCCCCAGGTTGAACAGGTTCTGGGGTAAATCGTCGCAAGAAATCACGATAGTCGCCCTGGGGTAAGAAACACAAATCCTGACTCTCTTTTTCATCAACAGATGCCAAACCCATTTGATGTGCCTTAACTCGAACCTCATCCTTGGTCAATGATCCCAAAGGTAGCAGGCTTTTTCTTAATTGGTCTTGCGAGAGCATCGAAAGGACATAGGATTGATCCTTGGCTTTATCCTTTCCTCTGAAAAGCCGCGCGGAATCTATCCCTTGATGTTTAATACGGGCATAATGTCCTGTTGCAAAAAAATCAGCACCCTGATCCAGCGCGTAAGATTGCAAAACGCCCCATTTTATTTGTGGATTACAAAATAAACATGGGTTGGGTGTTAAGCCAGCTAAATATTTATGGATAAAAGATTTAACAACCTGGTCAAAAAATTTTTCTTGAATATCAAGTGAAATAAAAGGGATGCTAAGTGATTTTGCTGTATGCTGTGCCCGATCTCTTAAATTGTGACGATACTGCGAACCTATTGTCATCGCAGTGTCATGCCAGGTCTGCATGTGAATACCCGTAACCCAGAATCCTTGCTCGAGAAGAATAGCCGCTGCTACAGCACTGTCAACCCCCCCGCTTATGGCAACAAAGACATGCGTTCTTGATTTCATCCTTCCTATTTTACCTTATCGATATGCTTTCGCCTGCTATAATTAACATTGACACAATCGATCAGGAGACTTATATATCGTGATGCACTTTACAGACACCCACTGCCATTTGGATTTTGAACGCTTTGATCAAGACCGAGAGGATGTCCTCAGGCGTGCTTGGGAGGCAGGGTTGGTATGGATCCTCAACCCAGGAATCGATCTGCATACCAATCAAGCAGCCATCGAGTTGGCGAACAAACATCCTCAAAAAATAAGTGCAGCCGTCGGCATTCATCCCAATTTTGGCCAACCTTGGACGGCTGATATTATGCCAAACTTGCGAGAGCAGGCACAAAATCCCTGTGTAGTGGCCATTGGTGAAATCGGTTTGGATTATTACCGTGATCATTCGCCTAAGGACCAACAAAAAATAATGCTTGAAGAACAATTAGATTTGGCTACAGATCTTAATCTGCCAGTTATACTACATAATCGTAACTCAACTGCCGATCTGATCGCCATTCTTAGAAGTTGGCATCAAAATTTGATCAAAACCCAAAATCCTCTTGCAAACTCCCCGGGGGTGCTGCATAGTTACGATGCCGATCTTGACTCGGCATTAGATGCCATAGAGATGAATTTTTATATCGGCGTTAGCGGACCAGTGACGTTCAAAAATGCGCCTGATCGTCAAGCGATCACCCAAAAACTGCCCCTCGAGCATCTACTGTTAGAGACGGATGCCCCCTTTTTGGCCCCGCATCCGCACCGAGGAAAACGCAATGAGCCAGCTTACATTCCTCTAATTGCAGATGAAATTGCCAGGCTGCATGGTAAGTCTTTGCAAGATGTGGCCCTTCAAACCACTGAAAATGCAAGAAAATTATTCCAACGATCTGTATTTCTTTATTAATCTATACGAATTACGNCGNACGACATGCCAATTGCGATTAATTACCTGAAGAATCAACACGAAAACTGAACTTTTATAAGATCATTAGGNGCGTCAAAAACAACGCCTGAGGAAAAATTGATCTTTTTCAGCGACTAACTATGAACTAAGGTGTTTCTTGGCGGCGATAATCGACAAACCGATAGCCTACACCCCGTTCCGTTAGAATGTATT
>P_1C_Sed_3_UnCtyDRAFT_1000058_pt1 | contig 18656 bp, 17 predicted proteins | sample Pon1CUnioCityCA_FD_10233 | JGI IMG/M metagenome (IMG submission 10233) | reverse complement strand
CCAATGGGCTGCTCAACCGCGAGGTCTTCGGCTTCGCCCTGCTGATGGTCCCGTTCCTGGTCGCTGGTGTGGCAGCCGGGTCGTGGCTGCAACGATTCATCGACCAGGAGCTGTTCAGGAAGATCGTGGCCGGCATCCTGACGGTGACGGGTGTGGTGCTGTTAATCTAGCCATCACGCGACGCCGGGCGTCCTAGACCCGTTCGCCGACGCTGATGAGGTAGAGGACAGCCTCCTCCTTTGGATCCAGCCCTAACAGGTCGTTGAACTGGCTGTCGTAGAAGGCACCAACAGCACAGGCCCCCAGCCCCATGGAAGTAGCGGCCAGGTATAGGTTTTGAGCGATGTGCCCGGCCTCCAACAGGACGTAGCGGTAGGCACGCTCCCGATACTTCCAGCGGGTGCGCTGGAAGATGGCAGAGAAGAGGAAGCAGACACCCGCCTGACCAAGAAAGCTCTGATACAGCCCCGCCCGGGTCACCTGGCTGCGGAAGTCACCTGACTGGAGATGCTCCAACGCGTGCGCCTGGACCGCGTAGTGGTAGATCCCCGAGGCTAGCCCGTCGACGCGATGGACGACCGGATAGATCTCGATCGGGTAAAGCGCGCCCGCCGAGGGCGCGGCGCGGGAGGGGCGGGTCGTTGCTCGGTGATTCCTTGGGCAGCATGCAGCAGGCGCGAGAAGGCTGCCATCGAGAGGGCCGCGTTGGCATAGTCTCGCACTGAGCGGCGCGACGCCAGAGCTTCCTCAACAGTCAAGCCGCGGAAACCCCGAGGATCCGGGAGCGAGATTCGGTCGACGTCGGGATAGGACTTGTAGCGCGGGGGACGATCACCCCAAGTTGGTACGGGGAGATCTAGCGAGTGGTTCGGCGTGCTCCACCGATGATAGAGGGCGCCGATGTCGGACGCCTCGCCGGGGAGCTCTTGCCGTCTTTCGGGCACCAGCCAACCGATCAGGAAACCACCAGCAGCAGAGAGAGCGGCTATGAGGACCTGACGCCGCCCAACAGCTGCGCCTTGGCCCGGCGTCTGCTCTGCCCTCGAATCGCGCTCTCTCGAGGGCCGAGCGAGGCTGCGTAGGTAGGCGATGACACGTCGCCCATTGAGAACGATGTGGAGCAGGACGAGGGCGGCACACAGGTACCCCGCGTAGCGATGAAAGACGAACTGGTGGAGCCCGAAGAGATCGGCGATCAGTCCAGTAACCGTCACATAGAGGCCGCTGATCAGCATGGCGGCTATGACGACGTAGTCCAGATCTCTGCGTCTCATCTCGCCTCTCTACGAGCAGCCCTTTACTCCTGAACACGACCCTCGGACGGTCGGGATCAGACAACGACGACGCGGGTCCCTCCCTCAGGCGACCGCAGGGTGTGCTCGCCGTAGGGCACGTGAGGCTCGACCCAACGCCAGATCCATCGTGCATCTTGGCTGGTGACGTTGACGCAGCCATGGCTGTGGCGTCGGCCATAGTCATTGTGCCAATAGGTGCCGTGGATGGCCACGCCGTTCCAGGTGAAGTAGACGGGGAACGCAACGCCCGGCAAGTCATACCCCCCATCCGCGCCTCCGCCCGTCATGCGCGACGTGTGGCGCTGGAGGATCATTCGAAACTCACCCAGCGGCGTGCCGAGGCCGTAGACGCCCGAGGCAATGCGCGTCTCAAAGACTACCGCCCCTCCCTCGAAGCAGAACAGCTTCTGATCCGGAATGCTGATCTTGACCCACTTGTCGGATCGCCCAGGCGAGATGGGCAGCAGTTGAGCGGCAGGAATGCGCCTCAAGGATTCGGCGCGGACATAAGGCCCAGGGCTCCAGGTCAGACCATCCTTGAGCTGGTACCACCAGTCGCCCTCATCGTCCTTGGTGGCCGCGACGACGCGGTAGACAGTCTCATAGTATAGTTTGTACGATACGTAAGGGCTGAGCGGCCGCCAGCGGGCCTCCGCGAAGGGGACGCAGACCTCAGCCCAGAAGCCTGGAGCATCAACCTGCTCAACGACCTCGGACTGGGGAACGTCGCGCACGGGGTGCACGTAACCGCTGTGGATGTAGCCTCCACTCGTCTCGTACCAGACGGGGTTGGTGGGCCATGGAGCCTCACCCACCACCGCAGCGCGGAGAGGAATGACCTCGTCGCGCCCTTTCGATGTCACCCAGTCAGCTCGCTCAGAGGGTTCCTTGCGCACGGCTTGTCGCCACCATGTGGCGATGCGTCCCAGCGGCGCGGGCGGTGCCTTAACGCGGGGCACATCATCATAGAGAAAGGGACGGGGCAGCGCTAGGTGAGCTAGACCAGCACTGCTGCCTATCAGGAATTGTCGACGATTGATGGCCTGCATATGACCTTACCTCCTCCTCGGGTTTCCATAAGCATACAACAAACCAGCCTCAGGGCAAGTCTAGGAGCAACAAGAATGATGACAGGCGGGTATCGGCACNGAGATCGTTGGCAGGAGATGTCGCCGGCGGCTCAGGATTTTGTTGATCCTTGCCTGGAGCAATGATTCGCAGTACAATACCTCAAGGTAGTCCACACAGTGAGGTTATCAAGGATGGAAGACGTAAAGCTTAACGAACGGTATCGCTTGCTGACGTGCATCGGCTCCGGTGGCATGGCCATGGTGTACAAAGGCGTCGATGTGCTGCTTGAGCGTCAAGTGGCCGTGAAGGTGCTGCGCCAACGATTTGCCAACGATCCCGAGTTCTTGGAGCGCTTCCAGCGCGAGGCACGCGCAGCCGCCAATCTCGACCACCAGAACGTCGTCACCGTCTTCGACGTGGGCAAGGACGGCGACCGCCATTACATCGTCATGGAGTTTGTCGACGGGCAAGACTTGAAGACGCTCATCCGTCAAAAGGGCCGTCTCAGCGTCGCCGAGGCATTGGACATCGCCACCCAGATCGCGGCCGGCGTAGGACACGCGCACAAGGCCGACCTCATCCATCGTGATATCAAACCTCAGAACGTGCTGATCACCCATGATGGCTGCGCCAAGGTGGCCGACTTCGGCATCGCCCGAGCGCTTTCTGAATCGGGACTTACGGATTCAGACACCGTCTGGGGTAGCCCCATCTACTTCGCACCCGAGCAAGCCGCCGGCGACTCACCGACGCCCGCCTCCGACGTCTACAGCATCGGCGTGGTGATGTACGAGATGCTGGCTGGCTCGCCGCCCTTCCAAGCGGATAACCCAACGGCGTTGGCTATGAAGCACCTTCGTGAGGATCCCCCTCCTCTGACGGTACGCAACTCACACGTCCCGCCCCGGTTGGAGTGGATCGTGCGGAAGGTGTTGTCCAAGGAGCCTTCAGCACGGTATCGTACAGCCGAGCAGCTAGCTCACGCGCTGGAGGAGTACCGTCTGCAGGTGGAGCAGCCAACCGGCTGGCAGCCGACGGTCCCCCCCACCTCCCCGGAGGCCCCTCACAAGAGCGAAGTGTCGAAGAGCAAACCCGTCACCATACAGAGCGTTGCTCTCAACGCCGAAACTCTCACGTGGGTTCTGACCGTTGTCGCGTTGGTAGCTGTGGTGGGCCTGATCCCCTTGTGGTGGTTGGTCTACCGATCGTACGCGGGATTGCCCACGGCACCGACGACCACACCGACGCCGCTGATCACAGAAACAGAGGAACCAGTGATGGTGACCGTGCCGAGGATCGTGGATAGGCCCGTCGACGAGGCGCGGAGACTATTGCGGCGCTCAGGGCTAGAGATCGACATCACGGAGGAACGAGAGGAAGCGGGCATCGAAGAAGGCATCGTGATCGAGCAGGACCCGCCATCGGGGGAGAACGTCCCCATCGAGACGGCGGTCTCCGTGGTCGTCAGCGGCCCGGGTCGAGAGCTGACCATGCCCGACGTGGTTGGACGTTCAGCCGAGGAGATGAAGGGCGGCCTGGAGTCGATGAGGCTGGAGGTCACGGTCCAGGACGCCTGGAGTAGCGAACCCGAAGGCCAAGTAACGGCTCAGCAGCCGGAGGCCGGTGCCACAGTCCGAGCTGGCGACACCGTGACGCTGACAGTAAGCAGTGGATCGGACGTGACGCTGGAGGTCAATCTCGATCAGAAGATCATGCTCACAGGCGCCGTGCTGCAGCAGAAGAGCTTCCGACCGGGGGAGATACTCGGCGTTACGCTACGTTGGAGGGCCCTACGCCGCATCGACGAACGATACGTCGTCTTTGTCCATCTCATCGACCCGAACGGCAATATGATCAACCAGGATGATAGACAGCCGCATCTACCGACCACTCAGTGGAACGAGGGCATTGAGATCATCGATCCGCATCAGCTAACGATCCCTTCCGGGATTTCATCAGGGCGCTACCAGCTTCGCGCTGGCATGTATCCCGATGGCCGACCCAATGATCGGCTCCCGGTGGTGGATGCCGGCGGCACGACGCAAGAGTCAAACAGCATCCTTATCCTCGAGATCGACGTGGAGCGATAAGGTAGCGGCTGGGGTCATTTGTGGTATAATCGTCTTGTAAAAGACGACGATTTAAGAACAAGAGCGTATGCCCAGCGATGCACGATGGGTGTCCGTTTTAGGATTAGGAATGGAGGAAGCTTGTGAGTGGTAAGTCGAGGGGAAGCCCGTTCATTTACCTGATTATTCTGGCAGCTGTTGGGTTCTTAGTGTATAGCTTCTACTCCCAGCAGGTGCAGGATGTCCAGGATATGAAGCTTTCGGAGGTCGCTGCCCAGGTGCGCGAGGGGAACGTAGCCAGTATTCGCGTGGAGGACGACAAACTCCTCGTCGATCTCACCGATGGCAGCGAGGTGGTCTCGCACAAGGGGGCTGAGTCGACACTGACCGAGCAGCTGCGCAACCTGGGGGTCAGTCAGCAGGATCTGGCAACGATCGAAATCGAAGTCGTTCAGCCCCCGGATTGGATGACGCTGTTGAGCGCTGGCGGGTCGATCCTGCTGGTAATCGCGATGTTCGTCGGTGGGTATCTTATGCTGCGGCAGTTCCAGGGCGCTAACAGCCGCGCCCTCTCCTTTGGCAAGAGTCAGGCTCGTATGCATACCGGCGATCAGCCCTCCGTCACCTTCGAGGACGTCGGAGGTGCGCGGGAGGCGAAAGAGGCCCTGAAAGAGGTGGTCGAGTTCCTCAGGGAACCTGAGAAGTTCATTCAGCTCGGCGCACGGATTCCCAAAGGCGTACTCCTTATGGGAGCACCCGGAACCGGCAAGACGCTGCTGGCGAAGGCGGTGTCCGGCGAGGCTGGCGTGCCGTTCTTCTCAATCTCCGGCTCGGAGTTCGTGGAGATGTTTGTGGGCGTCGGCGCCTCTCGCGTGCGAGATCTGTTCGAGCAGGCAAAGAAGCACAGTCCGTGCATCGTCTTCCTAGATGAGATTGACGCGGTCGGGCGACACCGTGGTGCAGGGCTAGGCGGCTCTCACGACGAACGTGAGCAGACGTTGAACCAGATCCTGGTCGAGATGGATGGCTTTGACACCGACACCAACGTGATCCTCGTCGCGGCCACGAACCGTCCCGATATCTTGGATCCAGCGCTACTGCGCCCGGGTCGATTCGACCGGCGCATCATCCTCAACAAGCCCGACATGCGGGAGCGTGAGGAGATTCTGCAGCTTCACGTGCGGGGTAAGCCGCTGTCCAAGGACGTCGATGTGAAGACGCTGGCCAAGGCAACGCCAGGCTTCGTCGGCGCCGACATCGAGAACCTGGTCAACGAGGCAGCGATTCTGGCCGCACGTCGCAACAAGAAGGTCACCGCTATGGCTGAGTTCGAGCAGTCGATCGAGCGGGTGATCGCTGGTCCAGAGCGGAAGAGCCGCTTGATCTCGAAGGAAGAGAAGCTGATCACAGCCTACCACGAATCTGGTCACGCTATCGTGGCCCACATTCTGCCCAAGTGCGACCCGGTTCATAAGGTATCGATCGTCTCCCGCGGCATGGCTGCCGGCTACACCATGGCGTTGCCTGAGGAAGATCGGAACTTGGTCAGCAAGGCCAAGTACGAGGATGACCTGGCCTTCGCGCTAGGCGGACGCACCGCCGAGGAACTGGTCTTCGGCGACGTGACAACCGGCGCCGAAAATGACTTGAGCCGCGTGACCAAGCTGGCGCGCGACATGGTGACGCGCTACGGCATGAGCGACAAGCTTGGGCCGATGACGTTCGGGCAGAAGGAGGAGCTTGTCTTCCTGGGCAAGGAGATTGGCGAGCAGCGAGACTACAGCGAAGCCGTCGCCGAGGAGATCGACAAAGAGGTACGCCACATCGTCCAAACCGCCCACAAGCGAGCGAGAGATGTCTTATCAAAGAATCGCGAGAAGCTGGACCTCATCGCCGAGACGTTAATCGAGGTGGAAACGCTGGACGCCGAGGAGTTCGTGCGTATCTTCGATGGCACCGCCGACGTAGCGCCGGAACCTTCGAGCAGCACGCCACCGCCATCGGGTTCGGAACAGCCAGCGGGACGAAAGGCGCCTGATCGTCCGAAGCCCGCCCTGGATATGCCCCCAGCACCAGCGCCAGCCTAGCGCGATTGCTAGCGCCAGATCAGATAGAGTAAAGGGGAGCCGCTGGCTCCCCTTTTTTCGTAGGCTGACAGCCCGGGCGCTGCCCCCTTCTCCATCGCTGGGACCGGAGCTCAGCACCGCCAGACCCTCTATCCCTCCTGCTCCTCCTCGAGCAGCACGCGACGGAGGATCTTGCCCACCATCGTCTTGGGCAAGTCCTCGCGGAACTCCACGTACTTGGGGACCTTGTACGGTGCCAGATTCTCACGGCAGAAGGCCAGGATGTCCTCTTCTGAGGCCTGTTCTCCCTCTTTGAGGACGGCGAAAGCCTTCACCCGCTCACCCTTCTCGACGCTGATGGGCACGCCGACCACGGCGCACTCCTGCACCGCCGGGTGCTCATAGAGCACCTCCTCAACCTCACGCGGGTAGATGTTATACCCTCCCGCCCCGAGTATCATATCCTTCTTACGATCCACGATCTGGAAGTAGCCGTCTTCATCCATACGGGCGAGATCCCCGGTGTGGAGCCACCCGCTGCGGAGCGAGTTGGCCGTCTCGGTGGGCATGCGCCAATAGCCCTTCATCACCTGGGGTCCCTGGACCACTAGCTCGCCGACCTCGCCGGGGTCTATCTTGCTCGCCGATCTTGCTCGCCGGTCTCAGCATCGACGATCTTGGCCGCAGTGCTGGGGAAGGGTAGTCCAATGGTCCCAACCCGGTTGTCGCCGAAAATCGGATTAGCGTGGGTGACAGGCGTAGCCTCACTGAGCCCGTAGCCCTCCACCAGCCGAGCTCCGGTCAGCTCCTGGAACTTCTGCTGGACCTCGACAGGTAAGGGGGCCGCCCCACTGATGCAGGCACGAATCGAGCTGACGTCGAAGGTCTCCAAGCCCGGGTAGTTGTTGATGGCGACGTACATGGCCGGGACGCCGGGGTAAAGCGTAGGATGATGCTGATTGATCGACTTGAGAATATGCGGCATAACCCTTGGATTGGGAATCAGAATCATGCTCGCCGCCGTCAGAACGCCAAGATTCATGCACGTCGTCATGCCGTAGCTGTGAAAGAGCGGCAACGAGGTGAGGATAGAATCCTCGCCCCGATTCATACGAGGTAGCCAGGCACGGATCTGCAGGGCGTTCGCGTGGACGTTGCGGTGGGTCAGTTGAGCGGCCTTGGGAACACCGGTCGTGCCACCAGTATACATCAGCACCGCCGTGTCCTCCATGTCGACGTCCACCTCCGAGGGCGCTGCCCCTGCGCTTCTCAGCACGTCCTGGAACCAATAGGTATCGGGCTCACCAGAGAGATCCTGGTAGTGCCCCTCCTTCTTCTCTGTCATCAGCGTGAAGAGCAGCTTCAGCAGGCCGGGGAAGTACTCCTTGATGTTGGTGACGATGACCTGTTTGAGCGGGGTGTCGTCGCGGATGCCCTTAACGATGGGATAGGTCAGGCTCAAGGTGATGATGGTATCGGCCTCTGAATCGTTAAGCTGATGCTCAATCTCGCGACCCACATATTGAGGATTGCAGGGCACGACAATGCCTCCCACCATCAAGGTTGCATAGTAAGCGATGACGAATTGAGGGCAGTTCGGGAGGTGGATGGCCACCCGATCGCCCTTCTCCACACCGAACTGCTGGAGCGCGCTGGCGAAGCGACGTGTTAGACCGAGCACCTCCCGGTAGCTCATGGTGGCGTCCATCAGCATGTTGCCGAGAGGCTCGACGACGTTCCCGAAGATCAGAGCTGGGCTGTCGGGGTAGTCTTCGGCTGACTTGAAGAGATTCCGCGTGACCGGATAGTCTGGTATCTCTACCTCAGCAGGGACACCATCTTCGTAGTGAGCGAGCCAGGGCCTTTCCATTTCATCCCTCCCTAGGATAGTTCGATCGAAAAATCCGCTGACCGGGTTAGCTTCTTAGGCCAGCGTACCATCTGCATCAGTCGACAGATCTAGAACTCGATCTCCGCAACCGACTCGACGATGCGAGTCGGCTGGTAGGGATGACGGGCGATGTCGTCGCGCCGCGTCACACCGGAGAGCACGAGGATGGTCTCCATACCGCTCTCAACGCCAGCGACAATGTCGGTGTCCATCCGATCGCCGATCATCACCGTATCCTCAGAATGAACGTCTAGATAGTTGAGCGCCGTGCGCATCATCAAGGGGTTCGGCTTACCGACGTAGAAGGGGCTCTTGCCGCTAGCTGTCTCGATCAACGCCGCCATCGCCCCACAGGCAGGGACGATCCCTTCATCCGTCGGACCCGATGGGTCGGGATTGGTAGCTATGAAGCGTGCCCCAGCGGCGATCAGGCGAATAGCCTTGGTGATGCGCCCCAGGTTGTAGGAATGCGTCTCCCCCAGCACCACGTAGTCTGGGTCCATGTCCGTGATGACATAGCCCACGTCGTGGATCGCCTCGGTGAGGCCGCTCTCGCCGATGACGAAGGCGGTGCCCTCTGGTTTCTGGGCCTGCAAGAAACGCGCCGTGGCCATGGCCGAGGTGAAGATATTCTCGGCAGACACGGTGAGCCCCATAGCCTTCAGGCGATGTGCCAAGTCGCCAGGGGTGTAGAGCGGGTTGTTGGTCAGCACCAAGAACTTCGTGCCCCGTGTCTTGAGCCGCTCAATGAAACCATCGGCCCCGGTGATCATGGTGCTCCCGCTGACCAGCACACCGTCCATGTCGATCAGGCAATTCTTCGCCGATTCTACGACCATAGTCAGGTCCTCCTACCGCTTCTCGAGCGTTTACCCTTCTCCTGCCTCGACACCTTCGCCGTGAGAGAGCAGTCGTCGCGCGGCAGCGACCAGCCCAAAGCAGCCAGTCAGCATCATGTCTCCGTAGGGCGCGGCAAAGGCGTAGCCCAAGCCCGCAGCTATCTCACGTCGCGGCCCCGTCACCGCCACGAAGTCGAAGCCGTCGCCCGGCGCGTAGTCTGGATGCACATAGGCGCCGTGACCGTGGTCCGCGAAGACCTGATCATCGGTCAGCGTCCCGGCGCGCAGCTTCTCGACCAACTGCTGTAGCTTCTGACCGTCCATCAAGACGGTGTGATGTTCGAAGAGACCCAGGATCCGCTCCCGCCGCAAGAGGACCCCCAGCGTGTGCTGATTGCCCACGTTGACCAGGATGAAGCCCCCATCCTGGTGAGCAGCGGCGCGCCCATCCTCCAGGATGCCCCAGAGCGCCGCCGGTCCGGTGTCCATCAGCGTGGCACCCGGGGCATCGCGCTGCACCGCCAACATCCGGGTGTAGCAGGCCGGCGGCTTGCGATAGACCAGGTCCATCATGCGGCCACCGCTGTCGACGAAGTCTTGCCAGAGTTGGAAGCGAAAGCGTCGATTCGAGCCCTCCAGGCATTCGCCGTGATCCTGCACGGCTACCGCGACCGTCTCCGGCACACTGACATCGAAGGGAGACAACGCATCCGCCAGGACATCTAGATCGACGTCGCGGGCATGGAGCGTCAGCAGATCATCATGTGGGGGCGGTCCTTCACCCTCATTCAGAACCGTGTAACCTCGTTCCCGCACCTGGTCGAGGTTGTCACGGATCGTCCGTGCAGCACGGCGCGTCGAGTAGACCGGATAGCCAGCGCGCAGATGGCGCTTCATCGCGCTGACGATCGGCCCACCGCCCATCAGGTTGCCGGTCAGGAGGATTGGCCGCCCCACCTGGGTAGCGTGCTTCACCCGCCGGGCCAAGACCGTGGTCCAGGAGGGCAGGATCAGCTTGATGTTGTTCTCCATCGGCTGACCGGCCTCCCAGAGCAAGGTATCCTGGGTGCCAGCACCAACGTCGATGGCCAGAATGCGATCTGGAGTCATGGCTGCGGCAGCCCTTTCCGGCGTCTTGAAGAACATCGTTGATATGGGAGCTTACTCAAGGCGGTCCAGCGCCCGCTCAATGGCGCTGAGCTTGCGGTAGATGAGAACGGCAACCACCAGCGTCGCCGTCGGAATAGCGAGGCTGGCGAGCGCTATCAGCACGACGAGCGCCAGTTCGAGAAGTCCAACGGACAACATGCCGACCTCCCTCCTCGGGCCACGTTCACGCTGGCCTAAACCAGCTACGTCAACAGGACGACCTCGACCTCCGAGCCTGCTGGCAGGTGCCGGGCCTGCTCTGGGATGACGGCCAGGCCATCGGCCTCAACCAAGGAGTTAAGGATACCTGATCCTTGATCACCCGTTAGAGTCGCCATAAGCTCAGCGCCACAGCCCTCGTCTGTCCCGTCCAAGCAGACGCGCAAATAGTGACGGCGGCCGTCCTTCCGTTCGATCGGCTCGGTCAGCCGCGCCCGCACCACCGGCTCGGACCAGTCGCGGAACCCTTGCATCTTGAGCAACGCCGGGCGAGCGTAGAGCCTGGTGCTGATCATAGCCGCCACTGGATTGCCGGGCAGTCCCAGCAGGGGTGTGCCATCGATATCACCGAATGCCATAGGTCGCCCTGGTTTCATGTTCAGCGACCAGAAGTGCATCTCCCCCTCAGCGTTCATCACTTGTTTCACCAGATCGAAATCGCCCACTGAGACGCCCCCGGAGGTGATGATGAAATCTGCCTTCCGCTCCAGCGCCTGTTGGATACCGCGTAGCACCAGCTCCTCCTGATCGTGGACCACGCCCAGCAGCAGCGGCACGCCACCATAACGCTGCACCTGGGCCGCGACGGTATACGAGTTGGCATCGCGGATCTGGCTGGGACCCGGAACCTGACTGGGAGGCACCACCTCGTCACCGGTCCCGAGAATAGCCACCCGAGGACGGCGGATCACAGCCACCTCCAGATGACCCAGGGCCGCAAGCATGCCGACCTCCTGCGGACGGAGCACCTTACCGGGCTCAAGCACGACCTGACCTCGACGTACGTCCTCACCTGACTGACGAACGTTCTTTCCGGGGCCCGGCGGCGCCAGGAGCACCACAAGGTCGCCCTCGAGACGCGTTCGCTCGAAGCGCACAACCGTGTCGGCACCCTCCGGAACTGGCGCGCCGGTCATAATGCGCACTGCCTCACCTGGCCCGACGGGAGTATCAGCCTCGTGACCGGCCGCTACCTCGCCCACGACCCGCAGCCTGACGGTGTCACCGACCATATCCTCGCCACGCACGGCAAAGCCGTCCATGGCGGCGTTGGTCACGGGCGGGATGTCGCGATCGGCAGCGACCGACTCAGCCAGGACGCGCCCTGCCCCCTCAAGCAGAGGGACCGTCTCGACCTCCAATACGTCCACCGTGGAGAGAATATGCTGTTGCGCTTCCTCAACGCTCAGAACCGGACGTTGTTCACTAGCCACAGATTACCTTTCCAAGATCAACTCTGCCCACATACATCGGCGGGGGAAGCTGTAGGCGCGGCTGACCCGCTCACGCCTCAACGTGTTCGTGCTCCGTCTCCTCACCGCGGATCATCTGGATGGTGTGAGGCAGAATTGGGGACAGCGTCTCCATGCCCTCACGTACAGCGTTGGGGTTGCCAGGGAGATTGACGATCAACGTCCGCGCGCGGATGCCAACCACACCACGGGAGATCACAGCAAACGGTGTTCGACGGTAGCCCTCGAAGCGCAGCACCTCGGCTAGCCCGGGTATCTCACGATCGAGGACGGCCTTGGTCGCCTCCGGCGTCACGTCCCGCGGCGTCACGCCGGTGCCCCCCGTCGTCATCACCAGATCCACTGCCATCTCATCAGCCAGCCCCACCAAGAGACGGACAATCTCGTCGCGTTCATCCGGCACCAGGTTCCGATGCACAACCTCGGCTCCCATCTCGCGCACCAAGTCGACCAGCACAGGCCCGCTCACATCCTCGCGCTGACCCGTGTACCCTTTGTCGCTGATCGTCACGACTGCGGCTCGAATTGCGTTCATGGTATAGGAACAGCTCCTCCTGCTCTGCGTGCTCGGCGTTGCGGTGAAAAAGAGGCACTTCCTCAGCATCTTCCATTATACTTGCGCGCTGACGGGTGGTCAAGCATCAGCTACCATCCTTCCTGATAAGCAAGCTCGGCTACCTCCAGGGAACCTGATCTCGGCCTCCTTCCCAAGCTGATCTCCACACCCGGGGCGGTGGCGAAAGCCTCTTCTAAGGGACAGTTGCTTGACCTGAACCCATCCTGTGGTACACTTGCCACCGTCCAAGCTGTGCACATCATAGTATGAGAGGAATCTTGAGCACACTAGAGCAACTGGTAGCGATGACCCGCACGCTGGGCGACCCTGGACGAGACCTCGTCATCCTCAGCGAGGGCAATACCTCGGCTCGCGCCAGCGATGGGACGTTCTGGGTGAAGGCCAGCGGCAGTCGCATGGCCGACGCTGAAAGAGATGTCTTTCTGGAGGTGGACACGGCGGAGGTGCTCGGTCTGCTGGACGGGCGGAGCCTATCAGAATCGGAGATGCGCTCGGGGCTTGCGGCGGCGAAGGTCGATCCCAGCACCGGCGGCTCTCCCTCCATTGAGACCGCTATGCACGCCCTCTGCCTCACCCTGGACGGGGCGACGTTCGTCGGTCACACGCATCCCGCGGCCATCAACGCCATTCTGTGCGCGCGCAATGCCCGCGATCCCTTCGCTGGGTCAATCTTCCCGGCCGAGTCGCTGGTCTGCGGGGAACCGCTTTTCGTGCCGTACGCTGCGCCCGGACAGCCCCTGGCCCGCGCTGTGCAGCGGGTGCTAACACCGGCCCTCAAGCGCCGAGCTGAGCCGCCCCGCGTCCTTCTGCTGCGGAATCACGGGCTGGTGGCGCTGGGCAAGACGCCGCAGCAGGTTCTGGACATCACGGAGATGATGGTCAAGACGGCCCGCATTTTGGTGCAAACCTACGCCCTAGGTGGGCCTCACTTCGTCGAGTATGCCCCCGACTGAACTGAGGAGTGAAGACGCGTCTTTCGGCTTCGGCAAGCCCACACGCCGGGAGAGTGGAAAGGAATTCGGATGACAGGAAAGAAGGATCTGCTAGATCGTTTCTCCGGGGAGGCGAAGGAAGACCTGCTGTATATGCCGGATCTCACGCTCTGGTACGAGTGGCATCGCTCCCGGGGCACGTTACCACAGGGCTGGCGGGACAGCTCCTTGCCCCAGGTCGCCAGGCTCCTGGGCGTGCCCGTATGGCTGCCGGCCCAACTGTGGAAGAGCGAGCCTTCTGGCATAAGGGTCGATACCGTCGAGACAACGACCGAACGGGTCATCACGTATGAGACATCCAACCAGACCCTCAGGGCACGCTGGACACGCGGCCCTGACGGCGATTGGTGGCAGACTGAATACCCCGTCACGTCTGAAGATCACCTTGTGGCCGCCGTGGAGCTGATCCAGTCGCGGACGTACACCCTCGACCCTTCGAATCTCTCCGACCTGAGAGCGGATGTGGGCGAGGACGGGGTCGTCCCCTTGGCATTGCCCAAACGTCCCTACTCTGAGCTCCTGCACGATTTTCTGGGCTGGAGCGATGGGCTCATGCTGCTGGACGAACCCGAGGTCGTCGAGATGCTCACGATTCTAGAGTCCAAGCTGCAGGAGCTGGTTGGACGGTTGGCCGATCTTCCAGGGTGCATCGTATTGTCCCCCGACAATCTAGATGGACAGTTCATCTCGCCGGGCGCCTTCGAGAGCTACTTGGGCGCCAGCTACCGCCGCACCGCTGACATCCTCCACAGCCACGGCAAGCGTTTCGTTGTCCACGTCGGAGGACCGATACGACAGCTGGTGAAACCTCTGACAGCAGCCGGTGTAGACGGCATTCAGGGCATCTGCGGACCGCCACAGAGCGATACATCCTTGTCCGAGACGCGCCAAATCGTCGGTCCAGAGATCACTCTGTGGGGCGGCATTCCCCAGGACGTTATGCCGGAGACCCATCGGCGAGGACATTTCGAGAAAGCGGTGGCAGAAGCTGCCGAGGAAGCTGCGGGAGACCCGCGCATTATTCTCGGCGTGGCCGATAGAGTACCGGTGCATGCCGATATAGACCGCCTGGAGGCCATGGCGGCATTGATAGACGAAATCTCACGGGGGGAGCATGACCCCACACAGGAGGGATAGGACGCGTGGACAGGAAGAAAGACAGAATCAGGCAAGTCATCAACGTGGTAGCCGTGTTCGCCACCATCGCTCTGAATGGGCTGGCGAACGCTCTGCCCCTCAACGGACTGACGACGGGGGAGATCTCCGATCGCTTCGACGTCTATTTCGTACCCGCAGGATATGTATTCTCCATCTGGGGCCTCATCTATCTGGCGCTGGTCGCTTTCGCCGTCTATCAGGCGCTTCCCAGCCAGAGAGACAATCCGCGCCTACGTCGGGTGGGCTACCTCTTCGCTCTGAGCTGTGTGGCAAACGTGGCCTGGCTGTTTTTCTGGCACTACGAGGTCTTCCCCTTGACCATCGTGGCGATGGTGGCGCTTCTGCTGCTGCTGATCGCCGTCTACGTCCGGCTGGGCATCGGCCGCAGCACGGTGCCCGCCGCCGAAAGGTGGCTCGTACGGCTTCCGTTCAGCATCTACCTAGGTTGGGTGACCGTGGCGACCATCGCCAACGCCACGTCCCTGCTGGACTACCTTAACTGGAGCGGCTGGGGCATCAGCCCCGAGATCTGGACCGTGATCATGCTCATAGCGGCCACGGGCATCACGGCTGCGGTGACGTTCACCCGTGGGGACATCGCCTACGGGTTGGTCATCGTCTGGGCCTTCGCGGGTATCGCCGTCAAACACGCCGACACCCGGATGGTCTCGACAGCGGCTTGGGTGGCGACGGCGGCCGTCGCTCTGGTGACGGTCCTGGGCGGTTGGTCGCATCGGCAGCGCGAGCTACCGTCATCGTCCGCGACGTGAAGGCCAACCGGTCAATCCATGCCGTGACGTGCAACGGTTCCCGATGATCCGTGTTATAGCTTGCGAACGCTAAGATTCCCGTGTCAAGGACGATGACGTCGATACAGCTGTCACGCGCCAGCACCCCCGCCGGTGCCAAATCGGCGTTGTTGCGGTCAGGGTGCCCGCTCAGGTCGATGAAACAGGGATGATCCGAACGATCTGCTAGCAAGAGGTTGCTAGCGACAACGCTGTCCCCGAAAAAGGAGATCCATCAATGAGTTCACCCCCCTCGAGAACCACGGCCACACGTCGAGAGCGATGGGCCTGGTATCTCTACGACTTCGGTAATTCGGCCTATGCCGCCGTGGTGCTCTTGGCGGTCTACTCGGCCTACTTCAAAGGTACGGTTGTCGGTGGCGCCGAGGGCTCACGCCTCTGGGGCATCGCAGTGGGCATCGCTATGTTCGCCGTGGCCATCACCTCCCCCATCCTGGGCACCCTGGCGGACTTCTCCGGTGCCAAGAAGCGCTTCCTTCTGCTTTACACCGCGCTGACCGTTGCCTTCTGCGCCATGCTCTTCTTCGTCCAAGAGGGTGACTGGCTCATGGGCATGGTCTTCTTCATCCTCGCCGAGATTGGATATCGCAGCGCGCAGGTCTTCTACAACGCCCTGCTCCCAGAGATCGCCGGGCCTGAAGACATAGGGCGGATCTCGGGCAACGGCTGGGCGATCGGGTCTTTCGGCGGCATCCTCTGCCTCCTGATCGTTTTGGTGCCGATTGTGCTGACCGGAAGCAACCCACTGGTCGTGCGGCTCTCTTTGGTTTTCACGTCGCTCTTCTTCGTTGCTTCCTCGCTTCCCATCTTCTTCTGGCTCAGGGAGCGCGCGGAACCACAACCGCTCCCCCCCGGCGAAAGCTACCTCTCCCTGGCCTTCAAGCGATTGGCTCGCACGTTGCGGACGATCAGGAAGTTCAAGGAGTTCATCAAGTTCATGATCGCCTTCCTGGTCTACAACGATGGGATCCTGATGGTCATGAACTTCGCAGCCATCCTGGGCGCTGTCCTCTACGGCATGGAACACCAAGAGTTGATCATCTTCATGATCATCGTACAGGTCACCAGCGTTGTCGGAGCGTACCTCTTCGGGCTGCTGGCTGACGATTTTGGCGGCAAACGCTCCCTGGTGATCGCGCTTCTGCTGATGATCGTGCCGGTGGTCTGGCTGTACTTCAGCTATTCGCGTCTTGAGTTCTACTTCATCGGTGGCCTGGCGGGTTTCGCCCTGACTGGAGTCCAGTCCGTGAGCCGCACTGTAGTGGGGATGTTCGCGCCACCCGGCAAGAGCGCTGAGTTCTACGGCTTCTTCGCCGTTACCGGGCGCACCTCCTCCTTCATCGGACCAACCATCTTTGGCCTGCTGGCAGCCGAGGCGACGCAGTGGTACCAAAGGGCCCAGGGGCTGGCTCCCCTAGCCGCCGAGGAGGCGGGCCATCGCGTCGCCCTCTTCTCCATCGCCGCTTTCCTGGTGGTCGGCCTGATCCTCCTGCTTCTGGTCGACGAGGAGGAGGGCCGCGCTGCAGGCAGTTCGTAGGACGCACGTTAGGTTCTCTGCAACAGAAAGACGAGCACATGAGCACATCCCATCAGAAGTACCCTTATCCACGCCGACGGCTGATCCGCGCCGTCAGCCAGCGCTTGGCTTGCGCTGCCATGGCCGCCCTAACCAATCTGCGGATCGTCGGGCAGGAGAACCTCCCCGATAGTGGGCCGCTCCTGGTGGTGGCCAATCACTTCAGCTTCATCGACCCAGTGGCGATGATACGCGCTGTGCCATGGCCCATCGAGTTCGTGGGCGGCTTCCAGATGCCCAACGCCCCCCCCGTGGTGACGTGGCTTCCTAAGGTATGGGGGTACTACCCGGTCCACCGCGGGACCTTCTCGACCGATGCGCTACGCGCAGCCGAAGCGGTGCTGGACCAAGACGGCGTCCTGGGCATTTTCCCGGAGGCCGGCAACTGGGCCACCGTGCTGCGCCCAGCACGGCCCGGTGCGGCCTTCTTGGCCGTGCGAACGGGTGCCCCCATCCTACCGATGGGCTTCGCCCACTTGAACGAGGTCTTCCCTAGCCTGCGAAAGGGCAAGCGCGCCACCGTCACCATTCGGATTGGGAAACCATTCGGCCCGTTCCGGGCAAAAGGACGAGGACGGGAGCGGCGCCCGAAGCTGGAGGCCATTGGGAATGAGATCATGGGGCGCATTGCCCAGCTCATCCCGCCGCACAAGCGGGGACACTATTCAGATGACCCCGCCATTCGCGCCGCAGCGCGTGGTACCGAGGTCTACCCTTGGGACGAGAGCCCGGAGGCCTGACGGGCACGGACCATCGCTCGCAGCCCGTATCAGACCGCGCAGCCCGTGTCACCCAGTCCACGAGGGGGAGAGCCCATCTTCGGATGACGCCACGGCCTTGTTGGTTCTCTCGATGAGTCCGGAAGCAGATCTGACGGTTTGCGAAGCACTATGTGACCAAGAAGCGTCTGTGAAAGCGGCGTATTCGCCAGATATGGGAGTTCTGGCCAAACCTGTCAGATCTTAGGGACTTGGCGAGTTGAGCACCAAGTGCTCTTCGGGGCCTGTCTACGGCACATACAGGGAGGGGCTTGTGTGGAAGGAGAGTTCCAGCTGGCTGCATCGTGTCTCTAGCACCTGGGTGACGCTGTCCGCCCTGTTGGCGTTCCTGCTATTCTCTGCTCTCATTCTGCCCGCCCAATCCAGTCGCGCCGAAGCCTATAGCGGCGCGGTCGGATCGCCAGATACGTCCTTCTTTTACTCGGCCGATGATCTGTACGACATCGCCCAGGCGTACGGTGAGCAGGGCCGAGCGGCCTACGTCAGATCACGGTTCACCTTCGACGTGGTATGGCCCCTGATCTATGTGCTGTTCTTGAGCACAGCGATCAGCTGGGTCTACACGAGAGCCCTCCCTGCGGATGGCTGGTGGCAGCTGGCGAACCTCGTCCCGATCCTGGGCGCGCTGTCTGACTACCTGGAGAACGTCTCTACCTCGATCGTCATGCTGCGTTATCCTGCTCAGACAGCGGTGGTAGACGCTCTGGCCCCCATCTTCACCCTGGTCAAGTGGATCCTCATCGGCAGCAGTTTTGGTCTGCTCGTTGCCGGCGCCCTGATCGGTATCTGGCGCAGGGCCAGGAAGACACTGGGATAGCCCCAGGCTTGTTGCATCGCGACCACGAGCAAGCCGCATCTCACCAGCGTTGCGTGCCCTTGTCACCCGGGAGCCAGCGCGCCGAGGGAACTTCCG
>P_1C_Sed_3_UnCtyDRAFT_1000056_pt1 | contig 18759 bp, 14 predicted proteins | sample Pon1CUnioCityCA_FD_10233 | JGI IMG/M metagenome (IMG submission 10233) | reverse complement strand
AAACTTGTCATACTGCATAGCTCTGGCTCCTTACCACTACACGTCACACGCTGTCAAGTGGTTCACGTCGCGTCAAACCCCACCTCACTGCAGGGCCCAGGTGACCTGAAGATCAACCTCAATACTCTCGGTGCCTGGCTCAACCGGGGCCGCGGCTTCCTGCTCCACCGCACCCCTGAGGTAGACCGGGCGCGGGCCGCGGGTCGACTCATTGATGGAAAGCACGTCGCCCAGTTCCGCGCCGGCGAGATCCGCCAGCTGCTGGGCCTTCTGCTCCGCGTCCTGCCAGGCAATCTCCCGAGCCTGTGTTAAGACCTCGCTAGGATTGCTGACCTCAAAGCGAATCCCCTCCACCCGGTTCGCGCCCGCCTGCACCGCCGTGTCCAAGAGTGTACCGATCCCGCCCAAATCGTCGCTGCTGGCCTCCACGATATTGCTGGCAAGATAGCCCATAAGCTGCCGCTGTTGCACCTGACCGGGCTCCCGCTCTGGGGACTCGTACTCTGGCTCCAGCCGCACTGCCTGCGTCTGTATATCCTCGGCTGGGATACCAGCTTCCGTTAGAGCGTCGACGACGGCCTGCATCTGCTCGCTGTTCTGCGACAGCGCCTCGTTGGCCGCATCCGCCCTGGTCTCCACACCCAACCGCACCACCACTCTGTCGGGTTCGGCGCTCACAGCGCCTGTCCCCGACACGCTGACTGTTGTCTCATCCCCTTGTGACGATCCAAGCTGCCCCTGTACTGGGGAGCAACCAGTCTGTCCCACCACCAAGGCCCCAAGCGCCACCAGCAACACTACCACCGCCATCCGTCTCAGTCTCACCTCGTCCTCCCTTCCCCTGCGCCACTACTTCTGTGTGTCCCAACTGTCTCCAGGCAAGCCGCCTGCACCGGGGGTACGAAGCTTCTACTCCGCACCCCCGAATGCAGACGGAGCCTGGGGAGCTCAATCAACTACCACGGTGTAACAGCGCCCTAAAGATCGTATCTCCAGTCGCCGTGTTCTATTCCTTATGGTACCAGAAACTCGTGGCCCTTGGTTACGCAGTGGGTGTGAGCTGCCTTTGGAGTAGGTTGGAAAGAGTTGGAATTCGGTTAGCTCGGCATACCCCAAGCTGGGGCGCCTGATCCGTCAACCACCTCTGCCTCCCCTCGCCTCCGCCTCCGCGAAGGCCCAATCGCCGCACTTCGGACAAATCACGTTCCTCCGCTCTTCGTTTTGGATCAGAGGAGCAGCGCATTGGTCCAGAGGTCCGGTGTCGCTACCTGTCCTCCATCAGAGCCCTCGAAAGCTCAATGAAGTCTCGGGCCATGCGCTCCTTGTCGAACCGCTCCTCGGCCCGCTGTCGGCCCCGCTGGCCCATCTCCTGCGCTAGATCCGGATTGGAGAGCAGCTGCACCAGACGGCGCGCCAGCGCTTGGGGCAGCTTCTCCTCGTCCCTGGTAATCACAAAGCCCGTCTCATCGTGAACTACCGACTCGGTCAGGCCGCCCGAGTCCGTCACCACCACCGGTACGCCGCAGGCCATACCCTCCACGGGGACGAGACCAAAAGGTTCCATGCCAATGGTGGTGTAGATCACCACGTCGCTCAGCGCCGTCAGCGGGGGGATGTCATCGTGGCTGTATGTCCCGATGTGCACGTGCTCGCGAAGCCCCTTCTCTCGAATGTACCGATCGATCTTCGCGTCGTACATCGCCAGCTCATCCCGGTCCTTATAGATTCGCTGCGCCCGGCCCGTCATCACCATGAGGGCCTCGGGGACGTCCTCGAGGACGCGCGGCATCGACTTGATGGCCGGCAGGATCCCCTTCCAGGGCAGAAATCTTCCTGGGTGAAGGATCACCTTTCGCCCCTCGAAGCCGTACGAGGATTTCAGTTCCGCCCTTCTCTGCTCGTCCGCCGGGTGGAACCTGTCGATGTCAATCCCGTGCATAATCACGGTCCAGGCCTCGTCGGGGATCTCGGGCAGCTTCGTCGTCAGCGACTCGCGGATCGTCTCGCTGATTGGCACCAACTCATCCCAGTCGATCTCCGCTACGATGCGCAGGGACGTCTCCTCCGAGCGGTCAAGGAAGATGTCGTTGTGAATCACCAGGTAGCAAGGCACGTCCCGCTCCTGACAGGCACCCTCCAGCGCCTTCGACAGATCGAAGAAGTCAAGATGGAGGTTGTGGGCCTGCACCACGTCGACGGCGTGCTCGTCCAGGAACGCCGCGAACATCGCGCTCGAGGCCTCAAAGATGTCCTCGGCTTCCTGTCGCGCCTCCTCGATGTGGGCGGGAATCATCCCGTCCCGTCGCTGGATGGTTACGCCCTCTACCTCATCCGTCGTCGGCTCCCCGGCCACGGTGCCGCAGAGCACGCTCACCTCCGCCCCCTGCCGCACCATCTCGGGACAGATGGTCAAGAGGTGCATCTCAACCCCTCCCGTCACCGGGGGAAAGGCCCAATGTACGACGCCCATTTTTAAAGACATGTCTCGCCTCCTCCAACTCCATCCGGCACCCGCCGCCTGGGCGGGCTTCGCCTTCGGCGTCTCTCTATCTGTGCGGCGGCTGACTACGGAATAGCCAACCCTTGCACGTCCTCCACAAGTATACACCGGGGCCGCGCATCGTGACGGCGGCCTTCGTTTGGACTCCCTACGGCTTGGGTTGGAGATCGTTGGAATTCAGTTGGCCTTCGCCATAGGCCCTTTCTCGAACAGCCCGACCTCAAGCGCGTCCGGCCCTCACCATGTTGCAAGAGATGGCTGGGAAAGGGTTACAGCGGGGTCCAACGCGATTCAAACGTTCTCTAACCAAGGCCAGCCGAAATCCAAACGTATCCCAACCTTCAGCGCTGGCCAATTTGTGGTATAATGAGTCAGCATGGGACACGCGAGTTCCCGATCAAGGCACTCCCCGCTCAGGAGGTGCGTGCCCGACGCGGTGGGAATCCTCCGCGCTGGCAGGCTCTCGACGTTCTGGCCGGAGGGAGTCTAGCTCTGAGCAGCCTCCGCGGCGTGCTTCTTGCTGGCTGAAGCGCGATCCTTGGTTACGCAATGAGATGAAGCACGTATTGCATACCAGTTCACTTCACTGTAAAGGCAGACGATCGGAAGGCCATGACAGGGCGCTTACCGATCTCGAGCTGCAATATCCATAGCTGCGGAAGGAGGTGGTGCATAGCGGTACGATAGAGTGTTTCACAGTTCCCGTGGTTCTGGTTGATCCGACACTTGGCAATACGTTAGCAACAAGGAGGAGTACGTGATGAGGAGCTATGTACGTCTGTTGATGCTTGGCGGTCTGATTGTCGGAATGCTGGCGGCCTGCGCGCAGCCAACCCCGGAGACCGTCGAGGTTACGCGTGTGGTCACGGAGCAGGAGGAAGTAGAGGTTACGCGCGTGGTGACCGAGGAGGAGCAAGTCGAGGTCACCCGTGAGGTGGTTCGCGAGCCAGAGGTGGTCATTACCTTCTGGACGACGGATAACGAGGCAGAGCGCGTCACCCGCTACGAGGAGGTCGCGGAGCGCTTTATGGAGGAGCACCCGGAGATCGAGGTGCGCATCGTGCCGATCGAGGAGGCTGGCGTCAGCCAGCGCATGGCGACGGCCCTAGCGGCTCAGCGCCCACCCGACCTCATCCGCATGGGTGTAGAGCGCATCGCGGCCTTCGCCGCCGACGAGATCCTGGACGAGGAAGCCGCCACCACGGTGATCCAAAACGTAGGAGAGGATGACTTCCGCGACGGGCCGCTGCAGATGGTCACCAACCCAGAGACGGGTAACTACGCTGGGATTCCCTATGATGGCTGGATCCAGGCGATTTGGTACCGGCAGGATCTCTTCGACCAGGCCGGTCTGCCTGCTCCCGTGAGCTGGGACGACATCAACCAGGTCTGCGATGCACTGCCCGATATGGAGGAGTTGCAGTACGCCATCACGTTGGGTACCGACCCGGGCCAGAACTACGGCCATCAGATCTTCGAGCAGGTGGCGATCTCCAACGACGCCTGGCCCTTCGACGAACAGGGCAACGTGACGTTCGACACGCCGGAGATGGCCGCGGCCCTGGAGTTCTACACGGGGCTGCAGCGTTGCGCTGTCGAGGGCCCGCAGTATTGGCGCGGCGCCCGGGAGGCCTATGAGCTCGGTCAGGCGGGGATGCTCTTCTACAGCACCTACATCGTCGACGACCTGGTTGAGGGCTCCGGCACGGAGGAGGGGGGACAGATCGAGATACCCATCGAGGACCTGGCGCAGAAGACCGGCTTCGCGCCGCGGATGGAGGGGCCGAACGGACAGGCCACCTACGGGCAGCTGGTCACCTTGGCCATCCCCAAAGGGGCCGATCCTGAGGCAACCATGGTCGCCGAGTACTTCCTGCAAGAAGGCTATCAGGACGTGCTCGCTCTGGCCCCGTTCGGCAAGGTTCCGGTGCTCGAGAGTGCAGTCGCGGAATGGAGAGGAAGCAGCGACTACTTCCAGTACTACTCCGAGGACACGCTGAATCAGATCGCCAACGGATACAACACCATGCAGCGCTGGCTATTCCGGCCCGACTATGACGCCACGCAGCGCGCCATCATCGGCGACATCGAGGGACGCCTCCTGATCCCGCAGGTGCTCAGCAACATCGCCATCGAGGGGTCGATGACCCCGGAGGAAGGCGCCGCCTGGTTGCAGGAGCGGGTCGAGGAGATGGTGGCGGAGCGTCAGTAGCCTACTATAGACCTTAGGGCCCGGGGAGGCGGCTTGTGGGGCGCGTCCCCGGCCCGCTCTTCGCAGCATCTGAAGCGGTCGAGCCTGCCATAAGGGGTAGGCCACCCACTTGATCCTACGGTCGACCAAGCGCTGAGATCTCTGAACCTAGGGATGGGCTTGGTCGACCGATCCTCGGACAGGTGGATGCCCGCTCAGCACATGCTGTGAAGACCATCGACTTGCGCTGGACCGGATCGCCCGTTCACGGGTAGGCGAGTACCGCGTGTTTCCGCCGTAGATCCACCGACTTGGCAGGAGGTGTAGCATGGCCGAGACCAAAGAGACATCCAAATCGGGCCGGGGTGGATTCTCGTTGCGACAGAAGGAGGCCCGTCTGGCTTGGATCCTCGTCTCCCCCACCGCTCTGATTGTCTTCGGCTTGGTCCTCTTCCCCGCTATCTTCAGCATTTGGATTAGCTTCCACGACGTAGGGTTACAGAACCTGGGGAACGTCTTCCAAGCCGATTTCGTGGGGCTGCAGAACTACCGACAGGTCGTCACCGATTTTGCTTTCAAGTACCGGGGGCCCCAGGACTGGGGGGCCGCCATCAACAGCGTGGTCTTCTCGTTCGGGTCCACGGTCCTGACCTTGTTGTTGGGATTGATCGCCGCCCTGGTGTTGAATCAGCGCTTTCCGGCGCGAGGCGCGGCGCGGGCGATCTTCCTCTTCCCGTACGTGGCGCCCATCGTCAGCGTGGCCTTCGTGTGGAAGTGGATCCTGGACCCCAAGCCCTCCGGCGTCCTCAACGACATCCTGTTGTCCGTGGGCGTGATCCAGGAGCCCGTCTCGTACCTGGCCACTCGGGGCCTGGCTATGGTGCTCGTGGTCATCTTTGAGGCCTGGCGGTACTTCCCTTTCGCCATGCTGATGATCCTGGCCCGCCTGCAGGCCATAGACGAGACGCTCTACGAGGTGGCCACGGTGGCCGGTGCCAGTATCTGGCAGAAGTTCAGGTACGTGACCCTACCCGGCCTGCGCTACGTGTTGGGTTCCATCTTCCTGCTGCGCCTCATGTGGACCTTCAACAAGTTCGACGACATCTGGCTTCTCACCGGGGGAGGCTACGGCACCAACGTCCTGCCTGTCCTGACCTACCAGTTCAGCTTCCAATCCTACGACTTCGGAAAGGGCGCAGCCAATGCCATGATTCTTCTGCTGATACTGGTCGTCTGTCTGGCCGCTTATGTCGGCATCATGATGCGTGGCACCGAGGAAGTGTAGGGGGATGACATGGCAAACACAACACGCGATGAGAACCTGACCATCATTGGACATCTGGCGCGGTGGATTAACTGGCCGCGTTTCTTGCTCGCTATCACGCTCTTCTTCTTCCTCACCGGGATTCTGTTTCCATTCTACTGGATGGCCAGTTCCTCGTTTAAGACCTTCCAGGAAATCGGGGGAACCGAGCCGGTCTATGTTCCCAGCGGCCTGCGCCTTGAGGCCTATCGCGAGCTCTTCGTCCCCAGCCACCCAAGGTTTCAGGAGTTCGGCAGGAACATCCTCAACACCGCCAAAGTCTCCGTTCCCACGGCCATCATCGCTGTGATCCTATCGACGATGGGCGCCTACGCCATCGCTCGCTTCCGCTTCAAGGGCAAAGAGGCGCTGCTCAACAGCATCCTCGTCATCTACCTCTTCCCCGGGATCCTGCTCATCATCCCCATCTTCGCCATGTTGTCCCGCGTTGCCAACCAGCTTGGTTTCTCTGTGCAGGACAACCTCGGGGTGTTGGTCTTCACCTATCTAGCACAGACGCTGCCTGTCGCGCTCTACATGCTAGCCAACTACTTCCGGACCGTTCCTGGGGAGATCGAAGAAGCGGCTCTCATCGATGGCTGTAGCCGCCTGGAGGTGATCTGGCGGGTGACGCTGCCCTTGTCCGTCCCCGCCTTGGTCTCTGTGGCCATCTACACCTTCATGATCGCTTGGAATGAGTTCTTGTACGCCTTCATCTTCCTCAACGACAGCGACATGTTCACCATGCCCATCAAGATCAATGCCATCTACAACAGCCCCAGTTTCCGTCCCAACGTCGTGATGGCCGCCTCCACGGTGATGACCATTCCAGTGGTGGTACTGTTCCTGTCCCTGGAGCGTTTCCTGGAGGAGGGGCTCACGGCCGGCGGGGTGAAGGGATGAGTAAGCAGCCTGGTTCCATCCTGGAACCATCGTAGACCCAGAAGGGATTTGACTATGACCAGCGATACGGCCCTAAGAGAGGACGCCCGTCAGCGCATTGCCCAGATTGGCCACGCGGACATCGTGGTGGGAACGCCGAGCTACAACAACGCAGGGACTGTGGACCATGTGGTGCAGGCTGCCAGCGAGGGGATGGTGAAATACTTTCCCGACTTGAAGCCTGCCCTGATCAACTCTGACGGGGGCTCTGACGACGGCACACGCCAGACGGTACTGGACACGCCTGTGCCCGAGGGCGTGGAGACCGTAGCCACCGAATATCGGGGCCTTCCGGGCAAGGGAAGCGCCTTTCGGACTGTCTTCGAGGCAGCCCGAGATCTGGGCGCCAGCGTTTGCGTGGTGGTGGACAGCGACCTGCGCAGCATCACACCGGAATGGATTCGGCGACTGGCTGGTCCCATCATAGAACAGGGCTACGGATACGTGACGCCCCACTACGTCCGCCACAAGTACGATGGCACCATCACCAACAACATCTGCTACCCCATGACCCGCATGCTCTACGGACTGGAGGTCCGCCAGCCGATCGGCGGCGATTTCGGCCTCAGCGGAGAGCTGCTCGACCACTACCTGGCTCAGGACGTCTGGCAGACGGACGTAGCCCGGTTCGGCATCGATATATGGATGACGACCACGGCCATCAACGCTGGCTTCGATATCTGCCAGGCGCAGCTGGGGGCCAAGATTCACGATGCCAAGGACCCATCCGAGGCGCTAGGACCTATGTTCCGGCAGGTAGTTGGGACGCTTTTCGGCCTGATGGAGACATACGAAGACAACTGGAAGACGGTACGCGGCAGCGAGCCGGCGCCCGTCATCGGGGAACGGAGGGATGTGTCCCCCGAACCAGTACCCGTCTCCCTCTCTAGCATGATTGAGAAGCTGCGCCGCGGGGGAGAAGAGTGGCGTTCCTTCTGGGAGCACTTTCTCTCGGCGGAGAATCAGAGCAGGCTTGCGGCCATTCTCGCCCAGTCGGACGACCAGTACAGCTTCGCCGCTGAGCAATGGGCGCCCATTGTCTTCGACTTCGCCGTGGCCTACAACAAGAGCGGCTTGAGCCAGGAGAGAATCATCAACAGTATGACGCCCCTCTACTACGGGCGCACGGCGGGTTTGGTCGTAGAGAGCCAGGATATGGACAAGGACACGTTCGAGCGCGAGGTGATCCAGGCCCAGGCCAGGGTATTCGAGTCGTTGAAGCCGCAGCTGCTGAAGCGGTGGGAACAGGCGGGTTAGGGCGGCCGCGATGAACCCTCTGGTCGCTTCAGAGCCAGAGGGTTCGATCACGTCACAAGACGCTCTGGACCGAGTAGCTNAGCTGCTCATCGCGGCCCTGGCCGTCTCCCAGGCGTGCTTGATCGCTCCCTTGAAGTCCTCCCAGGGCCCAGCTTCCTTCTCTTGCCAGCCCTTCCGCACCTCGTCCTCGATCTCCAGCCAGTCCCGGTCCTTGTACGCTTCGTCCCCCATCAGGTCGAATCCGTAGGTGTAAGCGATCTCGTACCGCTCAAACGGATACCGCCCCGGATCGTAGTTCTCCTCGTAGTGGCGGTGCATGATGTCCTCGTAGTTGTCGTAGATAGGACCCTTCGGTTCCTTTTTCACGCTAAATGCCTCCTTTCTCTCCAATGCAGATGAAGCGACTGCTCATACCTCCCTGCCCGGTGCTCGGGGCTATTTGCTGCCGACCAACGCCTTGAGGTCTAGGCCTGTGTCGGACAGCTTCCCCGCGACCTCATCGTACGCCGCCCGCGCCTTCACCAGATCCTGCATCGGGCTTCGCTCCGCCGAGGGCCGCCCCATCGCGAGGACGCCCGCCAGCTTCCCCTGATCGAAGTAGTAGTACGCGAAGTTTCCCTCCTGCAGGGATCCCCGCAGCACGGTCTGGTCCCATGACGACAGGTTGCCCCAGACTTCAAAGCTCAGGTCGAAGAGATCGGAGAAGAAATAGGGCAAGGCCGTATATGGTTTCTCCGCCCCGGCCATGTTCTGTCCCGCTCTTCGACCCTGACGGCGCGCCACGTCCCAGTGCTCCACGCGCAGCCGCTTATGGAAGGTGGGATCCGGCCACGCTGCGATGTCCCCGGCGGCGTAGATGTTCGGATCGCTGGTGCGCAGATGCTCGTCCACGATGAGGGCACCCTGGTCGTTCAGCTCCAGGTTCGCCTCCTCGGCCAGGCCTGTGTTGAGCCGAATCCCCACGCCCATCACCACCAGATCGATGTCGACCGTCTCGCCGTTGTCGATCACCGCTCGCCGAACTTGTCCATCTCCCTCCAGCCTGTCGGAGACGGTCCCCGGCAGCACGTCGATCCCCTCATCCCGGTAGACGGCGAACAGAAGATCGCTCAGCTCCACCGGCACGATGCGCTCCAGCAGACGCGACTCCGGGAAGATCATCGTCACGGTCGTTCCCAGCTGTCGCAGGGAGGCCGCTACCTCGGACCCGATGAAGCTCCCGCCCATGATCAGGGCATGCTTGCCTTCGCCGGCCGCATCCCGCATCTGCTCTGCGTCCTCGATCGTGCGCAGCGTGAACACGTTCTCCAGGTCGTTGCCTGGGATGGGCAGCCGCCACGCGTGTCCACCCGTGGCCAACAGCAGCTTATCGTAACCCAGCTCGCGCCCGTCCTCCAAGCTCACGGCCTGTTCCTCAGGATCGAGCCGCGTGGCTCGCGTTCCTGTGAGGACATCTGCGTCTTTTTCGTCGTAGTGTTCCGCGTCATCCAGGTAGACGCGATCCCGGTCTGCCTCGCCCCGCAGGTACTCCTTTGAAAGCGGCGGTCGCTCATAGGGTCGGTGCGGCTCCTGCGTCACCAAGGCCACACTTCCCTCCTCATCAAACTGGCGGATGCCGTCAACGGCCTTGCCGCCAGCCAGACCACCGCCAATGATCACGTACTTATAGCTTTCCATCGCACCAATCTCCTTTCTGCTATCCAAGTTTCATCGCCTCGTGTTGCCCGGCTCCAACGGCTGGCCCCAGGAGTCTCCATCACCGGGTCACAGAGGTCCAGTTCCCGCGTCGTACCATCACCTCAGTCTACTCTCTACCTCCCGCCTCGACTTCTGATCTCGAACCATCAGCGCCGCCATGCCCCCGCCAATGGCTGCCATGGCGGCGCAGACGCTCATCGCTCGATGAAACGCCACCGTGTACGATGACAGCACCGCCTCCTCGGCCCTCGGTGGAAGCTCTGCCACGTCAAAGGCTCCGGTCGGCTCCCGCTCCACCTCCTCAATCGCCTCGCTCGCCGGAGGACTTAACGAAAGATCCTCTGTGCGCGTCGCCACCGCCGCCCTGAAGGAGAGGCTGACCACCACGCCAAGCCCCGCGACAGCCAGCAGCCCGGCCACCCGGGAGGACACGTTGTTGACGGCGGCGGCAACCCCCGAGTACCTGTCCGAGACCGCCGACATCACCGTGTCCGTCAGCGGCGCCACCGTCACGGACATGCCTAGCCCGAAGACGATCGTCGCTGGCAACACCTCCCTCCAGAACTCGGCGTCCGGGCTCAGGCGGGTGAAGAGCAACAGACCCGCCGCGCACACCAGAGGCCCTACGGTCATAAACAGCCGCGCACCGTGCTCACCAGACAGTCTACCGAAGACGGGCGACAGGACAAGCAGCAACAGCGACGTGGGGGCTAGGACCAGGCCCGCGATCAGGGCCGAGTAGCCCACCACGTTCTGCAGGTAGAGCACGACGAAGAAGCTCGTTCCCTGCAGCGCGAAATAAACGCCCAACGTGGTCAGGTTCGCACCGGTGAAGTTGCGGGAGCGGAAGAGCCTCAGTGGCACCATCGGTTCGTCCTTCCGTGCTTCAACGAAGGGGAAGAGCACCAGGCTGGTCACGCCGCCCACCAACGCAATCAGCACCCCAACGGCAGACCAGCCCACCACCGGCCCCTCGATCAGCCCGTAGGCGATCCCTCCAAGCCCCAGGGTGACCAATGCGCCGCCCAACCAGTCCAGACGCTCAGGAGGATCCTCGGCACGGCTCTCCGGAACCCGGCTGAGCATCAGACAGACCGCGGCCGCGATGAGGGGCACGCTGACAAGGAAGATCCAGCGCCAGGAGAGATTGTCGACCAGCCAGCCCCCTACCAGCGGCCCGATCACCGTAACGACACCGGACCAACCGGACCACTGCCCGATCGCCTCGCCCCGCACCTCGCGGTCGGTATAGACGTCTCGGATGATGGCCAGAGAGCCGGGCACCAGCAGCGCTCCCGCCACCCCCTGGAGCACCCGGGCTCCGATGAGCCACCGGGTGCTCGGTGCCAGGCCGCAGGCGATCGACGTTACGCCGAAACCGACCAAGCCGACGATCATCACACGTCGCCGCCCATATCGGTCTCCCAGCGAACCCCCCAGGATGAGCAAGGCTGATAGGGTCAGGATGTAGCCGTCTACGATCCACTGCAGGCCAGATAGGCCAGCCTCGAGATCCCGGCCCAGGCTCGGGAGGGCCACGTTGATCACCGTGCTCTGGAGAAAGACGATCCCCGAGCACAAGATCATGGCCACCAGCGTCCAGCGGCCAGGCTGTTCGCCCCGCGGGTCACTGACGCTCGATTCGTCTACCATCCCGTCTCCAATCGGGGCAAGCTAGTTCGCCCTGATCGCGGCTGCTGGTCGGCTGGATGTCGCTGACATAGCGGGCCAGCCTATTGCTTCAGACGCACGGTATCGGCACTGAGATCGGTGTGAACTTCGTACTCCTCACCCCCGGCCCTCAAGATGACCCTCCATCCCGGCGTCAGCGCCTGACCGCAGAACTCGTCGGCACCCCCAAGCTCGAGGCAGGTGTCGGTCCACTCGAGCTGTTTGGCGCGTACGATCTCGATCTCCTCCACTGGCACGCCGCTGGCCTCGCTCACCTCCTGCTTGGCGGCCTGAGCCACGTCCGGCTGAAGGCCCAGCGGAGTCGCTTCTGCCGGAACCGGTTCCCGTCCGCAGCCAACCGACATTGCCACCACGACCAGTAGCACAACAGATACACTTACTCGTCTCTCCAACATAGGCAAGACCCTTTCACTCCCCAGTCATCATGCAGGATGACCGGCACGTCAACGAATACTCTCTCAAGGCTCTCGTTCCAGAGTCATCGAGGGCGACCCCCAACGCCCTCGAAGCGCAGGAGCTGGTCATCTGCGGGCGCGTCAATCACTCTCCAAGACTGATGCGCGGATTCAACAAGCCGTAGAGCAGGTCCGCCACCAGGTTCGCCGAGGCGAAACCCACTACGGTGACCATAATCACAGCCTGAATCACCGGCAGGTCATTGCGGTCGATGGCGAAGACCAGCAGACGTCCCAGCCCGGGATAGTTGTAAACGTTCTCCACCACCACGAGCCCACTGATCAACCAGCCGAAGCTGATCGCCACCACCGTGATAGTTGGCATCAGCGCATTCCGCAGCACGTGCTTGAACACCACGGTCCGGTAGGGCAGTCCCTTCAGCGTGGCCGTGCGCACGTAGGACTTCTCCAGCTCTTCGATGACGCCAGCTCGCGTGAGACGGGCCACGTAGGCCAGCAGAACTAGTGTCGCTGTCAAAGCCGGCAGGATCAGCTTGGGCAGCGCCTCGATGAACGAGACGTCCGGCGGGACCGATGAACTGGCCGGCAGCAGATCCAGCCCGAAGGCGAAGATCTGAATCAGAATCAGAGCGGTCACGAACTCCGGCAAGCCCACCACTGAGAGCGACGTGACGCTGATCAGGTTGTCAATCCACGTGTCCTCGTTTAACCCGGCGATCACACCGAGCGCGACCGCCAGCGGAACCGAGATGAGTAGCGTCATCAGGGCCAGCCGCAGCGAGTTGCGAACTCGCCCCATCACCAGCGGGCGGATCCGTGAGCCGGTGCTGAAGGAGTCCCCCCAATCGCCCACAACGAAGTCCCGCAACCAACGGCCGTACTGAACGTAGAGCGGATCGTTGAGGCCCAGCTCCTCTCTCAACGCCTCCAAGGCCTCCTCACCCGCCTCCCGCCCCAGGATCACGCGCGCCACGTCGCCGGGCAGCCAGCGGGTCACCAGGAAGACAATGATCGAGGTGATCAGAAGCGTGAGCACCAGGAATCCAAGACGGCGCAATACATATAGAGCCATAATCACTCACTCCGAGAACTTGAAGGCACGCCGCTGTTTCTCACGCAGCTCCTCCTCAGGGATGTGGCAAAAGACGCGCTTGTCGACGTCCTGCCCCGGCTGGCTGATCTCCCTCCAGGGCGGGACCTGCTCCACGCAGATGTCACCGATGAACCGAGGACAGCGCGTATGAAATGGGCACCCCGTGATCTCCTTGGACGGGCTCCGAACCTCGCCCTCAAGACGGATCGCCTCCTGCTGCCCCTCCGGGTCGATCAACGGGACCGACGACAGTAGCGCCTCTGTGTAGGGATGGTGAGGCGGATCGAAGATGCTGCCAGCGTCGCTGACCTCCATGAGCTGGCCCAAGTAGATCACGGCCACCACGTCGGCCAGGTAGCCGACCACGGCCAGGTCGTGGGAGATGAACAGCGTGCCGATCTGGTGCTCTGCCTGCAGCTCATTGAACAGATTGAGGATCGAGGCCTGCACGGAGACGTCGAGGGAGGTGACCGGCTCGTCGGCGATCAGCAGATCGGGCCTGGGCGCGAAGGCCCTGGCGATCGCCACCCGCTGCTTCTCCCCTCCACTCAGCTGTCCCGGTAAGCGCTTAGCGTATTCCCTCGAGAGATGGACCGCCTCCAGCAGCTCCGTGACCGCCTCATCGATCCCCCCGTCGCCGCCCTCCGGCGGTGTCTGGTCGCGCAATCGTTTCAGCGGCCGCCGCAGGATCTGCCCCACGCTCAAGTAGGGATTCAGGGTCTCGGCCGGATTCTGAAAGACGATCTGCAGGCAGCAGAACATGTCCGCCGTGCGTCCCCTCAACCCCGGCGGCAGCTCCTTGTCGAAGAGCTTGATGGTACCGCCGGTCCGTTCAGCCAGTCCCACCACGGCCCGCGCCAGGGTTGTCTTGCCGCTGCCGCTCTCGCCCACCAGGCCCACCGTCCGCCCGCGCCCGACCTCAAGGCTCACCCCGTCTACCGCCCTGACCTTTCTCGGCCGCTTGCCGGCGACCATATCGACCAGCGATCGCCCCTCACTGAAGTGGACTTCCGCGCCCTCGATGTCCAGTACATCCTGCTCGGCTGCGCTCGGCGGGGGAATCTTAGCGCCTTCGGGCACTGGTTGGCTGGGGCTGACCTCTCCATCCTTGATCTCCTCCCAGCGGTGACAGCGCGAGCGCCGACCATCGCCCGCCTGGTACAGCGGCGGGTATTCGCGACACACATCAGTGGCCAGTGGACACCTTGGCCGGAAAATGCAGCCCGTAGGGAGATCCTGAAGCGAGGGGATATGCCCCTCTATCGGCCGCAGGTTCACCTCCGCCTTGTTCTCGCCGAGACGGGGCACGCAGTCCAGCAGCCCTTGCGTGTAGGGGTGGAGCGGCTGACGATAGAGCTCCAACGTGGGCGCGTCCTCCACCAGATCGCCGGCGTACATCACGGCCACCCGATCGGCGATCTGGGCCACCACGCCCAGGTTGTGCGTGATGTACAGCACCGCCGTCTGCTGCTGCCCACCGATCAGCTCGCGGAAGAGATCCAGCATCACCGCCTGTGTGGTCACATCCAAGCTGCTGGTCGGCTCGTCGAGCACCAGAAGCGACGGTTCGGTGCTGATGGCCATCGCCGTCAGCACGCGCTGGAGCATCCCTCCTGAGAGCTGGTAAGGATAGCTGTCGCTCACACGCTCCACGTCCCCCAGTTGGACCTGTTCAAACAACGCCAAGGTGCGGTCCCCCGCGTCGGACTCGCTCAGCCCCGCCTGGTGGCGCAGGAGCTCGGCCACCTGCTCGCCGAGCGTCAACGACGGGTTGAGGGACGCCAGCGCATCCTGGGGCACCATCGTCATCTCGGAGCCCCAGATCCTGCGCATCTCGGCATCTTTCAGCTGCAGCAGGTTCTCACCCCGAAAGCGGATCGCCCCCTGGCAGACGGTCCCCTCCTGAGGGAGATACCGCATCGTGGCCAGGGCTAGCGTCGTCTTGCCCGAGCCGCTCTCGCCGACCAGCCCGCAGGTCTGGCCTTTCGGGATCTCCAGCGAGACGTGACGCACGGCCTCCCGCCAGGCACCCGCCTGTTGGTAGCCGACGGTCAGGTGCTCAATCTCCAAGATGTAGCCGTTATCAGATCCTGCCATGTTCGTCATCGCCCCACACGTGTCTCTCTTACTCCCTAATCCCCGTCGCTCCCCCGTCCCTCTACCGCCTCAGCTGCGACGGCACCTGCAGGATCTGCTTCAGCGTATCGGCCACCAGATTGACGCCGATCACCACCACCGCGATCGCCCCGGCGGGGAAGTAGAGCGCCCATGGCGTCTGCGTGAAGTTCGCCCGCCCCTCCTTCACCATCAGCCCCCAGTCAGGGCTGGGCGGCTGCACGCCAACCCCCAGAAACCCCAGCGAAGCCACGAGGAAGATCGCGTATGAGAATCGGAGGGAGGCCTCCACGGCCAGCGCCGGCAACGTGGACGGGAAGATCTCTCGAAACAGAATGTACCACACCGATTCGCCCTGCACCTGCGCCGCCTCCACAAACTCCTTCTTCTTCACCGAGAGGACCACACTGCGCACCACCCGCGCCACGATCGGCGTGTAGACGACGGTGATCACCACCAGCACGCTGTTGCGCGACGGGCCCAGCGATCCCAGGAGAAGGAGCGCCAGAAGCAGGGCCGGCAGCGACAGCAGGCTGTCGAAGAAGCGCATCACCACCTCGTCCAGCCATCCTCCGGAGTAGCCGCTGATCAACCCGATCGTGGCACCCAGGATCACGGCCGCCAGCGTGCCCAGTCCGGACAGCGTTAGCACGTCGCGCGCGCCCAAGACGACCCGGCTGAAGACGTCGCGACCCAGGTTGTCCGTGCCGAACCAGTGGTTCAGCGACGGCGGCTGACGGGCATCTTCAACGATCTGCTGGTTGGCGCCATATGGCGCCAACAGGGGTCCCAAGAGCGCCATCAAGAAGAAGATCCCTGATATCGTGACCCCGATTGCCGACGATGGACGTCGATAAAGCTCCTCAAACGCGACCAGGAAGCGACTTGTCAGACCTGCCCCAGCCCCCGTGGAGCTTCCCTGTGTTTCTGATTCGCTCATCGGCCTCATATCTCTCAATCCAGGCGTCGGGAGTCTGGAACGACTCCCGACGTCTAGAGCACAGGCTCTACTCGCTCAGCTGTATCTGCCGGAAGTCGGTCCGGCCCGAGAAGGCCTTGATCTGGAACCCCTCAAAACGATCGCTGATCACTCCGTACTCAGCAAAGAAATAGGGCACGATGATCGGCCCGCGCTCGATGAGGATGCGCTGAATTTCGTGATAGGCGTCGACACGCTCCCGTTCATCGAGGGTCGTGCCAGCGGTGTTGATCAGCTGGTCGAGCTCCTCGTCGCAGAACCGGGTGGCGTTCCACTTGGCATCGCACTTCAGCATGACGTCCAGGTAGAACTGCGGATACGGTCGGTGCCCCCACCCCACGATGCCCAGCGGCACCTCCAGCCACTCTCCCTCGCCATAGAAGACGCTCTCCGGAACCGTGTTGATGTCCACGTTGATCCCGGCCTCGCTCCACTGGCGCTTCAGTACGGCGGCCAGATCGGGGAAGTTGAGCGTGTCCAAGAGGACCAGCTCTAGATCCAGCCCGTCGGGATAGCCCGCCTCTGCCAGGAGCTCCGCAGCCCGATCCGGATCGCGCTCGGGAATCGGCGTCTCCTCGGCGTAGTACTCGGAGAAGAGCGGTCCGATGGGGCTGTCGCGCCCGACGGCGCCATACCCCTGCTGCACCAATTGGAAGATCTCGTTGCGATCCGTCGCCAGCTTCAGCGCCTGGACTACACGAGGATCGTCGCCTGGGGGCTGATCGACCCGCAGGCGCACGTTGGCAAACTGGTTTGTGGCGATATCCTGGGCGATCAGGTCATCCTGCTGCCTCAGGCTCTCGTAAAGCGGCGTGGAGAGATCCATCGTCACATCGATCTGCCCGCCGCGCAGCGCGTCCGCCGACGCGGACTGATCGTTGAAGAAGATGATCTCCAGTCCCGCCAGGTGCGGTTGCCCCGTAACGAAGTAGTCTTCGTATGCCTCCATGACCATCCGATTCCCAGGCTGGTAGTCGGTCACCACGAAGGGGCCGGTGCCGTTGAAATCGGTGGCGTCCTCCGTGCCCTCCTTGACGACCAGAGCGTGGTTGTCCGATAGATCGTAGAGGAAGAACGGGTTCGTATCGGACAGCGTGAACGTCACTTGAAGCTCCCCCGTGGCCTCGATGGTGCTGATGTTGCTGTACAGATCGGCCGTGGGCAAGCCCTCCGTGTCGCGCAGGCGCTGGAAGGTATACACGACATCGTCGGCCGTTAACGGCGTGCCGTCGTGGAACGTCACGCCCTCGGCCAGGTTGAACTCATAGGTCAACCCATCCACACCTTGGTTCCAGTCTGTGGCTAGCCGCGGCTGAATCTGATTCTCCGCGTCCACATCCACCAGATAGTCGTAGACGTGATTGGCGATCAGCACCTCAGCGTCCGACGATATCTGGGCTGGATCCGTCTGCGCGATCGGGAAGGCGCTCACCCGCAGCGCCCCCTCCCGTGCCGCCTCTGGCGTCTCCTCCCGCATCGACGTCTCCGTTTCAGCCGCGGGCTCCTGTGTCGGCCGCTCCGTCGGNTCCTCAGNTGCCGGGGCACAGCCGACTAGCAGCGCAACGACGACCAACGCGATCAGNCTCAGCGCTTTTCTCAGCCTGTGCTCTTGCATAACGGTCATTCTGCCTCCNATCCTCCCCTTGGCGTCAAGCTCCTGNGCANGCTAGCGCGGCCAAACTGCTGTCCTCCCANCTGTCCACGGCGNNGTCAAGCNCCGCTGCTCAGGCGTATCNTCTAANCCAGTATAACANGAAACGCTCGCGGCAGATGACGGTGTCCGTTGGGCCTTCCTTTGGGTTTGGTTTTTGAGAGTTGGAATCAGGTTTGACGATACCGTGGCTGGCGCCGCTCACGACGCATGTCTTTCCGGACATGCAGCCAGGATCAGGAATAGGTTCTCCTCCCCTGCCTACGTCTCCAGCGATGCGGCCGCTGCTACGCCCGGCAGGTCAGGGAAGACATGTTGCCAGGCCAGCGTCTCCAGCGGCGCTGCTGCAAGATCCCCGTTGGAGAGTACGGCCATCAACTTGCCCCCCACCTGCTCAAGCCGTTCCACCATGTGATGAGACCACGGCGCCTCCAAGCCCAGAGACGCATCCTCCCAAGTCTCGCCACCGTCGAGCGACTTTTCGATGCGCCCTTCCGAGTCGACCCCGTCGGCCGGGCCGAGCACGAGGTGATCAGGGTCCTCGGGGTCAACCCACACCGCTCGGCAGTAGCAGTCGTAGAGCTCACGCCACGTCTCGCCGCCGTCGTCCGACGTGTAGAAGCCGCCGCCCGTCGGCGCGAAGACAAGGTCGGGGGACGAGGGATGGACCACCACCGAATGGACGTCGCTGTGGATACGCCTCTCCAGCATTGGAGCGTGGGGATCGCCCGTGCTCCCTCCAGCTAGCCGCCACGACCGGCCACCGTCGTCCGTCCGGAGCAGCCCACCCTGCTCGACCGCAGCGTAGCCGCGCGACCCGTTGAAGGCGAACCCGCGCACGCATCCGGCCTCCGGCGAGTACGGCAGGTACCAGCCGTTGGCATCGCGAAGCTCAGCCACCTCCGGGCACTCACGCCAGCTG
>P_1C_Sed_3_UnCtyDRAFT_1000055_pt1 | contig 18759 bp, 16 predicted proteins | sample Pon1CUnioCityCA_FD_10233 | JGI IMG/M metagenome (IMG submission 10233) | reverse complement strand
CCGACTGCGCTTTGAGACCAACCATGCTGAGAGTTTCCCAGGCATAGTTGCCGGTACAGCTTACCACGTGCTCGCAGACGATGTCGCCGCGGTCGGTCTGCACCAACCATTCGCCGTTCGGCTGCTGCTCGAACCCGACGACCTCTGTGTTGCGATAGATCTCGGCGCCGCCCTGTCGCGCACCGGCGGCCAGGGCCCGAGCAAGATCGGAACCCCCGATGTGTCCATCATCGGGATTGTATATCCCGGCGAGGATACCCTCAGTGTTCACCAGCGGCCAGATCGATTTGACCTCATCGGGCATAAGCAGCTGAGCGTTGACGCCAGCCGATTCGGCTACGCTGAGATAGCGCTTGAACTCATCCAGTCGATCAGGGTGGCTGGCTATCCGCAGATTGCCGCAGATGTGAAAGCCGGGATCTTGTCCTGTCTCCTCCTCAAGTCGGCTATAGAGCTCGACCCCGTACTGGTTGAGGCGTGATACACACTCACTGAGAGTATAGAGGATGACGTGGCCAATGGCGTGGGATGCTGCCCCCGAGGCGATCTCGGCACGCTCACACAGCACGACGTCCGACCAACCTTTCTTGGTAAGATGATAGAGCACGCTGCAACCAACGACGCCGCCACCGACAACAACCACACGCGCGTGGGTCTTCATACTTGCTCCTTCCGTTTCCCAAAATTCTATGCTCGAGACGAATTCAGCAACCGCTTCAGCAACTCCACAGCGTGAACGGCATCCTGTCCGTAGCCATCGGCGCCGATTTCGTCGGCCCAGGCCTGGGTGGCCGGTCCGCCCCCGACGATGACAAGAAACTGATCCCGCAGATTCAGCTCTCTAAGGGCATTGATGACCTCCCTCTGAGCCGGCATCGTCGTTGTCATGAGCGCGGAAAGACCGATGGCGTCGGCGTTGGCCTTCTTAGCCTCCTCAATGATCTCGAGAGCGCCCGCATCAGTCCCCAGGTTCACCACCTTGAAGCCGTTGTTCTCCAGCACGGCGGCCACGATGTTCTTGCCGATGCTGTGGAGATCACCCTTGACCGTGCTGATCACCACTGTGCCCACGGGCGGGACGTCCTTGCGCTGCTTCTTGATCTCCGGATCTAGGATCGCCATAGCGGCCTTGAATGTCTCTCCCGCCATGATGAGCTCTGGAAGAAAGGCCTCACCGGTCTCAAACCGCTTTCCAATGACGTCCGTCCCTCTTGAAAGACCCAACTGCATCGCCTCCAGCGGGTCCATCCCGGCCTTGACGGCCGCCTTGGCATTCTCTCTCGCTCTGTCCTCATCACCATCGATGACGGCGTTCTTGAGGTTTTCGAGGATCTCGTCTTTCTGCATGGTTGCTCGCCCTCCTAGTTAAGGTCGACCTTGACGCTAGTCAAAGGGAATTCCGATGCCGCTCAACTCTGACTTCACTTCATCGTACAGGCGCAGATAGTTATCACCCGGCTTGCCGGTCGTCACATCGTAGCAGTCTTGGTAGCGATCGCCCTCAGGGGCGTCCGGGATCCGGGATTCGTACCTGTCGAGAAGCTTGATTACCAGCTCATTGGCTTGCTCGCGGTGGAGCCGGGAAGCAGCCTTGACCGTCTCAATGCCAAACCTCGCCTCCATAGGCGTCGAGGCATCCATTTTCACGCCTTTCGTTGGGGTAGGCATTTTGACAGCGTCGCCACCGGAGGTCGTAGCAGCCAAGAGATAGGCAGCGGCCTCATAGAAGTACATCTTCGTGTTCACCCCCGCGGCCATGTAGCCGAGCCATATAACCGGAAGAGGAACATTTCTGCTCGCCGCCTGGCTGCTTGTGGATACGACCCAGAGGACGTCCCTGGTGGAGCAGCAGCCGTGTCGGAAGTGAATTGGAAAGCAGAGATGGTAGTTGGCCTTCATGCCCACCAAGCCCAGGAGGAAATACGCTGTATTCACCACAGAGGTGCCAGCTGCCCCTCCGCAGTACCCGCCCAGCGACGGGGCCCCTTGAGACCCAATGTTAGCCCCCCAATTAAGCAGGTAGGCCACCTTGTTCATCGCTCCGTAGTCAAGCTTGTTCTCGGAGATGATCCCGATAATCCACCCATCTGTGGGACGCGCCCCGAATTGAGGTGCACTAGCCCCTATCGTCGTGACGGCGGCAGCAGCGGCAGGACTGAGGTTCATCAGCGGGAACCCTGGTCTGCCCGCTCGCCTGCACGCGTCCCGCGCGGTTCTTACCGCTCGGATCCCTGCGTACATCTCCAGGGGCGATCCTGCGCTGAATCGAATGCCCCGCACTGTGTTTGTGACGGCCGAGACGCTAATCGCCTTGGCCTCAGGATGCGCCACATTGGCCGCCATGACATCGACCGCGATCTGACGCGAAGAGTGAACCGTGCCCCAGTTCACGTGACATCGGGCCGGCGTGTCGGAATCGGGCTGGCGGACCCGAAAGATGGTGGCGTCCTTGCCCTCTCCGGTCAAACATTCGCCGGGAGCGTCGGCCACCGCGTCCCGGATCTCTTCCTCTGCGAAATGAATCACCCGGTTCGTATCCTGACAGTAGACACCGACTCGAGCCAAGAAGTCTACAGCAGCCTCGTAGATACGATCTGCAAGATCATCGTCTGCAGGAACAGGGGTCTCGCCGCTATATTCGATCCCATGCTCGCTCACCACAGCTCGCAGCTTCGGAATGAACTCCTTAAGCTCGAAGTCCCTCTCGGTCATGAGCGGCCCCGTCTCAGCCCGCTCGCAAACGTCTAAGAAATCTGTCATGTCTTCTCTCCTTGTGATTTCGAATTATGCGATCAGTGCTCCTGTGTCTCTTACGCCACGCCGGAGCAGCAGCTCCGGCTCAGATCACCCCAGTCTCTCTAAGCTCCTCAATCTGCTCCATCGTCAAGCCCAGCCGTTTTCCATAGATCTCGAGGTTGTGCTCGCCAAGACCCAGACCGGCATGCTCCACGCTCCCCGGCGTCTTAACCAGCTTCGGCATGACGTTCTGCATGCGGATGGAACCGAGCTGCGGGTCATTGATATCGATGATGCTCTCCCTGGCTTCATAGTGTGGATCCCGGAAGATCCTTCGGATATCGTAGACTGGCCCGGCCACCACGTCATAGTGCTCGAGAATCTCCATGGCATCCTCCAAGCGGATATGCCGGAACCACTCGGCCAGGATAGCATCCAGCTGACCAGCGTTTTCCACGCGACTCGGATTGTCCGCGAACCTGGGGTCTTCTGGTAAACTGGGGCACCCAATCGCCTCGGCCAATCGCTCGAAAGTCCTCTGGGAACTGGCCGACACGGCGACCCATTCCTCGTCCCTGGTCTCGTAGGCGTTTCGGGGGGAGCTTTCCTCCATCCTGTTCCCGCGACGCTCCTTGACCTTTCCCAGTTGGTCATAGGCGATAACAAACGACTCCACCAAGCGGAAGAGTGGTTCGTACAAGCTGACGTCGATGACCTGCCCCTCGCCGGTGCCCTTGACGTCGCGGTGATGGATCGCGAACATCGCTCCCAGGGCGCCAGACAGGCCTGCCACCGCATCTGCCAGGGGGAATGCAGAGAGCGTCGGTGGTTTGTCCGGGAAGCCGGTAAACGACGGAATGCCGCTCATCGCCTCCGCGATGGTCCCGTACCCCGGACGGTGGCTGTAGGGACCGTCCTGGCCATAGCCACTAATACGGACCATAATGATTCCCGGGTTCACTGCCGCTAGATCCTCGTAACCCACGTTCCACCGCTCCATCGTGCCCGGGCGGAAGTTTTCGATGAGAATGTCAGTGTCGGCGACCAGCTTCTTGAGCAACATCTGGCCCTCGGGCTTGCTCAAGTTCAGCGTAATCAGCTTCTTGTTTCGGCCGCTGACCTTCCACCACAGAGAGACGCCGTCCTTCTTTGGCGCCCACTGACGCGTCGGATCTCCCTGCCCCGGCAGCTCGATCTTGATCACTTCAGCCCCGAAATCTCCTAGGAAAGACGCAGCCATGGGCCCAGCGATGGTCGTTCCGGCATCGATCACGTTCAGTCCATGCAGCGGCGTCTCCCTCTTGGCGTTCCCAGCGTCTGCACACATCGTCGCTCACGCCTCCCTCGGATGAAATCGATCGGAAGTCGGCTAGTTCTTGTTGGGCAGCGGATGCAGGTCGCAAGTGCGGCCTGCCTTGATGACCTGACCAGGAAAGGTCATGTCTAACGTGCGCTCAGCTTGGCGCACCGCACCAAGCAGGCCCAGTAGGTCAATCCCGGTTGCAACACCCATCTCATGCAACATATGGACGGCATCCTCAGTGCACACGTTGCCGGCAGCGCCTGGCGCGAAAGGGCATCCACCGAGACCACCGAAGGAAGTCTCAAACGACGTGACTCCGTTCTGCATAGCGGCAAGTAAGTTAGCCATGCCCGCCCCACGCGTGTTGTGGAAGTGCATGGCGATACGTGTCGCCGCGGCAGATACCGCTTCGCTGGCAGCACCGTTGAATTCATCCATCACGCATAGGGCCACATGAGCGACCTGACGCGGGTTCGCCATCCCCGTCGTATCGCAGAGATTCAGCTCGACACAACCCATCTCCACCAGTCGATGCCCTACGCTCAGTATGTTCTCGATGGGCACGTGCCCCTCGAAGGGGCACCCGAACACGGTGGCGATGCTGGCTCTCACCGGCACACCCGCCTCCGAGGCCAGGTCGAACACCGCCTCGAAACTGGACAGCGATTCATCGATGCTCCTGTTCACATTACTCTGGTTGTGGGATTCGCTGGCGGAGACGACCAGGTTCAACATCTCCGCTCCCGCCGCCAAGGCCCGCTCGGCTCCGATCAAGTTGGGTACCATGGCAAAGCACTGACACCCGTGGCGCTGCACCATCCGGATCACCTCACCCGCATCGCGCACTTGCGGCACAGCCTGGGGATGCACGAAGGAGGTCACCTCGATGCGCCGAATGCCCGCTTGAATCAGCGAGTCAATGATCTGAACCTTTGAAGGCGTCTCGATGAAATCTGGCAGGATCTGAAATCCGTCCCGCGGTCCCACCTCGATGATCTCCACCGCTTCCGGCAGAGACTTCTCCCATCCCGAGAGTCTGACCTCCATGCCAAAGGCCTCCTCAATCGTTCCGTCTCATGCTAATCAAGTCCGGCCAGGATCTGTCGGGTCACGGCACCGATGTCGCCGAAATGCTCCACCACGTGCGCACCGGCCTCGCGCAGCGCTTGTCGTTTCCCCTGGGCCGAGCCCACCCCCCGACTGATCATCGCCCCAGCGTGGCCGAAGCGCACATCGGGCCTCGCGTACTGCCCCGCCACGTAGGCCACCACGGGCTTCGTGAATCCTCCATTTGCAACGAACTCGGCAGCGTCCTCCTCGATGGTGGTGCCTATCTCCCCGAAGTAGGCCACAACCTCTGTGTCGGGGTCCTGTTCAAATAGTTGCAGATATTCGCGTAGGGTGGTCCCGACAAATGCGTCCCCGCCCATACCGATGGCCGTGCTCTGGCCCAAGCCGGCCTGTTTGATATAGAAGCCCAGTGTCGTGGTGTTCCCCCCACTTCGCGACAGCACGCCGACCGGACCCTCCTGGAAGAACTCTCGAGCAGAGAGAGGATTGCCACCGATCATGCCCACCAGGGCCTTCCCGGGGCTGATCAAGCCAATGGTATTGGGTCCAATAACATGCGCCCCGTAGCGCTTGGCGTAGGCGATCACGTCCAACATGTCCTGCTGCGGCACCCGTTCGGGATGGAGCGTGATCACGCTGATACCGGCATCTAGGGCCTCGAAGGCAGCCACCTTGGCTGCTTGCGCGGGCACGAAGATGGCCGATGTATTGATGCCAGGATGGTGCTCCTTGGCCTCCAGGACGGTATTGTAGACAGGCGAACCCTCGACCCTCTGCCCACCCTTCCCGGGCGTCACCCCGGCCACCACACGCGTGCCATAGTTCTGCATCAGCTTGATCCGCAGCCGGGCCTCCCGGCCGGTGGCGCCCTGCACAACGACTTCAGTCTGTTCGTCAATGAGGATGGACACGGTCACCGTTCCTGCTGATAGACCACCGGCTCGCTCACAGTGGCCAAGTAGTCGTCGAAACTCTCCAACGGCAGCGTGATGTTCACTGCCCCGCGGCCGTGCAGCTGGCAGGCTAGCTCACAACCCAGACACTCGACGCAGCCGCCCCGCTCCGTCTCCTCGAGGGACCAGCGCAGTGCCGGGACGCCTCGTTCCCCATCAAGCACCAACGGCCCGCCCTGTTCCTGGCAGACGTCCAGGCAAACGTGCTCTTCACAGACTTCGCATTGGCGAAGGTCGATTGAGATGTTTCCACCTGAGCGAACTTGGAACTCCAATCTGTCTCCTGTCATGCGGCGCTCCTCCTCTCTGATCGCCATGCTTCATGTAGGTCGCGGAAGGCCTTGGCGGCATCGCTCTCCGATGCATCCCGCCCCAGAACGCGCACCCAGCGTCCCCTGCTGATTCCGTGGTCCTCCAACAGGTCACGGGCATCCTTATCCCACGCGCCGCGGAAGCACAATACGGTGGGGATACTGGGCTGTCCGCTCGTCTCCGGGTATAGCTCCTTCAGAGCCTTGATCATCCCTCGAGCTGTGTTGTCCAGCTGCTGACTGGAGATACAGGAGACGAAGACGTATCCCTCAATTCCCGGCTGGGAGAAGATCAGCTTAGTGACCCGGTACAGTTTCGACCCCACGGGATTGCCAGAGGTATCGCAGAAGTTGACAGGATAGAAGCCCAAGGGTACCAGCTCATCCATAGTCGTCAGGCTAGCGCCGGCCCCAACACAGTCGAAACCGAAAGGGATCAGGCCCTTGTCGCGCGCGTACGAGAGGTCGGGATCGATCTGCACGAAGTGAACCGTACCGCGGTGATCTCGCTCATCGATGGTACCTGCGATTTCCTCCAGAAGCGTCGGGCTCCGGCTGCCGGCCTCCTCGGCACCATCAATGTTCAAATCCTCTTGACGCTCCAGGGCATCCCCGTCAATGTCTACCCGGGCATCCAAGGCGATTAGGCCTTCCGGCGTAAGCGCCAGTGGGTTGATCTCCACCAGCTTGCAGTCGTGACGGCGATAGATATCGTATAGGCAGCAGAGGATGTGAGCCACGCCCAGCTTGTGACGGGAGGTCAGCGTCTCGGCCGAGTTGACCAGGTTCAGGGCATCGTATGTATAGACACCTCGCAGCACGTCGACCTCTAGCTTCCGAATTGACTCGGGATGCACCCGAGCTGTCTCCTCAATGTCCACACCGCCATCCTCACAGAAGATCAGCACCGGAGCCCGCGCGCTCGGATCAGCGCTGACGCCGACGTATGTCTCTTGTGACACGGTCAGCGATTGCTCCACTAACAGAGCGTCCACTCGGAGCCCACGGATCTCGTTCCCCAGCATGTCCGACGCAGCTGCTTCCAGCTCGGCGTCAGTGCCCACGGGGCGANCCCCGCCGCTCTTTCCCCGCTTTCCGGACCGGACCTGGGCCTTGACCATGGCCGGGTAGCCCGCCTGAGCAGCGGCTCGCTTGGCCTCACCCACGGTTCGAACGACCTCCCCATCCGGCGTAGGAATCTGGAAACGACGGAGAACCTCCTTCGCCTGGTACTCCAACAATCTGGCCACTGTCCACACACCTCCACTGCTGCAACTCAAGTCGAGCTCGATCCCTAATGAGAACGGCGATGCTCCCAGGATGCTCCCTATCCGCTACCCCACGTGCTGCGCGGCACGAAGACGTGGCCCTCCATGATACGACGGGCCGTCCGTCCCACGGAAGCACGCACCAGTTGCACGCCCTCATCAAACCGCACGTCTGCGTCAATATCGATCACGCCGGCTGGGTGTCCGATACGCGTTAGGCTGCGGTCACGTGACGCAGGGCGAGCCGCCTCGTGCACGATGGTACCGGGAATCTTAGCCGCCGCCCCGGTGCACACCGTGCCGGTCACAGCGTACGCCTTGTGCATCCTTAGCATGAAGAGAAGCCGCGCGACGAAGTCGACGTCCTGCGCTGCCACCGTCCGACCAGTCGTGAAGTCTACATAGTCGGCAGAAGGGCTGACCAGGACGAAGAAGGGAATGTAGGGACTCTTTCGAGCTGCATCCGACCACGTCTCGACAAAACCGATCTCGGCCGCCACCGTTCCCCTTATCCGCTCAATCCGCTCGTTCAAAGCCCGATCAGCGTCAATCTGATCCGGTGTCTCCGTCCCCTCGAGCCCCAGGTCACGCGCCCGCACGAAGACACAGGGGTTTCCGGCATCCACGACGGACACGTCAATCCGCCCGACGCCCTCGACGTCCAGCCGATCCAGCGGTTTACCGGTGGGCAGGACGTGCCCGGTCACCGCACCAGCCGTATCGGAAAAGTCGAGGTCAATCCTCGCCCCAGTGCCAGGCACGCCGTCGATGTGATAGTTGCCCTCAACAGCCGCCTTGCCATTGACCACGGGAACCTCGGCGACCAGGATGCAATCCGTGTTGGTTTGGTGGATGCGCACGGTCTTGGTCGGTTCCGTGGGCTCAACCAGGCCCTCGTCGATAGCAAAGGGGCCGACAGCGGACGAGATATTCCCGCAGTTCCCGGCGTAATCGACGAGAGGTTCGTCGATGCTGACCTGCGCGAAGGTATAGTCGACGTCGGCGTCCTCACGGCTGGGAAGCCCAATGATGGCCAGCTTGCTGGTCAGTGGATCGGCTCCCCCTACGCCATCGATCTGCCGGACATCAGGGCTGCCGTACATGCGCAGAATGACCCGGTCACGTAGTTCGGGCTGCGCGGGTAGATTGCCCCGCATAACAAACAGCCCTCGGCTCGTCCCCCCGCGCATGAGGGCACAGCGTACGCACGTCTGCTCCTGACAACAGGTCATAGACTTGTTCCCCTCCCCTACCGGTCCATCGATCGCTCGGCGCGCAGTCGGCTTCGCACGTAGTCCGTCAACCCACCTGCCTCGACAATTCTGAGCAAGAATGGAGACAAGGGGGATGCCGAGCATTGAAATGTTCGAGTGAGATTCTCGATCTCGCCCGTCGCAACGTCAAGCCGAACCCGGTCCCTGTCCTGGATGCCCAGGACCGCCTCCGGTGAGGTCAGTGCAGGTAAGCCGAGGTTGATGCAATTGCGGAAAAAGATGCGGGCGTAGGAGCTGGCGACGAGACAGGATATGCCCAATGCCTTGAGCGCTGTAGGGGCGTGTTCGCGCGAGCTCCCGCAGCCGAAGTTCGCTCCAGCGACGACGATGTCACCTGGCTGGGCAAGTTCGCTAAACCGAGGGATCGTATCCTCCAGGCAATGGGAGGCCAGCTCCCGCGGGTCCGTCAAGCTCAGGTATCGCCCCGGCAGCAACTGATCCGTATCCACGTTATCACCCAGCTTCCAGGCACGTCCCTGTACTATCATATGATCACCTCACGACCTCATCAGGGTGCGCGATCCGGCCCATCACGGCAGAGGCTGCCGCCACCACCGGGGACGAGAGAAACACCTCGCTTTCCGGATGCCCCATTCGCCCCACGAAGTTCCGATTTGTGGTCGCTATGACGCGCTCACCCGCAGCCATAAGCCCCATGTGGCCGCCAAAACACGGCCCACAGGTGGGCGTACTCACCGCAGCCCCGGCCTCAGCAAAGACCTCCAGCAGCCCTTCGCGCAAAGCTTGAAGGTAGATGTTCTGGGTGGCAGGAATGACGATGAGGCGCACATTGCCCGAGACGCGTCTACCCTCGAGAATGCGCGCAGCCAGACGCAGATCATCAATCCGTCCGTTGGTACAAGAGCCGATGAAAGCCGCATCTAGCCGGGTCCCCACCACATCGGTTAGGGACCTCACGTTATCCGGCGAGAAGGGACACGCCACCTGAGGCTCGACCTCACTCACGTCGATCTCGATGACCGAGTGGTACTCAGCATCGGGGTCCGCCTCACAGACAAACGCTTCCGACACCCCCACAACCTCAAGATACCGCTCTGTCTCCTCATCCACAGGAACGATGGTGTTCTTAGCACCGGCTTCGACGCCCATATTGCACATGGTCAGACGCTCATCAACCGTCAGCGACTCGATGACGGGACCGGTCAGCTCCATCGCCCTGTAGAGCGCGCCAGCCACGCCGATCCGGCCAATCGTGTGAAGGATAAGATCCTTGGCCCCCACCCAGGGCCCCAAGTCACCCCAGTAGACGAAGCGCATCGTCTCAGGCACGCGAAGCCAGGTCTCGCCCAGCGCCATGGCGGCAGCGATGTCGGTGCTACCGAACCCGGAGGCAAATGCCCCCAGGGCACCATACGAGGTCGTGTGCGAGTCAGCCCCGACAACGATCATACCCGGTGCGATCAGCCCCTCTTCGGGGAGTAGGGCATGCTCGACCCCGAAGTTCCGCCCTCGCCCGGCCTCGAAGTAATACTCTAGCCCCTGCTGGAGGGCGAACTCCCGCAGGGACTTTGTCCTATCAGCGGCCATCACCGTGGCGTTCGGCACGAAGTGGTCGCACACGATAGCTACCTTGTCCGGATCGAACACCCGCTCGGCACCCATGCGTTTGAACTCGATCACAGCCAGGGGCATTGTCGTATCCTGCCCAAAGACGAGATCGACCGGCACCTGTACGAATTCCCCCGGCCTCACCTCAGACTGTCCTGCCGCCCGGGCCAGGATCCTCTCGGTCATCGTCATGCCCATGGTGTGCAACCTTTTCTTGGTTCCTGCGTCAAAGGGGCCAAACGCTGCAAAGCACCGGTCAGCAACGTTCGCTCTGCTCTCCCCCGCCTCAGTGGAGCAACTCGAACAACTTACTCACATCATCCGCCTCGTGGATACCGGTCACGAAGTCAACGATTCGGCTTATCTGCTGCTCATCCTCGATCTCGCGGGCGGCCAGGTTGATGAATTTCGTCTCCAACTCCGCCTGCGTGACCGGATTCCGCCAATCCCCCTTGGGATTCTCCACCTCGGAGCTGTATTCTGTGCCGTCGTCCATGGTCACCTGGACCGCGCAGGAGTAGTGTTCGGGATACCGCCGCTCGAACTCCTCGTCGACGACCCACTGCACCTTCTCCATAAGCTGGCGCACATCCGGCCGGTGGATGTTCCCCTCCGTGAAGGTATCGACGTCGATCTTGCCGTCGATCAAGGCAATGGCAGCCTGCCACGGCATGCTGAACTGGGTATCGACCACGTTCTGGGGATCCATCTTGCGCGGTCTGGCCAGCAGTTTGATGGTGTAGTCGGAGGAGCGGATGAGAACCCGATCGATCTTCTGTGGATCCGGCTGATAGCGATTGGCGATGTCGAGACAGGCATCCAGATGCCCAGCCGAGTACCGACAGCATGGATAGACCTTGATGCTGGTCTTCACGAACTCCCACCTCTCTCCCAAGCCATCGGTAATCCAACTGGCGTCGTACTGCCGTTGGAAGGAATAGGCCTGCAGAAAACCGTCCTCCCCCTCGATGATGGCCGGGGGACCGTCAAACCCCTTCTGGGCCATCATGGCCGAGATCACACCGACCATGGCCGGATGTCCTGCCTGCAGGCGCTTGGTGCACGAACCGGACGTATTCCAGGCCATCAATCCTCCGACCTGGCTGCCGGCGATACCAAGGCTGTGGATTGTCTGCCTCCGGTCCAGCTCTAGCAGCTTAGCCGCAGCGATCGTGGCGCCGAAGGTGCCGCAAGTGCTGGTGGGATGGAAGCCCTGGTAGTACGTCTTGCCTAGAAAGGCCGATCCCAGTCGACAGACGATCTCGTCCCCCAGGGCAACCGCCTCGACCACCTCTTTGCCGCTGGCGCCGAGCTTCTCGCCCAAAGCCAGGCTCACCGGCACCGTCGCCACGCTGAGGTGCGAGTTGGACTGATTATGGTCGTCGGCGAAGTCGAAGGCGTAGCCCTGGATGGCATTGGCGAAGGCCGCGTTCGGCGCTGCCACCCTTCGGTTGTAGCCGATGACGGTGCTCTCCGGCGGCCCGTCGAGTTCCATTGCAAGCTCGGCCGCGATACGACTCGACTCGATCCGCTTCGACCCAATGATGGAACCAAGAACGTCGAGGATCAAGTTCGCCGCCTTGAGCTGGGCCTTCTCCGGAAGATCGCCATACCGCAGGCTAACACTTAGGTCAGCTATCTGTTGACTGATGTGGTGTTCGAGGTTCACGGTGGACTATCTCCTATGCTCCTTCGCCATGATTCATTGAATCTGCTGCCTCTTCAAGAAGTCAGTGATCGACTCTCCGGCGGTCAAGATATGATCGGACATCAGTTCGGCCGCCGCCTCCGAGTCTCCTTCCCGGATCTTGGCGATGAGGGCCTGATGCTGCTGAATGGACCGCTCAGCCCGACCCGGGATCATCCATAACGTATCGGTGGCGAACTGCGGCCATAGACTGATGATCATATCCGACAGGCGCTGAGATCCAGCCCTCTGATAGATCAGGGCATGAAAGCGGTAGTTAGCGCGGCGCAGCCGGCCGATGTTCATCTGATTCCACGCCTCCTGCATCTCTCCCGTCAGTGCTTCGAGCTGGGCGANGTCGTCCTCGGTCAGGTTCGGTACGGCCATCTTCGTTGCGAGACCCTCCAGAGCCGAGCGAATAACGCTGATCTCCTCGCTCTCATCCGGGGAGACCTCCGCCACATAGGCCCCTTTGTAAGGCACCCGCTTCAACAAGCCCTGGGCCTCAAGGATGCGAAGAGCTTCCCGAATGGGCGTGGGGCTCATGTCCAGCTGCTCGGTCAGATCCTTCTGCGGCAACCGCTGGCCTGGTTCGTAGTCACCGCGCAGGATAGCCTCGCGCAAGAAGCGGATAGCGCGCTCAACCTCGGTAGCCGCCGCGGGTTCGGAATCGAAGCCGTAAATGGTGTCGTCCGTATCTGACACATCGCGGCGGCTTTTCAATGTCTTCTCTGCTTGAGGGGGATATCGTCCGTTTGGCTCCATAGCTAACCTCCCACGTGCATGTCGTTGACAGGGCTATTATATATGAACTCATATATTTTGTCAAGAGTGAGATTATTTTCTTAATTCCTTGACTTAAAATATGACTTGATATATAATCGAGAGAGTACGGTAAGCACGTGTTGGACTGGCCCCCAGACACCGTGGGGGCACTACTACCCAAACGGAGGAAGCCATGATCGGTGGTACATACGGCAAGATGCTGCACGTCGACCTGACGTCCGGCGACGTGCGCGTGGAGGAGCCGAGCGACGACGTCTACCGGCTGCTGGTCGGTGGAAGCGCGATGGTCGCTTACTATCTAGTCCGAGACCTGCCGGCGGGGATCGATCCCCTCGGCCCCGAAAACCTGTTCATCGTGGCGCCCGGCATTATGCAGGGCACCAACCTACCGGGCTCCGGACGGCACGGGATCGGCGGAAAATCCCCACTCACCGGGGCCGTGGGATATGCGAACGCCGGCGGCTTCTGGGGGCACGAGTTCAAACGCGCCGGATTCGACGGGATTGTGTTCCACGGTCGGGCCGAATCACCCGTTTACCTGTGGATCGAGGACGGCGAGGCGGAGATCCGCTCCGCCAAACATCTATGGGGAAAGACGACGGCCCCGGTACAGGCAGCCATCCGTGACGAACTGAGGGACGACCGGATCCGAGTCGCGCAGATCGGCCCCGCCGGGGAGAACCAGGTCCTCTACGCCAACGTGATCCACGACCTAAACCGGGCCGCTGGACGCAATGGCATGGGCGCGCTGATGGGCTCCAAGAATTTGAAGGCCATCGCCGTGCGAGGGACGATGCGCCCCCCCACCGTCGACCAGGACGCCGTCAGGAGGGTGGCGAAGTGGCTGGGAGATCACTACAAGGATCGCATGGCGTGGGCCACGGCAGGTATCGGGAGGGGTACGCAGGATAGCTTGATGGGCTGGGGAGCCTTGGGCGGGCTGCCGACCCGCAACTTCAGCAAGGCAGTGTTCGAGAATCGGCACCTGCTCAGTGGACAACGTAACTACGAGATGTACCTGAAGGAACGCGACACCTGTCAGGCCTGCCCGGTGAGGTGCAAGCAGGTCTTTGAGAACGAGTCCGACGACCCCTACCGCCGGCTTGATCCAGCTTACGGAGGCGCCGAATACGAGGCGATGGGAGCGTTTGGGTCATGCTGCGGCGTCGAGGACAACCTGGCCGTGCTCAAGGCAAATGAGCTATCGAACGCCTATGGTCTGGACGTCATCTCGGCTGGCGTGTCCATCGCTTTCGTGATGGAATGCTTCGAGCGAGGCATCCTGACGGCCGAGGACACCGGCGGCATCGAATACGGCTGGGGCAACGCCGAGGTCCTGCCTCGCACCGTAGAGATGATCGCCAATCGAGAGGGATTCGGGGACGTGATCGCCGAAGGCGTGGCGCGGATGAGCGAGCGCTTCGGACCGGAGACGAAGTCCTTCGCCGTGACAGTCAAGCGGCAGGAACTGCCCATGCACGAACCCAGGTTGAAGGCCGGGCTCGGAGTCGGCTATGCCGTCTGCCCCATCGGTGCCGACCACATGGCTAACATTCACGATACGGACTTCGCCAGCGAGGGTTGGATGCTTAGTCGCGTCAACGACGTGATGGACGAGCCCCTCGAACCCATGCCCCCGGATGAGCTGAGCGAGGAGAAGATGCAGATCTTTCATCGCGAGGTCAACTTCATGCACTTCCAGGACTGCGCCCTGAACTGTCACTTCTACTGTTACGCGTATCACCATCTAGCAGAGGCTCTCGCGGGAGTGACAGGCGAGACGTACAGCCCTGAGGACGTGCTGGATGTCGGCGCGCGCTTCCAGACTTTGGCACGGATGTTCAATATGCGCGAGGGCTTCACCGCCGAGGACGATAGGCTGCCAGAGCGTGTCAAGGAGCCCTTCGATGAAGGACCGATCGCGGGCATCGGGATCAGCGACAAGGAGCTCGACTGGTGCATCCACCGCTACTACGAGATGATGGGGTGGGATCGCGAAACCGGTGAGCCGACCGACGCCTGCCTGCAGGAATTGGGCCTCGCGGACTTGCTGGCATAACCTGAAGGAACAGAAGCACGACGGCCTGAGACCTTCCCGATCCAGTCTCGGCAGCCGAGACGAAGAACTTGCCCACCAACAACTGAGCGCCCTGCGGGTTCGCGCCCGCAGGGCGCTCAGTTGACCCCTTCTCCCAAGCTGAACTCTTCCTCATACCCAACCACCGGAAAGCTGTCCACCCACACAGTTCAGGGATATCACCATCAGCACAGACGTCTATCTCCACAATCTGTTATGGTTACAACTGAGCTGCTCTGCCCCTGTTATTACATCCGCCTTTCCTCTATAATCATGATGTAGCAGAGCCAAGGCGACAGCGTCAGCTGGTGGCTGCGTCAACCCGGCGACTGCGTCACCCCCTGCTTTGTGATAACCGTGGTGACAAGTTAAAGGAGGTGTCGAATGGGCAGGAAGCGTCTAGACAAGGCTCTGCCCCTGATCATCATCCTACCCCTCATCCTCGCTACCGCCGGCTGCGGATCGACCCCACCACCCCAGCCGTCGGGGAAACCGGTGGCAGGTACCGAGGGAGTCTTCAAGCTGGGGATCCTAGGACCCTTCAGCGGCCCCAGCGCAAGCACGGGGGATGAGTTTCGGGGCGCCGCCACCATGGCCTTCGAGGCCGTCAACTGGCAGATCGGTGAGTACGAGATCGAGCCCGTTTGGGTTGACTCTCAATCGGACCCCGATGCAGCCGTCAAGGCCTATGAGCAGGCCATCGTCGAGGATGGGATCCAGGCCGCCATCCTCAACTGGCACAGCTCTGTGGCCGTAGCCTGCATGGACGTGGCCGCCGAGTATGAGATCCCACACATCTTCCCCTACGGCGCCACGGAGGCCGTCAACGAGCAGTTCCACGCGGACCCCGACCACTACGGCTACTGGATGAACAAGGGCTGGCCCGTCTCGGCCAAGCTGACCAAGGCCTACGTGCAGGCCGTGGAGGACGCCATCGCCCAGGGGCTCTGGACCCCGGACGAGAAGACGCTGGCCATCTGCGCCGAGAACACACATTGGGGCCGCGGCTTCGGCGCCGCGATCAAGGGGGAGTTGGAGGCCGAGGGATGGACCACGGTAGCGGAGGAGTACTGCCGGCTGGACGAAGCCGACTTCTACCCCACGCTGAACAGGCTTAAGGCCCAGGACGTTGCCCTGGTGGCGACCACGCACACGGCGATGCCCGCCATCGCGGCGTTCATCAACCAGGCCGACGAGATTGGCCTCGAGAGCTTGATCATCGCGGACGGGCTTGGCTGGGGCGGCGAGTGGTACGAGATGACGGGCCCATCCTCCAACTACATCATCGACCAGATCCCCAGCTGGGCCACCGATGAGGGGCAAGCGTTTGCCGAGGCGTTCGAAGAGCAATGGGGCATGGCGCCCAGCCCCTCGGCAGCCGGTCTGGCCTACGATGGCACCAACATGTTCATCCAGGTGGCGCAGCACGCGCTCGAGGAGCACGGTGAGCTGACCAGCGACACGGTGTACAGCTGGGCCAAGGAGAACCTGCAGACCGGCGCATGGTCGTATACCGACGGTATTGTGATGGACGAATACAAGTACACGCCGGAAACGTTGCCCGATCCCGTGGTCGGCAAGGGCTACTACATGTTCCCGGTGCGGCAGTATTTCGACGGTGAGGGGGAGATCATCTACCCACCCGAGTGGGCGGAGCAGGAGCTGCAGCCCAAACCATAGCGGCGAGGTTCTCAGCCAGGTTCGTAGTTAGGCACGCAGCAACGCAGAGTGCCGTTCGATGCCCAACGCCACTCCGCTCCGCTGCGTGGCTCACTACAAACCGGTCCCAGCCGCATGTGAGGACGCATCACAGTTCATAGTCCAGCACGCAGCTCGCTGAACTGCCGACGGCTAACGCCAGTCCCAGAACCAGTAGGCCAGACCCTTCCACGCTCCCCAGTCCTCAAAGGCAGCCTGCACCTCAGCGTCTCCCACTGGCTCCCCGTGGTACCACTCGCGGGAGACCATGGTCCGGGCCCAGGAATCGACCGGCACGAAGTCGTATCGACCCAGCAGCATCAGCAGGCTGGCCGCCGCGTAGTCCCCCACCCCTTTGATGGTCAACAGCCGCTGGCGCAGCTCGTCGGTGGGAATGTCGGTGCTCTTCAGCCCCTCTAGATCGCGGGCTCCCGAGGCGACAGAACGAGCCAGTTCCAACACGTAGGGCGCGCGATAGCCGAGACCCACCTCGCGCAGCGCCGCCTCATCGGCCTCGGCTATTCGCTCCGGCCTGGGGAAGGCAGAGCGGGATGGCTCGTCAGGCAGCCGTGAACCGAGGCCATCCACCAACGAGGCGACCATACGGATGGTACCAGACCACTGGACGTTGGTGGTGAGAATGGTCTTCACCACGTCCTCGAAAAGGATCGATGAGCGGAGGATACGTCCCTTCGCCGCTTGCTCCAGGTGTGCCAGGCGCGGCTCGTCCCGGGTTAGGATGTAGAACGGGGAGAGGTCCTGATCGAGCTGGAGCATCCAGTCCACCTTGTCTACAACCTCTTGTTCCTCCGCCTGCAAGAGCTCGTCGGCGACTTCAACCTGCACGCCGTCGCTGTGCTCGCATACGCGCAGTTCCACCACCTGCCCACTGCTCAACCGTTCCACGCGGCTGAGCAGACCTATGTCGGCGTGCCATTCGAACGGTGGGAGCTGGACCCAGCCGTGTGATTCGGCGACCTCCGCCAGGGAGAAGGGTGGATGCGCAGGAAGGGAGATCTCTAGCACCAAAGATCCTTCAGGGCTCTGAATGGGTCCACGGAAGGCTGATCTGCCACCCGCGAAGACCCATGGGTCTAGGATGGCAGTCAGAATGTCTCAATATGCCAGTCGACGACCTGGACCTCGGGCCGATGTGTCTGAACCCACTCCACCACTTTCTCCAGGAAGCGCTGCACATAGCCAGGGTCGTTGTTAGCCACGGTGACCAGAGCAACCTCGGCCGTCTGCCACATGTCGTTGAAGCCGACCTCGGCCGTGGAGACGTTGAACTCGCGCCGCAGCCGCGTCAGAAGTGGCTTGAGGACGCTTCGCTTACCTTTGAGCGAGCGGTTGCCGGGGATGCGTAGCTCGATGCTGCAGGCTCCAATAATCATAAGTGTAAGACGTAAAGCGTAAGACGTAATGCGTGAACCAGGTTCAGTATAGCACGTCGAGGCCGGGCGTCAAATCTCGTTGATCCACGAGTCGGAGGCATACTTCTCTGACCGAAGATCATCGACGGCAGCGCGCTCCTCCTCGGTCAGCTCGCCGGGCGCCAGCTGCAGGTTGAGGCTCTGCGCGAAGCCGGTCACCAGTGCCTCGGCCGCCTCTTCCCAGCTCACCTTCCGGCCCGTGGCCCGCTCGACTGTCGTCGCCCGAGTCCGCACACGATCGGGATCCGGGTGTTGGACTAGGAGGTGGCAGATGCGCGCGATATCGCCATGGAGAGGTACGGTGCCGTGCTGGAGCACCACGCCCTGGGCCCTCATCTGGGCGCTGCCCACCAGCTTCTTGCCGGCAGCTGTGATCTCGTAGTCGGACGGCACCTCGAAGCAGACGGGGCCTTCGGGGTCGTGGTTTTCCACTTGCTGGTCGGCCATGATCTGCTCCACACCGAGCAGCTCCATGGCCCGCACCAGGCCCGTGCTGAGCCGGCGGTAGCTCTCCACCACAGAGCCGCTAACTCTGGAATCGCGCTGGGGGGCGACGATGCTGTAGGTTAGCTCGTCGATGTGGAGGATGGCCC
>P_1C_Sed_3_UnCtyDRAFT_1000053_pt1 | contig 19016 bp, 19 predicted proteins | sample Pon1CUnioCityCA_FD_10233 | JGI IMG/M metagenome (IMG submission 10233) | reverse complement strand
TTTTTTATTGACTTGGGGAGGATTGGATCGTTTGATCCAGGAGGGACAATCCGATTTTTTCTGCAAGTTGGGGTGCGTCTCTTTCCAGTAAAACAACAACAACCATCGGTTGCCCCTGCCATTTTGTTCCTGTTCCAGCTACAAACCAGGTGATTGTTTGATCTTCCTCGGTCGTCGCTGTTGAGGTGATTTGCCAATATGGGTATTCCAAATCCACAAGCAAATCATTGATCCAAAGAGATGCTCCAGTATCTATCGCCTGAAAATTCTGGCCTAATTTTGGTAATGTGATCCATTCTCCCTGTGGATTCTGNTATCCATTAACAATTCTGGGCGCNGGGAGGATACCCTGGTTTGCTATAGAGCTGGCTGCCATAGCCAATTGGAGTGGGGTAATGTTGAAAGCACCTTCTCCTGAATATAAGGATTCTGGATCAGTGATATCTGGAGTGGCTGTTTGAGAAGTGGTAAGCCGGATATCGGGTGGGGAGAAAAAGTTCAGGTTTTGGTAAAGATCAAGGAGCTTATTGGAACCGGTTAGTTCGCCAAGCTGTTCCTGAACAGACTGGCATCCGCTTGAGATTACGGACTGCCAGCTCAAATTGTTCCCCGGATAAACGGCGCAACTTTCTAATTGTAATTGACCATCCATAATTGATTCTGGTTGGTCGCTTTGTTCAATAAGATCCTGCTGTGTCGTAGCAATGAAAGGGAATAATGATGCCCCGGGTGGGTATAACCCCTGGGTAACTCGATTGATAAGGGGCGCATTGGGATCATCGGACAGGATTATCCAATTTTCTTCAAGGTTTTTAGCATCAAAATAAGGATGAGATGCTATCGTTAAAATTTCACCTGATTGAGCGTTCATTAAAATAACAGCACCAGGGTTATTCCCAAGGAGAGAATCCGCCTGCTTTTGTATGTCAAAATCAATTGTCAAGCGGACATCTAAACCGGGCGGTGGTTGATTATAAAGGATGTCCTGCCAAAGAATTTTTGCATCAGAATAACCCTCATACCCCCGTAAATACTGGAACATTGTTTCTTCTATCCCTGTCTGTCCATAAGTTGGGTTTGTATAACCAATAATTGGGTAAAGGGGTATGTGATTGCTCTCTCTTTGATATCCTCCAATCTCTCCAGAATTGAAGATGATGGTTTGGTTGTTGCGATCGAGGATATTTCCTCTTTCGCTAAAGCGATCGTCGATAACCCAGCGAGGATTTTCTGGCCGGTTAATTAGGGGAGGCATGAACCAAAAAGACTCCAAACTTGTGACGATCATTTCAATGCTCAGAATAACAATTAAGAAACTGCTCAGGATTACAGGTCTTTTCTGCTGAGAACTTACCGGCTGGGTTGAAATCTCTGAACGATTGCTGATGACCAGCAATAACAGCACAGCAAAATAAGAAACGGTTAGGGACGACCCGCCATAAGACACAAATGGGAGGGTGACTCCTGTTAGAGGAAGCAATCCGATATTCCCACCAATGATTAAACTACTTTGAACACCAAAATAAAATGCTAACCCCAGTGCAAGATAACGATCAAAGGTATGCTGATTGGAAACCATTAATTTGATGGCTCGATAGATTAAAAGGATGAAGAGAAAGATGATAAGCCCCGCACCGAGAAAGCCAAGCTCTTCGGCAATTGCTGAAAAGATGAAATCGGAAAGGGAAACCGGGACAAGGCCTGGACTGCCTAAACCTGGACCAGACCCGATTATGCCTCCCTCAGCAATTGCAATTATCGACTGCAAAACCTGGTATGAAGCTCCTGATGGGTCTCCAAAGGGATTGATCCAGGTGTCAATTCTGACACGAACAATATCAATATTAAAATACGCAAGTAAGGCAGTTACCACAGCTGCAATCAGGATGCTAAGGAATAATGCGAAATCGCCTTTTTTAGAAAATATGAAACCCATGAATATCAAAAAAAATATTATTCCCGTACCGAGATCTTTTTGGAAAAACAACAGTACTAAAGCAGTTCCCGCCACAAACACTGTTGGCAATAGGATAAAAAATTTTTTCTGAACAGCAACCAATCTATCTGTGAAAAAACTGGCAAGATAAATAATGATGAGGATTTTCAAAAATTCTGAAGGCTGGAAATGTATTCCAAGGAATTCCAACCAAAGTAGTGGGCCATTTCCACTGGGATTGGTTCCGGAAAAAAAGGTTAATCCTGTTAAAATCAAACCAGATAATAACCAGATGTATTTATAACGCCGTAAATAATCTAAAAAAGTTTGATATTGAATACCTAAAAGCACAATAATTGTTGCGATTGCAATCCAAAACGATTGTCGCAAACCCATATTTGGGAAAAGCCGCCAGATGGTTAACAGGCCGATGCCTGTTAACAATGCCACTATGGGAAGAATATAAGGGTCGCGTTTTGGCAATTTCCGTGAGGTTTGATAGTGCAATAAGCCAAAAGAAACAGTCCAAATTAGCACACCGACCCAATGATCTATCCTGATTTCATCAATTTTGCCATGAAAACGAACCAGAGAGGATAAGGATAATGATAGGGCAAGGATCGCCACAATAACAAGGGCGAGTATTAGCAGCCTGCTTTGTGTCTTATTGATTTGTGAATTTTCTATCACAGGAAAATTACTGATCACAATTTAATCCAGATATTTTTCAACCAGAATCTCAATTTCTTGCTGTTTTTCTGGGTTAATATGCTCGCGATTGGTAATAATTGCATTCTCCATCGCATTTTGGCAATCACAATCGACACTTTCATCGATTAGATTGACCATTTTCCTGATCGTCTCCTGTGCAATTTTGATATTTCTCGATAATGTTTTAACAACCATATCAACTGTAACCGGTTCTTCACCCACATGCCATACATCATAATCTGTCACATGTGCCATTGTTGTATAGCACATCTCGGCTTCCCTAGCCAGGAATGCCTCAGGTGAAGCGGTCATACCGATGATGTCCATTCCCCACTGCCTGTAAAGCCTGGATTCGCCCTTTGTGGAAAATCTGGGGCCTTCAATTGTTATGTATGTGCCGCCCCGGTGGTATTTTGCCTCTGATGCCTTTATTGCTTCCTCCAGGGAATCGGACAGTACTTTGCAAAAAGGATCAGCAACACTTACGTGGGCAACCAAACCTTCTCCAAAGAAACTTCGCTCTCTTTTATGTGTGAAATCAAAAATCTGATCGGGAATAATGATGTATCCCGGCGCGTAAATACCACGTAAAGAACCGCAAGCACTTACACTGACAATTCTTTCAACCCCCAATTTTTTTAATGCGTAAATATTTGCTCTGTATGGTACTTCGCTGGGAGAGAGGGTATGTCCTACACCGTGACGGGCAAGAAAAGCTACCGATTTTCCCATAAGTTTACCAAGGGTGACCGGGGCGCTTGGTTTTCCAAAAGGTGTGTCAATATCAATTCTTTCGATATCCGACAAATCTTCAAATTTATATAAACCTGAACCGCCTATGACGGCAAATAAGGGTGTTTCTGTCATTTTCACTCCAGTTCGACGTTCTGATTAATGTAGATTGTAATATCGATTTTACCTAATCGGAGTTGGTCGGCGTTTGCAAGAATGGTCTCAATGGTCACAGGATCGTTATTCAGATAGGTGCCATTTGTTGATTTAAGATCTTCCACCCACCATTGCTTTTGATGATATCTAATTTTACAGTGGCGGAGTGAGATGGTCTCATTTCCAATAGAAAAATCCACTGAGGGATCTCTGCCAATGATTATCTCACTTTGTCGGAATCGTTTTGTGAGTTTCTCATCACCAATAACTGCTTTCAGTGTTATTGGTGGGATAGAGTCGGCCGATTTTCTCAGAGAACCCTTCTTCAGATCCCCCAAAATTGAGTAAAGGATCCATCCTAAAAAAGCATAAGATAGTAAAATCAGCAGCAATCGGAGAATAAATACAATTATTGCATTCATTGGTTATTATTTTCCAACCCTCGTAAATCTTCTTCTACTGGAAGCGCAGTTGTTGAATGTTCAGAGGTTGAATCCTGGACATAGATCAAGTTTACCAGACCAATTCTAATAACATCGCCGGTTTGAAGGGTCGCTTTTGGTATTGGTTTCCCATTTATCATCAGTCCACCGGTAGAGCCAACATCAAATAATACATAGCGTTGATTAATTGCTCTAAGCTGCGCATGATGTCGTGATACATGGGGTTCGTTGATGACCAGATCATTTTCTGAATGCCTGCCAATGTTTATCACAGATTGATCCAATGGAAAGCTTTCTTTTCCTGCCACAATTAAATAAGCGCGATCAGGAATATTCTGTTGTCGATTTTCACTTTCATCATGCGTCATAATGGAAGTGTCGGGAAGCACCTGTGGTTTTTTGGAGAAATCAGCAGTTATGAAAAAAGCCTGTTTTGGGGGAGAATTTTGTGTTTGGATTTGGATCGTCAAAGGTCGAATGAAATTAAACCCAAGGGAATATCCTTTTTGATAAAGATACCCAGCCATTTCATCTAAAACATCTTGATGGGCTTTCCAGTCGGAGAGATCTTCAGGCGGAACATGAATTATAAATTTGTCCGGTGCCTGGATTTTGCCATCCGGGTTTGTTTGCAATTTGTCTTGCATTAAGTCGTCAAGATCATCAAATAATTTCCGCCGATTGCGATTCCCAGGAATTAGTTGAATTATCTTTTCCTCAAATATTTCACGCAGCTTTGCTTCGAAATTTTCAAAATTTTTATTCATAGGTGCCAATCCAGTATAATTATACTTGCAATGGTTTCATCCGGTTATGAAGAGCTTGACCATACCGCAGACATTGCCTTGAGGGTTTGGGGAGAAGATTTTTTCGCCCTTCTCAGGCAATCAGCTAGAGGGATGTATGATTTAATGGGTGTTAAGGGGGATTGGAAGGTTCGCAAAAAAGTTGAATTCATCATTGAAGAGAGTAATCGAGAAATTCAACTGGTTGATTTCTTAAATGAGGTTTTATATCTTATTGAGGATGATGGCACCATTGTGGAAACTTTCACATTTAGCTCTGATCAGAGCGGTTTGAGGGTTCATGGATCAGGATATGAGGCTAAATCCATTCAACGAAATATAAAGGCTGTTACTTTCCATAATTTAGTGGTTGAAGAGACAGATTTTCGACTGGAAACAAGGATCACTTTTGATGTTTAGGAGTTTGACATGAGCGAAATTAAGATGAATATTTTCACTCAAAACGGAGAATTTGAATGGGAGATTTCTCCTGACTACCGTTCAGATATGCGTGTCCCGGTCAGGGTTTTTGCCTCAGAAGCACTCTTAAAGGACTCCCTGGATGATAAATCGATTATTCAGGCGGTTAATGCCAGTACATTGCCAGGATTGGTTGGGGCGGTTATGGTTATGCCAGATATGCACCAGGGTTATGGTTTTCCCATCGGCGGCGTAGCTGCAACGGATATTGAATCAGGGGTTATCTCACCAGGCGGTATCGGCTATGATATAAACTGCGGNGTCCGGTTATTGTCAACCCAAATCAACTACGAGGAGATTAAGGAATATCTCGCTGACCTGGCAACNACGATCAACAATTTTTGCCCAAGCGGCGTAGGTGTTGACAGCGATTTACGATTAACAAAGGATGAATTAGCAGAGGCATGCATTAAAGGCGCTCGCTGGGCAAAAGCAGAGGGTTATGCTACAGCAGATGATATTGAACACACCGAAGCAAATGGCTGTTTGGATGGCGCCGACCCAGCGAAAGTCAGTGAGCGAGCTTTATCAAGGGGTAGAACACAACTGGGAACATTAGGTGGCGGCAACCATTTCATTGAAGTCGATATTGTCGCTAAAGTTTTTGATGAAAAAGCCGGCCGAGCAATGGGATTATATGAGGGCGAGATTGCGGCACAAATTCACACTGGATCACGTGGATTCGGCCATCAAATCTGCACCGATTACGTCAGACGGCTTCAAAAGGCAGTCAATAAATATGGGATTAGTTTGCCAGATAAACAACTGGTGTGTGCGCCCATCCAATCAACTGAAGGTCAGGACTACTTAGGTGCAATGAGATGCGGTGCAAATTTTGCATTTCTAAATCGCCAACTCTTAGCGAATAATTTGAGAGAAGCTTTTGAAAGAGTTCTTGCTGGAAAAGTTGGCAATTGGCATCTCAAACAAGTTTACGATATTGCTCATAACATTGGAAAGTTTGAAAAGCATCTTGTTGATCGGGAAGAAAAAATGGTTTGTGTCCATAGAAAAGGTGCGACCCGGGCTTTTGGACCTGGTTCCGAAGGCATCCCGGACGACTATGCAGAAATTGGACAACCGGTTCTTGTACCGGGCTCTATGGGAACGGCATCCTGGGTGCTTTCCGGCACAAAAACCAGCATGGAAAGGTCATTTGGCTCATCCTGCCATGGTGCGGGAAGGGTAATGAGCCGTTCCCAGGCAAAACGAGAAGTTTGGGGGGAAGATTTATTGAAGCGATTAGAAAAAGAAGGGATAGAGATCAGGGCAGGGTCGATGCCCGGCCTCGCAGAGGAAGCGCCAGAGGCGTATAAGGATGTCGATCGGGTTGTTGAAAGCGTTGTCGGTGCTGGAATTGCAAAAAAAGTTGCAGTACTGCACCCCCTGATTGTGATTAAAGGCTAAAGCCANGCATAAATTGGATTGCTGAAAATCCAACCTCTCAATTTGCCTTTATAAGGAATGAAAGACTCNACCCGGTANACCCCNGGTTCTGTTGTTATGTGNGTGCAAACTTCCCGGTTATTCCACTCGTTGACCAACTTGCCATCTTTATAAAACCGGCACAAACCCTTTGATGGCAATCTGATTTGAAAGGTTAAACCGCCAGTGACNTGGACCTCATCACCCATTGTAAATTGGCCGTCGTTGTTGTTGACTAAAAACCGAAATCCATCGCTTGGAGCTGGAAGATCATAGCCGATAAAACAATGTCCCTGACGCAGGGCATTTAATACCTGCTTCTTTGCTTCCAGANAATTTTTGTCNAATGGTNCTGAAGTTAAAATGTGCGTTCGAATGCTGCGGAAATGATGGAGATAGGGATATAGTNTAATTCTAATTGGGCCAAATTTTTTCTCTATTTGATGTGCGTCCACACCACCAACTGCAACAATTCGCCTATTTCGTGTAGCTATAAGGTTATCCCAGAGATCAAGGGTTCGTTCCAAGGGACCCAGCGACATTCTTTTTGGGAAAAGTGCATTTATCACTGCCGATGAGAGATCCTGGGAAACACTTTTAAACTCACTCATCTGATTCCAAAGCTCGATCCCAGAAAAATCCTTAATTTCCCAATTTACCCATGAATAAGCTTTTTCATTGAACTGCTCCAGCTTGTCCTCAATAGGGTGGGCTAAAAAAGATAAACCGTTGCCCAGATTGACCTGGTCAATTAATCGCTGCGGTTCCTGTGCATAGGGTGCCAATTCTTTTGTCTGGCCAATGGCCAGTAAATGATTTCCCGGGGGGGTCAGTGTTCGATCATGAACCTCTTCACCGACCAGCAGCATTATTTTTTTGTTTCCTTCTCCATAAAAGCCGTCAAGGCCTTCAACCCAAATATTATGGTCTGTGGTGATAATCCCGTCCAGGCCGGCTTGCATGGCAATGTCGGTCAGGTCTTCGTGGTTGGCTTTTCCATCGGAGTAGTTTGTGTGGATATGAAGAGAAAATTTGTATTCATTCATTGGGTTGACGTATTTTTGGGGTTGTGGGTATAATCATCTCTGTTAAAAGGAGGAACAAGTGGCAGATTATTTTGGAATTGCATTAATTATAACGTCAATCGCATTGATTGCGAGCATCATTCTTCAAAGCAAGGGTGTGGGCCTGGGGGGGCTTACTGGCGGCGGAGAAACAGGCGGTGTCTATACCCAGCGCCGTGGTGTTGAAAAGATCTTATTTTGGATAACGATCGGTTTAAGCGTGGTCTTTTTCATTTTGACCATTCTTACAGTTATGTTTGGCGCCTAATCCGATAACAATCGGAATACCCTGGCGAAATATATCTACTTAACAACTATCGGGCAACTCGCCAAAGGGTTGCCCATTTTATCTTAAACATATGAAAAAATATCGTTGGCAACTGCTAATAGTTTTGGTAACCGGTTTGATTGTGGGAGTTCTCCTCATAATTCAACAGGGGGATGATGGCGAAGATATTCAATCAACACCATCACCAATGTCCGGGGGGGTGTATACAGAAGCACTTATTGGGGAATTCATGCGCTTGAATCCCTTTTTGGATATATACAATGAACCGGATCGGGCTGTGGATCAATTAATTTACAGCGGATTGATTGAATTTGACTCCAGAGGTATTCCACAAACGGATTTAGCGGAATCCTGGGGCGTGTCGCAGGATGGTACGGTCTATAACTTCAGCCTCCGGGCCGATATTTTATGGCATGATGGTGAAGCTTTTGACAGTCAGGATGTATTATACACAATAGGCCTCTTGCAAAGTCAACATGATTTAATCCCCGAAGACCTGCGAAGCTTCTGGTCAGAAGTTGAAGTCGTTGCACTCTCTGAAACACAACTGCAATTTTTACTCCCAGAACCATTTGCTCCATTTTTGGATTATTTGAATTTTGGCATCTTGCCTGAACACCTGCTTGGAAATCTTGGGATGGAAGATTTGGTTGACCATCCTTTCAATTTGGCCCCAGTCGGTACCGGCCCCTTCCGATTTCAACGTTTGATTGTTGAAGAGGATAGGATCACAGGTGTCGTTCTGGAAGCTTTTGATGATTATTATCTTGATCGCCCCTACCTGGATGAATTTATTTTCCGTTACTATCCAAATTCGGAAGCTGCTTTATCTGCTTATCAGGAAGGGGAGGTGGAGGGTATCGGAGAAGTTCATTCAGCAATATTGGAAGATGTGTTGGAAGAACCGGATTTGAATTTATTTACAACACGAGAACCCCTTTTGACGATTGTTTACTTGAATCTCGAAAATCCAGAGATTGGTTTCCTTCAGAATCCTGATTTCAGAAAGGCATTGATGCGGGCGATTAATCGAGATCTCATTATTGAACGGGTTTACAATGGACAAGCAGTTCCAGCGAATGGGCCGATCCTCCCCGGTACGTGGGCTTATTACAATGATTTGGAGAAGATCACTTATGATCCTGTTGAAGCTAAGGCGCTTTTCGAATCAACCGGTGTAACTTTTGATGAAGAAACAGAAGGTTACAGAAGTGAAGATAATTTAGAAATCACCCTGACTTTGTTACATCCTGATACCCCTCAACATACTCAAATCGCAGAAAGAATCCAATCTGACTGGGAAGCCCTGGGCGTGGTTGTCAATCTGGAATCAAAACCTTACGAGAATTTGCTTGAGGATCTATCACTGCGCAATTATGAGACAGCTTTGGTGGATATTAATTTTGTTCGCTCACCAGATCCTGATCCTTACCCGTTTTGGAGCCAGGCACAAATTCAGTCAGGCCAAAATTATTCAGAATGGGACAATCGTACAGCAAGTGAATTTTTAGAGCAAGCTCGCATGACTGTTGATCTTGGTGAGAGGGAAAGGCTCTATCGAAATTTCCAGGTTTTGTTTATGAGAGAACTTCCATCGCTGCCGCTTTTCTACCCTGTGTACACATATGCCGTCACTGAAGATATGAATGGGATATCCCTTGGACCTATTTTTGAACCAAGTGACCGCTTTAATAACGTTCACGATTGGTACATTCTCTCATCTATTGAGACGAATGGCAATGAAAACCCTGAAGAAACTCAGATTGTTGAATAGGAAAATATTATGGGATCTTTTTATACAAGAAAAGGGGATGCCGGAAATACAGGCTTTCTTGGTGAGGGGCGAATTTCGAAAAATTCCCTGAGGATTGAAGCGCTTGGGAGTGTCGATGAAGCTAATGCTTCATTGGGATATGCAAGGTCTATTGCTATCGGTAAGAAAACAAAAGAAATGCTGTTGGAAATTCAAAAACAGCTTTATTTTTTGATGTCAGAAATATCTGCTTCGCCGGAAGTAAGCGATCGCTTTGACAAGATTGGTGATGATGATATTTTTTGGCTTGAGGAGCGGATTCAAGAAATTGAATCACTTATTGATTTGAAGAGAGAGTTCATTATTCCGGGTGAAAATCCATCAAGCGGCGCGCTGAGTCTTGCGAGAGCGATTGTGAGACGAGCTGAAAGAAGGACAATCGCCTTATATGAAGCAGAGGAAATCAAAAAATCGGTATTAATATCCTACTTGAACCGGTTATCTTCTTTGATTTTTGTCCTTGAGGTATATGAAGCAGGTCTTTCTGGTCATGGGGTCAGGTTAGTTAAGGAAGTTTAGCAAGTGACAGGTACCATAATTAACGTTGTTACAATCCTTGCCGGTTCTTTATTGGGTGTTTTGATTGGCGGTCGACTATCAAAGCGGTTAAGGCAAACCATCGTTTCTGGATTGGGGTTATTTACACTTGGTTATGGAATCATCTCATTTCTTGAATCACAAAATTCACTGATCCCATTAGGAGGATTGTTGATTGGGGCAATGTTAGGGGAATGGTGGCGAGTAGAAGAGGGCCTTGAAAAATTGGGGGTTACCCTGAGAAATTTTGTCATCAAAGATCAGCGTGATAAGCTTGCTCATAAGAAATTTGTTGAGGGTTTTGTCACTGCATCATTGGTCTTTGTGATTGGTCCGATGGCCATCCTTGGTTCAATTCAGGACGGCCTAAGTGGGGATTTTGAACTGTTGACCATCAAAGCAATACTGGATGGCTTTGCATCCATTGCATTTGCTTCTACTTTGGGAATTGGTGTTGCGTTTTCTGCATTGTCTATTTTGATCTATCAGGGCGCAATCAGTTTGCTTTCGAATTTTTTCAGTCATTTCTTTTCAACAGCCATGATGACAGAAATGACAGCAGTAGGGGGGTTGATTCTAATGGCTATCGCTTTGAGCAGCTTATTGGAGATACGAAAAATAAGGACAGGGAGTTTTCTTCCTGCCCTAATCATCACACCGTTAATTGTTTATATCATTGAACAATTTTTTGGCGGTCTCTAAACTAACCAGCGGGTTTATCAAATATTTTTCTAATTTAATCTTATTTTCCCAATACTTCATCAATTGTTGAAATTAATTCATTGGCATTGACTAATTGACCATTAACCAGGAAGGTAGGGGTTGCCCTGATCCCGGCAGATTGGGCATAACTCCTATCCTGGATGTAGGCTTCTGCATATTGATTTTCAGACATACACTTGCCAAAATTTTCGGTGTCAAGATTTGCTAATCTTGCGTATTTGGTTAAGTTCTCCAATGAAAAACCATCACCAGCCATTGCATAGGTGTAGAGATAACTCTTATATTCAAAGAACTTATTTTGTTCAGCGGCACAATAAGAAGCTTCAGCGGCGTTCGCCGAGTCTTCATCACTATTTGCAAGATTCACATAACGATAATAAATCTCTCCTGGGTCCACATAACCAGAAATTAAATCTTTTTCTATTGTTTCAGAATAGATTTTACAAAAGCTGCATGAATAATTTGAGAAAGCAATGACCTCTACAGGTGCTTCCGGATCTCCCAAAGTAAACCCTTCGCTTGTTTCATAATTAGCTGGTTTAGATAGATATTTTGAGAGAAACACAATTGATCCAAATATCACAGCTGTTCCAAGTATTACCGCAAATGAAATATAAATTGTACGGCGCTTTTGGGCTTTTCTTTTTTCACGCAATAATTGACGTTGACTGGTTTTATTTTTCATAATTTTCTCAAATGTATCAATAATTCTGTATTTAATTCATGAATCAATGTTTTGGAACAATTCAAATATAAGTAATTTCGGATCATAAAGATAATTCATAAACAGGAATTTCTTCACCCGTTCGATTGAAACCAAATTGCTTGTAAAGGCTGAGTGAAGGGTAGTTGTCTGATTGTGTATTGACTGTGACGCGCCAATAACCCCGTTGGTCAAATTGACGAAGCAAATCATAAACCAGGCCATAGGCGATGCCCATGCGCTGAAATTCAGGATTGACTGCCAGGCGTGCCAAATGTCCGTAAATTGTCATCGAGGTGCTTATTTGATAGCCGACGATCTCTCCCCGGTACTCCGCCACTGTGCTGATCCCTGGTTGTTCATAAGCTTTGATCAATCCTTCGTAAGAATTTTGCCAGCGAGGTGAAAATGCTGCTTTATCCACCAAATAAACTTTTGATATATCCGCGACGTGCATAGGGCGAATTGTTATATCAGTAATAAGAGGATCTTTTTGTGGAAGATTTCCACCCCATTCCAGAACAATAATATTTTGCTTGTTTTCAAAACCCGAATTTGATAACAATCCTTCGAACCAGGTGTGCATGGCAAGTGCTGCCAATTGGGTGATTCCATTCTGTCGGAGATTGAGAACAGCTTTATCAAGCAATTGCTGCCATGTTTTTTCCAGCGGGATTCTTTTTTTCGCAACAAAGGTCCTCACCCATGCGGCTTTTTCATTTTCTGGCGTTGCGCATAAGACAGCCTGGATTTTTTGATTGTCCATCAATAACAAATAGGGCTGATAACCCAGCCAATCCAGGGTGCCAAACCAATCAAGGTGGCGATGTATCTGGTTGTTTTGATTAAGAAACCTTGCTATCTGATCGTAATTGTCAGGGGTTGCTTTTATGATTTCTTTATCGTTGGAAGTTTTTCTTTGCCTAAGCATCAATCACCATAGCGTTATGAAAAAGGGGATATTGGAAAAAATTATAAAGGCATCATCACGATTTTTCAAAGTTTAAGTTTTTGAAGGATAATTTTCGCGATGTCTGCTTGATCCTTTTCAGGGATGTTTTTAATGCCTTGGAGGAGCTGCTGATAAACATCATCTTGATTGTTGTCACCATTTTCGACTTGTTTTTGGTTTTGAAGTTTAGGTTCAGTCTCTTCTACTGTTTGATCAGCGTCCATATCAACAGATTGCGGTTGAAAAAGGAGGGATTTTAAAGGAATTTCAAGATGTTGACAAATTAGAAATAAATCATTCGTGGGGATTGAAGTATTGCCATCTTCATACATTATGAGCAGGTCAACAGAATGTTCGTTTTATTTTCCAGGTCTTCCAGGCTGATACCACAATTTTGCCTTTCTATGGACAACTGTGCCCCAATCATTTTGTTTCTGAGATTGATGAACGTCGGTTTTGTGTTATCTTCCAGGATTGAATGTTGACCGGTATCTAAACTCGAATCTTGAAAAATTATCTCTGGTGGGATTTCAAAGAACGATGTAAGCAGTTCGATCTCAGGTAGACTAATCGATGCTTCCCCTTCTTCAAATTGATGGTATTTTTCTTTTGAAATTCCTAATAATTTTGCACAATCATGAAGGCTGCGTTGTTTTAATTTGCGGATTTGTTTGACACGGCTTGATATNTTATTCATTTTCAATTCCAGAAAACTTTACTTCAGTTNATATTNTGAAGGGTTTTGTTATAAGATTATAGCTTATACCGTATGAAAATTGGCAAATTGCAGANNNTCAGNATNAGGCNTGGATTACAATTCGATGNCAAGATCGGAGCGCTTAAAAACACACTTACCCTCTATAAATGTNGCAGCAGGTTTGATTTGGGCAATTTTTTGTGGATCTAATTTGAATGGGTCCTGATCTAATATTAAGAAATCCGCTTTATAACCTGTTTTAATCTGACCAAGNCTGGATCCCCTGGATGAGATCGCTGCTGGATTTTTGCTAAAACCATCTAAAGCTTGTTTGAGAGAGATTTTTTGTTCCGGATGCCATCCCTTTGGAGAAGGAGATCCATCCAGTCTTCTGCGTGTTACGGCTGCATGTAAACCATAGAAGGGATTGACGGACTCCACAGGTGCATCCGAACCACAAACATATAATGCCCCACTTTCAACCATTGATCGATAAGCATAGGCATTTTTTGATCGATTACCCAAGTGTCTATCTGCCATTTCCATGTCCGATGGCGCATGACTGGGTTGAAAGGAAGCCACCACATCCAATGCTTTCATGCATTCTAAATCCTCCATTTCGATGATCTGTACATGTTCGATTCGGTGAAGGTAATGGGGGAGATGGTTTTCTTGTTCGTAAGCTCTTAAACGGGAGAATGCATTCAGCACAATGGCATTGGCTCTGTCACCGATGGCATGGACTGCCAGTGCAATACCATTATCAACAGCTCTTCTACCAATTGTGAAAATCTCTTCTTCAGATAAAAGTAGTTTTCCAGAATTTTCGCTCCCAACATAAGGATGTTTCATCGCTGCAGTTTGGGGACCTAAGGCGCCGTCAGCAAAAAGCTTCAAACTGCCGATATGGAGGTAATCATCGCCATAATCGGTGCGGAGACCTGTTTGAATGAAATCTTCAAAGTGGTCAAAGGGAATATTCTTCCTGATCCTCAAGTTTAGCTCGTGAGATTGGTAAAGGTTTTGTAATGCTTGCCAGCAGTCAATGCTGTCAAAATCGTGTAGACCGATTATGCCTAATTGCCATAATTCTGGCAAGATTGATTTTATAGTAGATGTAATTTCATTCTGAGTTTGTCTGGGAATCACCGATTCAACCAGTGACATTGCCCCTGCCTCAAAAAGAATGCCAGTTGGATTTCCCTCTTTATCTCTTTGGATGATACCCCCAGGGGGATCTGGGGTCTGGCTATCAATACCTGCAAGTTTCAAAGCATTACTGTTTGCCCAAGCTGCATGCAGTGATTTTGCGGTAAAGTAAGCGGGATGGTCTTCTGTGACAGAATCAAGCATTTTTGCATTGCCATACCCATTTACCCATCGGTTATGATTCCATCCATGACCACGAATCCATTTTTTAGAGGGAAGTTTAGAGGATTGTTCATTGGCTCTCTTCAAACATTCTTTGATGGTATCTGTTTCACAATCCACCATTGCCAGACTGTTTGCAAGGAGTTTAAGATGAACATGGGCATCTGTTAACCCCGGCCAAAGGGTCTTGCCCTGAAGGTCCGTTTTCTTTTCACAAGACAACCCAAGATTCAAGATATCATCATCTGAACCAATAGCGAGAAAATTACCATGTTCAACCGCAAGAGCTGTTGCCCCCATTATTTCTGGTGCATAAATATTTGCATTGTAAAATATTTTCATGGGTTCACTCTGGAAGGATTTTATCTAAAATATCATTCAATTCTTCATCCGAATAGTAGTGAATGACAAGACTCCCGCCATTTTTTGATTCCTTTACGTTGACTTTAGTGCCGAAATAATTTCTCAATCGCTGTTCGAGAGATTGTATCTCCGGGGAAGGAACTGGTTTTGGGGGTGGAGAAGGTTTTTCACCGGATAATTTCTTAACAAGGTTTTCGGTTTGGCGGACATTCAACCCAAGGTTAAGAACAGTGCTTAGCGCAGCCCTTTGGGCGTTGGGGTTTTGTAAACCGAGAATGGCTCTGGCATGACCTTCACTTATCAGGCCCTTTGCAAGGGCATTACGGACCTGCTCTGGCAGATTGAGCAACCGTAAGGTGTTGGTTACGCTGGTGCGGCTCTTCCCTACCCGCTCTGCTATTTGTTCATGGGTTAATGAAAAATCTTCTGAAAGGGTCCGATATGCCTCCGCCATTTCCATCGGTGTAAGGTCAGACCTTTGTAAATTTTCAATTAATGCCAATTCCAGCTGTCCTTGTTCAGTGACATCTCGTTCAATCACTGGCACCGAAGACAAGCCAGCCAATTCAGCAGCTCGCCAACGTCTTTCTCCAGCAATGAGAAGATAATGGTTTTCATCCCTTCTATTGACGATTAATGGCTGCAGTATTCCATGTTCACGGATTGACGCAGCCAATTCGTTTAAAGCCTCTTCATTCATTTCCACCCTGGGTTGTTGGGGGTTGGGTTGAATATGGGTAATGGGTATTTGTTTAATTCCCTGGTCCGAAGTTTTTGGAGATTGATCTTCTTTCTTTTCACCTCCAGGAATGAGTGCATCTAATCCTTTACCTAAACCTGGTCGTCGTGCCATTATATAGCCTCCTGGGTGATTGACGCCCCTATTTCATCTTTCTGTAATAATTCTTTAGCGAGAAGCTGGTATCCTTGCCCACCAGAAGATCCTGGGGCAAAAACGGATATTGGCATCCCGTATGAGGGCGCTTCTGCTAATCGGATCGAGCGGGGAATTAGTGTTTCGAATACTTTACCCTTAAACGCCTGCCTGACTTCTGAAACGACATCTGCTGCCAAATTGGTTCTCCCATCATACATTGTAAGGATCACACCCCGAATGGACAAATCCGAGAATAGAGAATTTTTCACACGGTTTATTGTCTGAATTAATTGCCCAAGCCCTTCAAGGGCTAAATATTCACATTGAACCGGGATTAATAATCCGTCCTTTGCAGCCACCAACCCGTTGAGGGTTAATAGTCCCAATGATGGGGGACAGTCAATTAAAATGTAATCATAGCGAGTTTGAATGGGCTCCAGCACCATTTGCAGGCGATTTCCCCGGTTTTCCATTGAAATTAATTCGATTTCAGCGCCAGCCAAGGCAGGAGAGGAAGGTAGCAAGGATATTTTAAACCTGGGGTTATGAAGGACCTGGGTCATTATGGGCTGAGCGCCGATTAAAACATCATACGTGCCGCCATTAATCGTGTTTTTATCGATACCCAGACAAGATGTAGCGTTGGCTTGTGGGTCGATATCAATAATTAGGACTCTTTTACCAAGATGTCCCAGGTAAGCTCCCAGGTTTATGGCGGTCGTTGTCTTACCAACGCCGCCCTTTTGATTGGCTATTGTATAGATTTTACCTAAGCCCATTCTTTGTTCCCTTAACCTTCAATCAATTCATGTTTTGCTTGTGAAATTTCTTNATCCGTTGGAATGCTCATAAGATGTGAGCGCGTNACAGACCAGGAAGCTAATAGAACTGCAAATCGGCCGGCTTCCCATGGGTCTTTTGTGGTGAAATATCGGTAGAAGAAAGCCGCTGCAAAAATGTCACCCGCGCCTGTATCATCAGCATATTTTATTTCTGGCGCACTGAAAAATCGTGCATCCCCATGCCAATAGACACGGGCTCCAAGTTTATTCTCTGTTACTGCAAAGACCGGTGTGGACATCGCCATTTGCGAAATTAAGTCCTCATCTCTTTGGAGGTCTTCGATGCTCACCACAGTTGCATCAGCATTTGGAAGATAATCTTGCCATTCATCCCATAATGTGAGCTCTATTCTGTCATCTTTATTCCGTTTCCGAAACCAGCCTTGGGCTGTGAGACACTTCATACTGGTCGGAAATAAATTAAGAATATCTGGATCAACTTCATTTGCAACCGGTCCTAAATGAAGAATTTTTGGTGGGCAGGACATTTTTGGCAAATCATCTGGTGTAAGTCTTTCAGCCGTTTGATATAGATATTGCTGCCGATCAACGCCATCAGATACATTCCGGAATGTTGTGGAATTTTCCGAGTCTTTGATGCCAACCCAAATAGGATTTAAAAGGTCTACAGCTAAATCCACAGAACATGACGTGATGACCCCGGTTCTTAGCCCTAAGGCATGGGCAGTTAGACCGGAAAAAGCGGCAGTTCCGCCTAATCGAATGCCCATTTCTGTCATGTCTGCTGTTAGGTGTCCGATGACAAGATAATCAAAAGGTTGTTGAATCTCGATAAAATTTTTATTCTTATGATGCATTAAACTTCTACCAATAGAGATCAGAATGATCATTTAATTCCATAAAACTCGTGGAAATTAATTTTACCCATTTCACGGTTCCATCGAATTATAGCATGAATGAGCAAGGTCTGATGAGCGGCTGTCATCGAGGAGCTGGGGAAATCAGAAGAATCCAAAAACCTGATCTCACTAATATTTTATTAATAGACACTGGGTAACCTAAAAATACAGGTCACTAGCTAATGATGGGAAGAGTAAAGAAATGGCTTACAATCCACCTTTTGAATATTCAATTACACCGGAAAGAGTTGAACCAGGGACGCATTGGGTATCGATACACTTGAAGAATATTGATAGGAAACCAATGATGAACCTTGATGTACGAATGATTTCAAACGATCCCTTACGTATCAGATCGGTTGACCGCGGGGGTTATATTAATATGTTAAATCCTGGCGAGGAAAGTGTTGTGCCTGTACAGATTAAGGCAGACCGCGGTACCTGGGTTTATCTGCATGTTGAGTATTGGTTAAATGGAGAATTATTTCATTGGGAATCCCCGAATGTATGGATTAAAGTTAGAAGAGATCCAGCAAGGATTATGACTTTGTTTGCAATGGAGGGGCCTGAATACAGAACTGGTGAGGAAGCTACAATGGAAGCAACTGTTGTTGCTAATTTTCCCACAAATGACATGCGCCTCGATTTTTGGGCAGAGACCGCAGATGGAGAATTTGAATCTTATAAGACTGTTGAGATAGAATCCATCAAAGCCGGAGAATACAAAACCATCAAAACAAAATTTGTTCCTGACGAAGAGGGTTTATACAGCATTTATGCTTATCTGTTTGATGGAAATCGACGTGTGGACAGGAAAATTGAACAAATCAGGGTATTCGAATCTTAAACAAATGATTCCTTTTAAGAACATTTTGTTTGCATGTTTGATCAGGAACAAAATTTTTGAGAAACCCCAATTTTTATAGCTGCTCTTAAATCGAAATCTGAAACAATGCTCCAAAGCAAAAATATATTGGATTGGGGTGAAGTAACGCAGTTATTTTACCCCTGGTTTTTATATATTTTTATTGCTGTAAATCCCTTTCTTTGGATGGTATTTAACAATTTAGAGACAAGAAAAAATTAGTTTCATAATACAATCCCAATACGAATAAAAAATTTTCAATCATATATTAAGAATCACAGCATTTGATGAGTGAGTTAGCTTTAATTGTCATCCTGCATTTGAATTTAAGTTTTTTATTATGTCAAAAATTGCCTTGTCGATAGTGATTTTTATAAGTATGATTGAGGATA
>P_1C_Sed_3_UnCtyDRAFT_1000052_pt1 | contig 19043 bp, 18 predicted proteins | sample Pon1CUnioCityCA_FD_10233 | JGI IMG/M metagenome (IMG submission 10233) | reverse complement strand
GCAATGTCCTTCTGTAATATTCATGGGCTGTGGGAAAGCAAAAGAGAAATTAAAATTTCTTAGATTACCAAAGAACTGGTTCTCTTAAATAGCTGACAAAGATCCAGATCTTTTATTGTTAAATTTAGCCAATAAAGTATTTGATATTTGACATGCCTTATTGGTTTATGGATAATTAATGCAATTATCCTTGGAACGAATACTCATTATTAAATGTCCAAAGAAGTAAAGGAAACTCTTTGAAGACCACAATCCTTGAAAACCAAAACACTGGAATTATTTCACGGGCTGTCGGGGTTGTTGTAGATGTTGAATTCGCAACTGGCGATCTTCCAAGCATTCATAATGCTTTGAGGGTTGAAAATGGATCTCAGAAAGGTTTAATTCTCGAAGTTCAAGAACATATAGATGCCAATACCGTACGCTGTGTTGCAATGGGTTCGACGGCGGGACTGCAGCGAGGCTTGGTTGTTGCTGATACCGGTGAACCAATCAAAGTGCCAGTCGGAGAAAAAACCTTAGGAAGGATGTTCAATATTCTTGGTAAACCCATTGACAATAAGAGTGAATTATCTGAGGACGTGCCAAAGAATCCCATTCATGTAAAATCACCACGACTTCGGGACCAACGCGTTGTTACAACACCCTTTATCACTGGAATCAAAGCGATTGACCTGCTAACCCCCTACCCCATGGGAGGGAAAATTGGCTTATTCGGCGGGGCAGGTGTTGGCAAAACGGTCCTCATAATCGAGCTTATGCGAAATGCCACAAAAAAGTATTCGGGATATGTCATTTTCGCTGGCGTAGGAGAACGCAGTCGAGAGGGTAATGACCTTTATTTGGAGTTGAATCGGCGCGAGGTGATGAAATCCTCGGTGCTTGTATTTGGCCAAATGAATGAGCCGCCGGGCGCACGCCTTCGCACACCATTGACAGCATTGACCATGGCAGAATACTTTCGGGACCATGACAACCGCCAGGTGTTAGTCTTTATCGATAATATTTTCCGTTATATCCAGGCAGGATCGGAGGTGTCTGCTCTCTTGGGGCGTTTGCCCAGCGAGGTTGGTTACCAACCCACCCTTGAATCTGAAATGGGTGCGCTTCAAGAAAGGATAACCACCACTTCATCAGGGAGCGTGACCTCTGTCCAGGCTGTTTATGTGCCGGCGGATGATCTGACAGACCCGGCGGTATCGGCAACATTTGCTCACCTCGACGCATCCACGGTCCTTTCAAGGCATCTGGTTGATTTGGGGATTTATCCAGCGATTGATCCATTAAATTCATCTTCATCCTTGCTAGCACCTCATATTGTTGGGCAGGAGCATTACGATATTGCCATGGATGTCAAATCGACACTTGCCCGTTATGAGGATTTGCAGGATGTCATTGCGATACTTGGACAGGAAGAACTGAGTGAAAGGGACCAAAAAACTGTCATAAGGGCTCGAAGACTTCAGCGCTTTTTATCACAGCCATTTTTCTCCGCAGAAGAGTTCACTGGTAATCCCGGAAGATTTGTTTCATTGGAAGAAACCCTGCGTGGTTTCAGGGAAATATTAGACGGAAGACTCGATTCAATCCCTGAACAAGCTTTTTATATGGTTGGGACAATTGATGATGCTATGGAGAAAGCAAGAGATATTATGGAGGAAGCCTCTGAATGAGTCAACAACTGCTCACGCTAAAAATCCTCTCACCTGATGGTATTATCCTTACCGAAGAATCATTGTATGCCGTAAATGCTCCTCTTGCTGATGGTTTTCCAATTGGGATCAGACCAGGCCATGCGCCCTTAATTGCAGAAACAGAGCAGGGAATCGTGCATTATCGCAACAATAAAGGAAAAAGGGGGAAAAATCTCCATGCTGGCGTGTTGGAAATCCGTGATAATCAAATCATAATTTTAACAACTGGTGAAGTATCAAAGATATCTCCAGAAATTACGCAGCGGAAAGAATCAGAATATGATCGATTGATGAATACCTTAATAGAAAAATTTAGTTTGGACATGGAATGAAATATTACGGAAAAATATGACTTCGGGATCTCAAGAAAACATTACCAATAAGAATTTCAAGAATATTTCGTTAACTTCTCTTGGATGGGAACTGGCGCTACCTATTTTTGGTGGTGTATTTCTTGGCTACCATATTGACAGGGTATTAGCAAGGTCACAATATCTTTTCACAGTCCTATTACTCATACTTGGAATCATTATTGGATACTACAACCTTTACAGGCTAATCGAATTAGAGATGTTAAGACTTAAAATAAGGAAGAACAATACAGAAGATCTGGGTGAAAAATGATAGATATAGCCTTTCTTCTTCTTTGGGCTGTTATTGGTGCCGGGATGGCATACTTAATTTTGATGTCTCAGAAGTGGTCGGTATTTGCTATCCATCCTGAAAAACCTAAAAATAGCAAATTATTGATTATTGGCGGTGCAGTGATTCGCTGGTTGTGCATCTCCATTATGTTTATTACAGCGAGTTATTTTTCATTGGCCGCCTTAATTCTTGTCTTCATGTCATTTATGATTACGAGATTGTTGATTTTAACCTTATGGCAAAAATCCTTTAACAAGGATAAGGAGCATATTCACTAGTAAAAGGTCATCTGATGGATGCTGTAACACCACAAGTTGTTTTTAATCTTTTTGGATTACCGATCACAGATACTGTTGTCTCCACCTGGGTGATGATGGTGATCATAATCGTGATCGCATTTTTGATCCGAAAATACAAGCCGACTGCGGGTGAAATGATTGTCGAGATGATTAATGACATCGTGAGTTCTGTCATGCCACAAAGCGCAAAGCCATCACGTTATTTGACAATTTTAGGAACTTTAGCGGTTTTTCTGATTCTCGCAAATATTTTTAGCATTTTTCCACTGATGGTCTCACCCACCGCGAATTTAAACACAACAATAGCCCTGGCTGTCGTTGTATTCTTTTCAGTCCATTATTATGGGGTACGAGAAAAGGGCTTTTGGAATTACTTAAAAGATTTTGCCAACCCAATATTTATTTTGCCTTTAGAAATTGTAAGTCAATTTTCCCGCACCTTATCACTTGCGATCCGCTTGTTTGGCAATATTTTAAGTACTGATTTAATTGTGGCGATTGTTTTTTCATTGATACCTTTTATCGTTCCCCTTCCCCTGGCAGCTCTGGGTATGCTGACAGGAGTTCTTCAAGCATACATTTTCCTTGTTTTATCCTCACTCTATATAGCCTCTGCAATTGAGGTCGAAGAGATGGAGCAAGAGCGGCGAAAACTAAAAGATGAACTTTCGAAATCATGACAACTAATAAGAAAGGATAATTTTCACTATGTGGCAACTCGATTCTTCAACCCTTATAACCACCTTAACAATCCTGGGATCAACCATTGGGATTGTTCTCGGTTGTATCGTCCCGGCGATCATGGAGGGGATTGCAGTTCAAAAAGCACTGGAAGGGATCACCCGGCAGCCTGATTCAGCCAATGATCTGCGGACAACGTTACTCATTTCTATGGCTTTGCTGGAATCAACAGCTATTTACGTTTTGCTGGTTATCTTAGTATTGATATTCGCTAATCCATTGCTTGATCGTTTCTTTTAAAAATAGGAGATTATAGATGCTGGATATTGATCTAGTAACAATTCTGGCCGAAATATTAAATTTCCTTGTGGTTGCAGCTGCGCTTTATTTTCTACTTTTTAAACCCACAGTTAAACGCATCGACGAACGTTCTCAGAAAAATGAAGCGTTATTATCGAGTGCTAAACAAAAGGAAGAAGAAGCTGAAGAAAAATTAGCGCAAATTGAAAACCGATTGGCAAACATTGATAAAGAAATAGAATCGCGCTTAGAACAAGCATATCAACAAGCTCAATCCGAGAGCCAAGCCCTTCTTGAGGAAACTCAAAAAGAGGCAGAAAATATTATCAGGGATGCTGAAAGAGAAGCTGAAAAAAGGCAAAGCCTTGAGATGCAAGAATTAGAACAGGAGCTTGTCGATACAATCCTAAACATCTCCTCCCAGGTATTGTCAAAAACCACACCTGATAAAACCCATGAGAAATTGATTGAGGAATTGAATCAGGAAATTTGGGATATGGGGAAAAGTGATATGCCTCAGGTGAGGACGATCAGGGATTCTCTTGCTGAACGAACACCAACTGTAAATGTAGTATCAGCAAAAGAGCTAACACCTGACCAACAGCGTTCATTGGTTCGAACATTCAGCGCCTTAGCGGACAGAAATGTCAACATGGAAATAGAAATCGATCCGGAATTAATAGCAGGAATCCGCTTACGAATGGGAGACCTGGTTGTTGAAAATAACCTTGCTGTGGAATTGGAAGAATTAAAGTCAGAGGTAATGGAATCCTTAGAAGAGAGCATGCATGCCAAAGAAGGTTAATGAGAACCCTCTCGTAGAAGAATATTCCGAAGAAATTTCTGCAGGAATAGCCTCGCGATTAAAATTATCGACATCAAAAGAGGAATTCCTAAAGAAGGTTAAAGAAAAAGTTGACCTGGACCGTCAAAAAGAACCAGAAAAGAAAATAAAGGAAACAGTCGATAGGCTCTCAAGACAAGCACAGCAAATTTCTACCCGGGTTCGTTTTAGAGATGTTGGCACTGTTCATCATATCGGGAATGGGGTTGCAACTGTATCTGGACTCCCCAATGTAAGCATTGACGAAATTGTTGTTTTCCCTACTGGCATTGAGGGAATGGCCCTTAATCTTGATAAAAAACGTGTTGACTTAATAATGCTAGGCAGTGAAAAGGGGATCCGAGGAGGAGATCTGGTCCAGGCGACGGGTAAAGTCTTGACAGTGCCTGTCGGGTCTCAACTTCTGGGGCGAATCATTGATCCACTGGGCAGTCCTTTAGACTCTGATGATCCAATCGACGCCAGTGAATATCGTTCCCTTTCACGGATTGCCCCCGGTGTAATAAAACGTGCACCCGTAAATGAACCTCTTTTCACCGGTACAAAAATCATCGACATGCTTTTTCCAATCGGTCGGGGTCAGCGAGAGCTCATCATTGGAGACCGCCAAACCGGTAAAACAACTTTAGCAGTTGATGCCATTATCAGCCAAAAGGATTCTAATGTCAGATGTATCTACGTTGCAATAGGGCAGAAGAAATCAAGCACGCTGGCCACTATTGAAACGCTAAGGGAGAATAATGCCCTTTCCTATACATCAATTGTAATAAGCAGCCCGGATGATCAACCCGCTCTAAGGTATCTCGCGCCATATACAGGGATGACAATGGCTGAGTTCTTTCTTGATCAAGGTATGAACGTTTTAGTTGTTTTTGATGATCTCAGCAAACATGCGGATTCTTATCGTGAATTAAGCCTTCTTCTACGTAGACCCCCGGGTCGGGAAGCTTATCCAGGTGATATTTTTTACATTCATTCCAGATTGCTTGAGAGAGCCTGTAAATTAAGTGATCAATATAATGGCGGATCAATTACAGCCTTACCCATTGCGACAACCCAGAATGGAAATATATCTGCATATATTCCAACAAACCTGATCTCCATTACAGATGGTCAATTGGTATTAGATGCAGATCTCTTCAATCAGGGACAAAAACCTGCCGTTGATATTGGCCGTTCGGTTTCCCGAGTCGGTGGTGCAGCTCAAAGGCCTGCTTTACGGAAATTAGTCGGGGATCTAAAGCTTGAATTATCACAATATGAGGAAGTCGAGCACTTCACGAGATTTGGTACTGAGGTTGATCAGGCGACAAAACAGCAGATTGAAAAGGGAAAGCGAATACTGAATCTCCTGAAGCAAAAACCCAACCAGCCATATTCCTTCCCAATAATGGTGGTTCTTGTTTTTGCATTAACACATGGATATGTGGACGGTATTCCCATCCCTCAATTAAACGCTTATCAACAAGAGATGAGAGAATATATCCCTCAAAAAGAGAGCAAGTTGTTGAATGACATCAATCGGGAAGGAGAACTAACAGAAGAAATAATCGGAGAAATCGAGCGTTCCCTCACCGAATTTAACAATCACTGGGCAGAAGAGAAAGGCACTACGACATCATGAAAATGGTAATGGCTGTGGTTCCGTCCAGCAATGCTGAAGATGTTCTGGATGCATTGGTAAATCGTGGTTACACTGCTACCTATGCACAAACCAAAGGTGGTATGTTAAGACAAAGTCAGTATTCCTTATTTATCGCTGTGAACAAAGAAAAACTTCAGGAAGTTCTAGATATCATAAAAAAAAGTTGCCGAACCCAGGTAGAAATGAGCACTTTACAAGCAGATGATGAAGAATCAATCGAGAAATCACCTTTTGTGGCAGAGCTCGGCGGTGCAATCGCGTTTATTTGGGATATCGACCAAATTCTAACATTTTAGATCATTGATGACACAAAATTTTGAACGGGCAAAATCTCGGCTTGAGAATATCTCCTCTATAGAACCTTTATTGGGTGCACTTAGAACGCTATCTATGGGGACTTGGCAAATGGCACTCAATAAAATATCTAAAATTAGAGATTATGAAGAAAACTTCGATCACATCATTTGGGAAATACTGCCTGCCATCAAAAAGTCAAAATTCAACCACAGAAAATCTGAGGAAATACCCACGGAAATAGCGGATACCATTTTCCTGATTGTTGGAACTGAGCGAGGTTTGTGTGGTAAATTTAATGAGATTTTAATTTCTAATGCACTTGAATGGATAGAAAACCAGGGAAAATCCTCTTTTCAAATATGGGCAATGGGATCCAGATTGATCAGGAAATTAGAACAAAAACAAATCAACTTTACCTGGCGCCAGCCATTACCCGCTTCTGATCTAACAACTTATCATCAAGCCTACATCACAACTCAAAAATGGCTTGATCAGTTTGAGGATCATGACTTCAATCAATTTTTCGTCCTTTACAACCAGCTGAAAACCGGTGGACAGTATCAATTTTCAACATCACAATTGCTCCCGTTTGAAATTAATGACTTTTATATCGCACAAAAGCATGTCACCCAAAAATGGCCACCCCCAATAATTGAAACCGATCCAAAGGGGATTTATCGTCGGATTGTAGAAAATTACGTGGCTTCAAGTTTTTATCTGATTTTGCTTAGATCTGCTGCTGCAGAACATGCGGCAAGATTTAATCTAATGGAGGAAGCTAAAAACAATGCCGATGAAATAATTGAAGACCTAACCCAGGTGATTAATTCGGAAAGAAAACGCAAAATTACGCAACAAATGCAAGAGCTTGCCGCAGGTGCCGGGTTGTTGGATAATAAGTAATTAATATATATTAATAACCAAAAAATTTAGGAGAGAATAATTTGAGTGGAAAGAAAAAATTTACAATAGGGATTGACTATGGTGTCAGGTCGGTGACAGCCATCCTGGTTGATGTGAGCAATGGTAAATCAACGGCATCTGCTACTTATACCTATTCAAACGGAATTATCACAGACAAATTGCCAAATACAGAAATTAAATTGGAAGAAGGTTGGGCACTCCAACATCCAAAGGATTATATCTCCGCCCTCAAACGTACCGTGCCGAAATTGATGAGTGAGAGTGGTGTAAATCCTGACCAGATTATTGGAATCGGCACCGCTTTTGCCGGATCGACTTTGATACCAACCACAGCAGATGGTACCCCCCTTGCTTTACTGGAAGATTTCGCTAAAGAGCCGCATGCCTGGCCAAAACACAGCCATCACAAAGCTGCAGAAGAAAAAGCACAACTATTGACAAAAATTGCGGCAGATCGCTTTGAAACATTTATGGACCGCTATGGAGGAAAGATAAATCCTGATTGGTTCTTTCCAAGAGTATGGGAAATTTTTGATGATTCCTCAACGGTTTTCAATGCTGCAGACAAACTTATTGAAGCTTCAGATTGGATTGTTTGGCAGCTGACCGGGGTGGAATCACGCAATATTTGTGCTGCTGGTTATAAAGCGCTTTGGTCAAAAAGCGAAGGCTACCCATTAGAAACCTTTTTTGGCGCAATGGACCCGGATTTGGCAAATATTGTTGATGAAAAAATGAATCGTGATATTTCCCACTTAGGTCACCAGGTCGGTGAATTGACCGAGGAAGCAGCTCAATGGATGGACCTTGAACCGGGTATTCCAGTAGCTTCTGGTAATTTGAGTAATCATGCAGCGGTCCCTGGGGCAACCGTGGCAGAGCCCGGAAAGATGGCAATAATCCTTGGGGCTGATTTTTTTCATATCATCCTTTCTAAAAAAGAAAATCGGGTTCCAGGTTTATGTGGGATGGTGGAAGATGGTGTTGTGCCAGGTCTTTTTGCATATCAAGCTTGCCAGGCTGGCGGCAGTGATCACTTCACCTGGTTTTTGGAAAATGCGGTACCAGAACGTTATATGAAAGAAGCTCACAGTAAAAAAATTGAACCTTTACGGCTTTTAGAAGAAAAAGCTGCAGCATTAAAGCCATCTGAATCGGGTTTGGTTGCATTGGATTGGTGGAAAGGAAATCGCAGCATCCTGGTAGACAGAGATTTAACTGGCATAATTTTAGGCTATTCCTTGGAAACAAAACCAGAAGAAATTTATCGTGCAATTCTTGAAGCAACAGCTTTTGGGACAAGAAAAATCTTTGAAACCTTTATTGCCAGCGGGGTTCCAATTAATGAAATTATTATCGCTGGAGGGGAATCAACTTCAAACAAACTGTTGCTGAACATCTTAGCGAATGTTGCAAGGACTGAGATAAAAATTGCAAAAAGCCAGCAGCCATCAGCCCTTGGTGCTGCTATGTATGCTGCTGTAGCAGCTGGCGAAGCTCGAGGTGGTTATCAGACGATTCAGGAAGCAAGCCAGAATATGGCACACCTTTCAAGCAGGAGTTATATTCCAAATAATAATGATAAGAAAACCTATAACCGTCTCTACTCTGAATACACATTATTGCATGATTATTTTGGTTATGGTCACAACAATGCCATGAAACGATTAATAAATCTAAGGACAACAATCCTTGATAAGAAAAAAAGATAGATCCTAATCAGTAAAAATGAGCACCAGTCTCCAAAAAGCTGGTGCTTTTTTTATTCTTTCAGCCTGCTGATTATGAAATTCCTGTATGAAAAACGAATTTAATTAATTCCTACCAATTTTTGAATTTTGTAAATTAATCATGGTATAATTTTCTCACTAAAACTTTCAGATTGGAGGAACACAAATTATGGCTAGCGTTACGTATGAACATGTTTACAAAAGATTTGGTGATGTCACCGCGCTTAAAGATGTCAATCTTGACATTGAAAACAAGGAATTCCTTGTTCTCGTCGGTCCTTCCGGCTGCGGTAAAACCACTGCCTTACGATGTCTGGCAGGGCTTGAGGATATCACTGAAGGCGAAGTAAAGATTGGCGACCAGGTCGTCAACGACGTAGCTCCCAAAGACCGGGATATCGCGATGGTATTCCAGAGCTACGCCCTCTACCCACACATGTCAGTCTATGACAATATGGCTTTCGGTCTAAAATTAAGGAAACTCCCTAAAGAAGAGATCCAGAGCCGAGTTGAAGATGCAGCTGAAATTCTCGGGATTGGTGCACTCTTACAAAGGAAGCCAAGGGAACTTTCGGGTGGTCAGCGACAGCGTGTTGCCCTTGGACGGGCAATCGTTCGCGAGCCAAAGGTGTTCCTCTTTGATGAGCCCCTTTCAAACCTGGATGCGAAGTTACGGGTTCAGACCCGTGCCCAGATCAGTAAGCTCCACCAGCGACTGCAAACAACATTCATTTATGTGACCCACGACCAAACCGAGGCTATGACCATGGCTACGAGGATTGCAGTGATGAATAAGGGTATTTTGCAGCAAGTAGATACACCGCAGACTTTGTATGATTACCCGGACAACTTGTTTGTAGCCGGCTTCATCGGTTCTCCCTCCATGAATTTCTTTGATGGAAAGATCCTAAAAGAAGATGGGAAAATGATTGTTGATCTCGGAACCTTCAAATTGAAAGTTCCTGAAAATCGTATGGAAACCTATGAAAAATTGGTTGACCAGGATGTCATTTTTGGTATTCGACCAGAAGACATTCACAACCCGGAATACGCACCGCCATCGATTATCGCAGAAGAGGTCGAGGTGGATGTCGATGTCACAGAACTAATGGGTAATGAAATCTTCCTGTACTTGATGAAAGGTGATCATAACTTCGTCGCCCGGGTTGACCCCCGCACTCGTGTTGAAATGGGCGATAAAATGACCGTTAGCTTCAACGTTGACAATATGCACATCTTCGATCCACAAGCTGATCCTGATAACCCGGTTGCTGTCCGGTAAAATTTTACGACACAAAAAAAGGCTGTCCTCTTTTACTCGGGACAGCCTTTTTTTATTATCCTCTATTTAGAATATTGTTTTTCATCACTTGTTTAAAAATATGCTTTGGTTATTTTTTCTCCGTTTGGTCCTCAGTTACACATAAAAAACGGCATATAATAATTGCTTGTTAATTCATTCCAAATCAACAAATTAGGTTTCATTTTTCCCGAAATCCCCAATTTTTCTTGTTATACCGATCGTAATTACACTAAAAATTGCACTCAATACACCTACGTAAATAAATGCATCTCGCCAAAACCGCATCGGAAATAAACGTATAAGGGTATCCGAAGTATAAAATTGCCAGGTACCGCTCTCAAAGAAAATTTGATGGAACCAGGTGAACAATTGATTGAAACTGATAAAAACAAAAATAAGGATCGCACCCATCAATCCCAATACCCCCCACCCGCCTGAATTATATGCCTGCACGATTAGCATTTTGTCTCCCCTTTTGAAAAAAATAAATGTAATAATCAGCAAAATTACAACGGATACTGCTAATCCAATTCGCATTCCGGTGACCACAGATTTCACGTCCGCCATATGACTCAATTCTCTGTCGTTGTAAATGGGATCACCATCCTCAAATCTCAATGATCTCAGGTATTCTATCCCTTCAGAATTTACCAGGTAATTGATTGAAGGTTCAGACCAACGTAAGCGATCTTCCAATGTGAAACCATAAGGATCCTCAGGAAAGCCTGGTAATCTGTATTCTATTCGGGGAAAAAGTGGGGTTATCAGGACCCTGACAGAAATCATTAAAATAACTAATGGCGTTAATATTGATACAAACCCATAGAATATTTTAGAAAACCATTTAAGATCTTTCATTGCAGCACCTCTGTTCCTCCAGACAAGATAAAATCAACCACAATCTTATTCGTCAACAATTCAATCGGCGCTCGATCATCCGTATAAACTTGTGTTTTCTTTATAGGCGGTTGTTTGTTTAGATATGTCACCCCCATAGCTTCAATTAATAATGGGGCTGCTTGAGAATCATGCAGCATACTGTAATTCTTTAGAAAATCATCCCAACTTCCCATGGGTTTTTTGGCTGCAAATAACATTGTATTGAATGACTCTGGAATATCCATTACGAATGTCCCGGGAAAAACTTGCTCAATAGTTGTGCCAAGGTCATTCACAAGTGTGCGATCAATGGGACTTCTTCCAATATTGATTGCCATTACACCATCATCGGTTAAGTGATCAAAAACAATTTGAAAAAACTCTACCGTGGTCATGTGCCAGGGTATGTATGGCGGACGATAGGCATCAATGCTGATAATGTCATATTTATGAGGTGAATGTGCGAGCCCCCATCGGCCATCCTGCTCTATGACATTGAGATTGGATTGAGTCATATCAAAATAGGTCTGACCTGCTTCCACAATTTTTGGGTCAATTTCAAAACCATCGATCTCAATGTCCTCAAATACCACATTCGCCTGCCTGGCGGTTGTTCCAGCGGCTAAACCAACGATCGCAATCCGGTTGACTGACTCGGGAGAATGTGGATAAGGATTGAAAAATGGTGCTGCTAATACTTGCGACCAGGGGCCATTGTAGTTAAGCTGTGTTGGATGATAAACAGAATGCATCCCCTGCCCGTCATTCAACCTTAAGAAACGATACCCATCCTTTTCAATGACCTGAATATAATTATAGGAGGATTCTGTTTCATAAATCAAACCCTCGGTTGCTTTATCCGCCCCCCTGACTCCAAATAACCAAAGTCCAAGGATAAGGATTGGCATCCAGCTAAATTTCAACCACTTTTTCCGCCCAACATATTTTATCAAACCGATTGACCCAACGATAAACATGACACTGCTAAAGAATAAGAATGTTCGATAAGTACCAATGGTTGGGATAAGTATCAGAACTGGCAGAAAAGCGCCAACAAAAGATCCTAATGTTGAAACAGCAGAGAGCATCCCAGCAGTCTTCCCAATATTGTGGGCATCTTTTAAAGCCAACTTCAGCGCAAAAGGGGATACCATGCCAAGCAGGGTCACGGGAATGATAAAAAGAATCAGAATTGTTACAAAGGAGCCAGCAAGAATTGAGACCTGATAGCCGTCCATGGCATTTGCAGTCAACCGTAAAAGCGGCCGTGATGCCATTGGCACCAGTGCAATTGATAAGCTTCCCCATAAAATAATGCTGTAAAAAGTGTGAAAGTTTGGAGATTTGTCAGCAATTTTTCCACCCAACCAATATCCAGCACTGAGATAAATTAAAATCAACCCAATCACACTGGCCCAAACAAGGTTGCTGCTGCCGTAAACATTACCAATTAAGCGAGAAGCAGACATTTCCACTGCCAGCGCAGTCATCCCCGAAAAGAAAACGGTGATAAATAAATAATTTTTCTTCATCTTTTCAATTATGCTCCAGGCTAACGATGATCGAAATTATAATAAATACGACAATGGTAAAGATTTATACATTTATACCCCAAATACCTTCATAAATCTCTTCTATGAATAATAAAGTAAATTACAACAAAATTGCCAAGAATTATGACCAGCGCTATCTTGAGAATCCCCATCAAGGGGCTCTCAACGCACTCAGAAGGCTTCTACGCCAAGGAAACATTCAAAAGGTTTTGGAGGTAGGATGCGGTACCGGTTATTGGCTAAAAGCCTTGAAATCAATCGTGGACGTTCACTTTTTTGGATTAGATCCTTCGTATGAGATGTTAAAGATGTCTGAGGCGCTAAAGGATATTGGTTTATGCCTGGGTTTCGCTGAGTGGATGCCTTTTCCTGCAGAGTCAATCGATTTTGTATTCTGTATAAATGCTTTACATCATTTTGCGGAGAAAATATTATTTTTTCAGGAATGCAATCGAATTTTATCAAAGGAAGGGAAATTAGCCGTCATCGGTATGGATCCCAGAGATATTCGCAACCGCTGGTATATCTATGAGTATTTTGAAGGAACCTATACCAGGGATCTTGCCAGATTCCCCTCCTGGTCAAAGGTCATGGATTGGTTCTCCCAGTACGGATTTGAAGAAATTCAATTCCAGGATGTAGAAATGATTCACGAACCAAAATATGGAATGGAAGTACTTGAAGATCCTTTCCTGGAAAAATCTGGCTGTTCTCAATTATCGCTTCTCAGTAATATACAATATGAAAAAGGTTTGCGAAAGGTCAGAAATTCACTGAAGGGAGAAGCTGCCGCTCAAAAGAAGTTTGAGAATGACATCGTTTTAAGTATTTTGGTGGGAAAAAAGACCAGTTAAGGGACAAAAAAGAGCCCGAATTGGGCTCTTAGCTGGGGGTGAAGGATTCGAACCTCCATATACAGATTCAGAGTCTGCTGTCCTGCCATTAGACGAACCCCCAATTATTTAATTGGGCTATATTTTACCAAATCACGTATAAAGTATCAAGGGATTTCTTTGGATGAAAATTAACTCAAATATCATCGCAAAAATACATCAGTTTAAGTTTTAACTGACAGCAAGGTAGAATCAAGATTAGAGTGAAAAATATGATTAAAAAAGGAGATATTAAATGGTGGAAAATTTCGAATTGAGTCCCGATAAGCTTTACAGAAAATGCGATCCCGACCAACTTGGTTTCAGAGATACCAGTGAAATTAAAGAAACTGTAAATATCGTTGGTCAGGATAGAGCTTCAAAAGCTATTGACCTGGGTATGAATATCTCCTATTCCGGTTACAATATTTTCGTTTTGGGTCCAACAGGGATGGGAAAACGCAAAATTGTCGAGGATTTCTTCAAAGAAAAAGCAAAATCTGACCCAACGCCTTCAGATTGGATTTATGTCAATGATTTTGATAATCCTGACAAACCAGATGCGATCGAATTGCCACCTGGCATAGGCACACAATATCAGAAGGACATTGAAGAACTTATAGAAGAGATGCAAACAGCAATGTCTGCTGCCTTTGAAAGTGAAGAATATCAAAACAGACGTCAGGCAGTCTTTGAATCATTCAAGGAAAATCAATCGCAATTATTTAATGAATTACAGGAAAAGGCTAACAAACAAAATTTAGCCATGATAAAGACCCCGTCTGGCATCGCCTTTGCCCCAAAGGATGAAGAGGGTGTCATGGACGCAGAAGAAGTTAATAAGCTGACAGAAGAAGATCGTGAAGAAATCAAAGAAAATATTGAAGATCTTCAAGGACAGCTCCAAAACATTTTACAACAAGTTCCAACTTGGCAAAGGGAAGCTCAAGAAGAAATTAAAAAATTAAACAAAGAAATGGCGAACTTTGCCATTGGTGGTCTGATTAATGAATTAATTGAAAAATACGAGGATTATGAAGAAATTGTATCCCATACAAAACAAATCCAGGATCAAGTTATAGAAAATGCAGATGCTTTCTTGCCAAACAACGGCGGAGAACCAACAAGCTTTCTTGAAGCAATATCTCAACGCGGCGATGCCCAAACTTCATTGATGGAAAGATTCAAAGTCAATGTTATTGTTGATAACAGCGATTCAGAGGGTGCACCGGTTATTTTTGAGAATAATCCCACCTATGCCAACCTCATTGGTAAGGTCGAGCATTTCGCCCAAATGGGGACGCTGAGAACTGATTTCAGGATGATAAAACCAGGGGCAATGCACAGGGCAAACGGCGGCTACCTGATATTAGATGCACGCAAGGTGCTTACCCAGCCCTACTCCTGGGAAGGCCTTAAGCGAGCATTGCAATCAAAAGAACTCGAAATCGAATCCTTAGGACAGGCGCTGAGTTTAATTTCAACAGTATCCCTGAGACCAGAAGCAATCCCTTTGGATCTAAAAATAGCCCTGGTCGGCGATCGTATGCTTTACTACCTGCTGCTGCAATATGATCCGGAATTTAGTGACCTTTTCAAAGTCGAAGCAGATTTTGAAACAGAGATAGAGTGGAATGAATCAAATCAACAACTTTATGCAAAATTGATTGCCTCAATCATAAATGAAGAAAAAACAAACATATTTGACAGTTCAGCTGTTGCAAGGTTAATTGAGCAAAATGCTCGAATAGCGAATGATACTGAACGATTGAACACCCGAATGCAAGATTTACGGGAACTTATCGTGGAGTCGGACTATTGGGCGAAACAAAACAACCGTGACACAGTAACAAAATCCGATGTACAAAAAGCTATTGACGCAAAGATAAAACGGGCAGACAGATTAAGAGAAAAAATTCAGGAATCAATACTGCGTGACATCAACTTGATCAGCACAAAAGGCGAAGAGGTAGGTCAAATCAATGGCTTATCCGTTTATGCCTTGGGGAACTTCATGTTTGGGAAGCCAACCCGGATAACGGCCCAAATCAGCCTTGGGAAGGGACAGGTCGTCGATATTGAACGTGAAGTTGAAATGGGCGGTCCAATTCACTCCAAAGGTGTTCTAATATTAGGAGGGTTTCTTAAAGGTCGTTATGCCCAGGATGTGCCGTTGAGCTTGTCAGCAAGCCTTGTTTTTGAACAATCTTACGGTGGTGTAGATGGTGACAGTGCTTCATCAACCGAGCTTTATGCCCTGTTAAGTCGAATCGCTGAAGTACCTCTCAAACAAAATCTTGCAGTGACGGGATCAGTCAATCAATTAGGCCAGATTCAGCCTATTGGTGGTGTTAACGAAAAAATTGAAGGATTTTATGACATTTGTAAAATGCGTGGGCTTACAGGAGACCAGGGAGTCTTGATCCCCAAAGCCAACGTTAAACACCTCATGTTAAGGCAGGATGTTATCGATTCTGTCAAAGCCGGAAAATTCCATGTATATCCCGTGGAGCACATTGATGAAGGTATAAGGATTCTAACAGGTACTGAAGCTGGAGAGTTACAAGAAGACGGCACCTATCCTGAGGGAACGATAAATGCGCTGGTCAAAGAAACCCTGGAAAAAATGGCAAATCGATTAACAGAATTTGGTAAAGGTAAAGGCAATCAAAGTGAGTGAGAAGCATCAACCCATTTGCGTTAAGAGAATTTTAGTTTCGCTGGATACTTCAACACACAGTTTTTCAGCTCTCAAGGCGGCAGTAGAATTAGCCCATCATTATGAAGCAAAATTGAAAGGCTTATTCATCCAGGATACTGCCTTGTTGAGACTGGCTGAAACACAATTGTTTTATGAAATCGGAGAATACACGGCAATTTCAAGAAAGATAACTGTCGATGGGCTGACCCACAGCATGATCGCTCAATCCCGGAGGATCATGAGGGTTTTTCAAAAATTAGTAGATCAGACCGGTGTGGAAGGGGAATTCCGGGTCTTAGATGGCAGCGTTGATGAAGTAATAGATCATGAATCAAAAAAATGCGATTTACTCGTGATAGGAAAGACTGGAACCAATCCAATGAAAAGACCCAGGCTGGGATCAACAGCAAGAGCTCTGATCCATCTTGGAAAGAAGTCGATCTTGCTTGTAGAGGAAGATGCCAATCTTGGTTATCCGATATTCGTTTTATTTGAGGATTCATCATTAAGCTGGACAAGTCTTGAAACAGCAAGGGAGCTGATGGGTCCCGGGGAAAAACTTACTGTTCTGCTGGAAGAATCTCCCATTGAAGAATTTACCAATATGAAGGAGAAAATAAGGGATTGGGCAAAGGAAAAGAAAATCAACATTTCATTCCAATCCTTCAAAGCAGAAACATTTGGCCGCTTTATTCAAAAAATCAAATTAGCAAAGACTGGATTATTTATCCTCCCCTATATGCTCAGTCCGCTGTATAAAGTCCTGGTTGAAAAGTATCTAAAAGAAATATCCCTGCCTATTTTATTGGTTCAGCAATCTGAATAATAAGACTAAAAATTTGTAGATCACTATTTCTTTACTTTTTCTGATCGCATTGCAACACTCTCTACCAAACCTATCCCCAACATCAATGAAAGTAAAGAACTGCCGCCATAACTGATAAAAGGTAAAGTGAGCCCTGTCACCGGAATAACATTCATATTTACCCCGATGTTTACTATTGATTGAAAAAATATGAGAATCCCAAATCCATAAGCAATCATTGATCCAAATGTATCTGGTGCATTCTGAGAGATTCGGAAACATCGAACAATTACTAAAACCAATAATCCTAAAGTCAGAACAGTCCCAATAAACCCAAATTCAGCGGCAAGAACACTGAATATAAAGTCTGTATGCCTGACTTTTAGAAATCGCAGCTGCACTTGGGAGGATTGATTATAGCCCTGTCCAAAAAATCCCCCGGTCCCAATGGTGATTAGGGCCTGGTCAACATTATAAGTTTCCCCATAACGGGCATCAGGATCTGGAAACAGAAAATTTGTGATCCGATCTCTTTGATAATCTTCCAGAAATGAGAAACCCGTCAGAGCACCAATCAGAATGACAAATAGAACCAAGCCTACTGCAATCAAAATATAGCGCATCCTGATCCCTGCAATCCATAAGAAAGACGCCCAGATAACCAGCAGAACGATGGTTGTACTCAGGTTGGGTTGTAGAAAAATCCAAATGACCAATCCACCAACCAGCAGTGCACTCCTCAATATCGTGGCGAATTTAAGGGTCCGATTTGACCGGTTAGCAAAGAAGTTCGACAATGAAAGGATAATTACAATCTTTGCCAGCTCAGCGGGTTGAATCAAGATTTGTCCAACCTCCAACCATCTAGCTGCACCAAATCTGGCTTCAGCAGTAAACACAAACAAAAGAAAAACCATTGTTACGATATAAAGCGGTTGAATGAGAGTCATCCAATATTTATAATCAATGGCAGCAACGACAAACAGAACAACCAGACTTATTCCTAAGAAGGTCGTTTGTCGACTTGCATGGTCGGCCAGTTCAATGTTCCCGGCAATAGAACTGCGAATAAGGGCAATTCCCAAAATAGAAAGGAACAACGCTGCACCAAACAACCAAAAGTCAAAATTTTGCCAGATGTTCCGTAAGTATTTCATAACAGCTTATCAATTCGAACCAATTAAAAACCCATTGAAATCAATCTCATTGGTAGGTAGGACATACCAACAAACAAGACTTTTTTAGCCAATTTCAAATTTTAATATCCTGACCATGGTTTCAAGCAAACTAAGGTTCCACTGAGGAATCTATTGCTTTCAATTCAAAATAGGCGTCAATTACCTGGCGCACGATTGGGGCTGCAAAGGTTGCGCCTTCTGTACCGTTGTAAATAAATGCCACAACCGCAATTTCTGCATCATCCCACGGCGCATACCCCACATACCACGCGTGAGAAGGCCAGGCGCCAAATTCACACATACCTTTTTCCTGGGCAACATTATCACAATATTCAGCCGTTCCTGTCTTACCTGCAGACTTATTGGTATCGTTTCTGAACAAGTCATCATGTCGATCGGTTTCATAGCGACTGGCTGTTCCTTCTGTCACCACCATCCGCATCCCCTGGTTCGCCAACTCAATGACCCATGGCTCCACTGTCTTGGTTTCTCCAGTTTCTACATTACCATCATAAAGGTTAATCACTGGATCTTCTGTAATATCCCATCGAACATTGGGGGTCATCTGCTGAACAACCCTGCCATCCTTATCGATAACCCTATCTAATAAAGTGACATCCATTAATTTTCCACCGTTGGCAATTGTTGAGATCGAATTTAATACCTGCAAGGGAGTCGCCAACACAAATCCCT
>P_1C_Sed_3_UnCtyDRAFT_1000050_pt1 | contig 19214 bp, 11 predicted proteins | sample Pon1CUnioCityCA_FD_10233 | JGI IMG/M metagenome (IMG submission 10233) | reverse complement strand
ATTGACACTGATCGGCATGCCTTCAGGTAAATTATTGGAACCCTCCCAAGTTTCAGGAATGCCTTTCTTCCACGATTCTTTCAGATTTTCTTGGCGTGATTGAAGAAGGGATTGGTAAAATTTTTTATTTGCACCACCGGACCAGATCGGGAGCAAGCAGGTGATATCGGGTTGCAGGTGATCAACATTTTCCAGCCGATAGTGATCGTTGGCGCTTAATCCCTCGATGGTGACAATTTGCAATGTGTTGAATAAAAAGTGGGTTGTGATGTGGGCGCAGCCCATAATCCAGCGATAATCGAATAAAAAGCGGGTTGTGATGTGGGCGCAGCCCATAATCCAGCGATAACTGGGAATTTTTACTTCTTCTATCAAAAGCTCACCAGTCTCACTGATGCCTTCAAAAGAAACGACACAGTTTCTGGTATCTTCATCTTCAGTAAAAAGATGGCAGATGATCCTTTGAGGAACACTAAATTGGCGGTTGATGGGAATGATCGGTTGGGCTTTACCAGAGGCGATCCATTCACGCGTGGTCCTGTGATTTGATTGATGGTCCAAATAGGTGAACATTTGCGTCTCATCATGCCAACACGCGGTTAGTATATTCCTGGCTGATTTTCTGAGGGCACTGAAATACCGCAAGGCTTTTAGGTCACGGCGTTGATAAGCCATTTTCTGCAATGTGGAAGATTCACGATAAAGCATGGCTGCCAAAGCTGGGCTAATGACCGTTTGAATGTCCAGGCCACCGCCGTAGCGATGCCAAATATCAAATTTATAATCTCCCGTATTAAGTTGTAACTGCTGTGGCGTTTCAATGACCGGGAACTGACTGGCTAATTGCTCGGGTTTCTGGGGCAACCAGCGCTCAAAAAGGGTTGTTATGAGCGGAAAAACACGGTTTAAGATTTCCTCATCGGGCTTAATCTTTAGACTTTGCATCAATAAGTGCGCAATCATCGGAAACCTGGGAAAAATAAGATTTGAAGAAGATGCATTATTAGAAGGGGTTGAGGCTTGGTCTTTGATAAGTCGGTCAAGCAAATTCTCTAAGTACAAGAGCATCAGGTCTACCTGGGTAGGGAGTAAGATTTGCGCCAAATGAGATGTTTCCAGAACCGATAGCTCCTGGATGGGTTGATTTTTCTTGATATTAACGATGCTTTGATCTGGCATGCGGGTTTTAATGGTGATCGGATGGCTTGTTTTTCTATCTCCCTTGGCCAAGTGTGTCCTGGCAATGGATTGGGCTAATGAAAAGGCTGCATCCCAATCCGGATCACCCGTTTTAATATGAAGCGTATCAGCGTCATTCTGTCGGACATGGTTAGCAGCTTGCTTTTGCCAGTTGGTCGCCGTCAAAGAACGGGCTTCTTCGAAGGACGCTTTCTGAGAACCTCTACTGACGAGAACCCATGTCAATGATTGGCTCTCATTACCGGGGAGGGCAAATTGCTTTGAAAGGGCGGGAAAAGGATTGCTGATGGGTTTTGGTCCACCGGACATGAAGAGGGTAGGCCAGATATCCCCTGTCCGACCTGAAAGGATGTGGTTGTTTCCGATTTTTTGAGGATTAATGGACAAACCTTCTTCCATTGGCGCCAGGATTGCCGCTAAATCAAACTGTATATGTATGGGTTCCGCGTTCGTGTTATGAAATTCAGCCGAGCCCATCAATACCCTAGATTTTGGAACAAAACACCGCCAGGAAATTTCCAACCCGTTTGGTAGACCAAACAATAAATGAAGCGTGGCAGGGGTAGCGCTTTTGACTTGGGGGGCTTGTGAAAAAGAGCTAGATTTTGTGATCGGTTGACGGTTGATTGTAAAAAAAGGCAATAATCGCATTGATTTTGCTTGTAAACTATAGGTTGTTTCCAATTGAAAAATTTGCTGATCCGTCCCGCCAGCGGTGAAGGACCAAACTTGGTCATGATCGGGGTCATAAGCGGACAGGAGTCCGTCAACCGCGAGAATATAGGCTTTGGGTGAAGATGGTGAGAAACTAATGNAAGACATGCATTCATTTTACCAATGAAAAGGGGTTGCAACTGAATTTATTAGCCCTTGCATTTGATTTAGTGTTAACAGGAAGGAACAAATCACCCTTTTTCAGCGTCTACTACTCGAAATCGAAGTGTGCTAGAATAATGCCATCATGGATGAAAAAATAGATAAAGATAAAAATATTCAGGACCAGCGCCCTGATCAATCTCCGCATGAGACAAGGTCGGTCCAATCTGATTTTAACGAAGAAGATACCCAAGAGGTAGTGCTAGAGCCCATTAATAATGCACCAGATGGCTCAATTACAGGCGCTATTTCTATGGATAAGGATGAAGAAGACTCATCTACTGAGGATGAAACAACGCTATCTTCAGATAATGAGAATGTCATGCAAGCATCATCACAGGACTTAGATGAAATGCAAAGCACGCCTGATGACGAGGATGAAACACCAGCGCAAAGCGAAGATGCTGAGATAATGTCAGAAGATACAAACCAAATCCTAGTCGGCTCGCAGCAAGCGGTTTCTCAAGACGACGGTGAAATTTTAGCAGACCATCCTGATCTTGATCTAGGCATTGAAGATGGATGGTGGGCTGGTGCGCCTTTCACACCCATTGACGATATCAAAGATGCCGTTTTAGAGTCACCAATTACAATATCCGAGGACAAATTCCCACAAGAAAGTCAGCCGTCTGAAGAAAAATCGGATTTTGTCCAAACGGAAAGTGAAGACTTGTCTGATGCTGAAGAAAAGATGGATGAGGATACCCAGGAGATACTTGTCTCAAAAGACTCTCAAAATAAAACAGAAACACGAGTCATCCCAATAGAAGCGAGTCCGATATCAGCATCAGCATCAGCCCTTGATAATCAAGAAGAATCGGTGGATGAATCTGAAAACACCCAGGAAATTCCCCTCAATCACAACTTAAAGCGTGCTACAGACGATATTCCAACGATTCCACCACCGGATTTACCCGTCGGCTGGAAGCCTGAAAATCCTAACCTTCCCAAGTACGTCAGCGAAATCGATCGGCAGGCAACACGAGTGACACCGGCTGCTTATCAGCGCGCTGTGACGAATGAGAAGAAAGATTTGAGGGAAAAAACGAAACCCACCCCAACAAAATACACCAAGGGACGACGTCCTTCAGAGTTGAAACGCCCTAAAAAGCCTAAAACCAAGAAAAAATCCTGGGGCTGTTTGCTCAAAGCGATGTTAGTTCTTGGTTTCATCGTCATTTTAGCCTTGCTGGTGCTGGGATCTTTTGCGATATACCAATATTTTCGGATTTCATCCTCCTTGCCAGATGTTGATGAATTGAGGTCTAAAGCATCTCAATTTGAAACAACCCGTATTTTGGATCGAGATGGGAACTTACTTTATGAAATACTCGATCCCAATGCAGGGCGTCGAACTTATGTGCCGATTGAGGAGATCTCCCCCTACCTCATTGCCGCGACAATTGCGACAGAAGATAAAGATTTCTTCACCAACCCGGGTTTTGATATCCTTGGCATGGTGCGCGCCCTTTGGCAAAATTACACTGCTGGCGGTATTTATTCTGGCGCTTCAACAATCACCCAGCAATTGGCGCGCACATTGCTCATGTCACCAGAAGAGCGGTATGAACAAACATATCAGCGTAAAGCTCGAGAAATTGTCCTTTCATACGAAATCACACGCCAATATTCGAAAGATGAGATTCTTGAACTGTATTTGAACGAGAACAATTATGCTAATTTTGCTTATGGTGTTCAAGCCGCCGCTGAAACGTACTTTAACGCGGATGCAGAATCCTTGAATTTGTGGCAGTCCGCGTTTCTTGCTGGCTTGCCACAAGCCCCTTCTGTTTACAACATCCACACTAATCGTGATTCGACACTCTACCGTCAGCGATCGGTGCTTGTTTTAATGTATGAGATGAGCCGAGAACGGGATTGCATCGATATTGGCGCAGATCGTTCTGCGGTTTGTGTGACCTTTGCTGAAGCGACCCAGGCGGGAATTGACGCGGCGAATTATATTTTTCCTGAGCTGAAATTTAATATGGCCTACCCCCATTGGGTTGTCTATATTCGATCTTTGTTGGAAGAGCAATTTGATGCGCAAACCATCTACCGCAGTGGTTTCACCATTTACACGACCCTAGACCCAGATCTTCAGAGTCAGGCAGAAAGTGTGGTTAACGAACAACTTGATCGGTTGGTAGGCAGTAATGCCAGCAATGGAGCTTTGTTGGCTGTTGACCCGAACACAGGTGAAATTCTTGCCATGGTTGGTTCGGCAGATTTTAATAACAGTGATATTGATGGTCAAATCAATATGGTGCTTTCTGATACCCGGCAACCGGGTTCCACCATCAAACCACTGACCTACGTTGCCGCCTTTGAAAAAGGTTGGACGCCGTCAACGTTGATATGGGACGTGCCCAGCGAATTTCCACCCTCCACCGATCCCAATGACACCAATCCGGATTACAAACCAGTGAATTTTGACGGAAAATTTCATGGCCCTGTCACCCTACGCTCAGCCTTGGCCAATTCTTATAACATCCCTGCAGTGAAAGCGCTTCAATATGTTGGGATATATGATGACCCCAACACGGCGGTTGAAGATGGCATGCTAGCGTTTTCGAGACGATTGGGGATTACCAGCCTCAACCGAAATGATTACGGTCTTTCATTGACCCTGGGTGGCGGTGAAGTGAGTTTGATGGAAATGACCGCTGCATTTGGCGTTTTTGCCAATGAAGGTCGCATGATCCCGCCTGTGGCTATTACAAAAATTGTGGATCATTCCGGCAATCTCATCTATGAATATGAACAACCTCCAGGTGACCAAGTTGTGCGTGTGGAACATGCTTACCTGATCTCGGACATTCTCTCCGACAAGGAAGCCCGGGTGCCCATGTTTGGCACCAACCCGGTGGTGAACCTGGCATTTTCGGCAGCGGTTAAGACGGGTACAACCAACGACTTCCGCGATAGCTGGACCGTTGGTTATACACCCGATCTGGTTGTGGGTGTGTGGGTGGGTAATACCAGCTATGAACCCATGAATAATATTTCCGGGTTGGCTGGTGCAGCACCAATTTGGGCAAATTTTATGAACTACGGGGTCAATCGGATAACCAATGGGGCGCCTTCGGCATTTATTCGCCCCCCAGGTGTTGTTGACCGGGTGATTTGTTCCGTCTCTGGGACTGAACCCTCCCAATGGTGCCCACAACAACGCAGTGAAATCTTCGTTGCCGATCAACCTCCCCAATCCAAGTCGGAAGATTTATGGAAAATGGTTGAGGTGGATACCTGGACTGGTTTAGCGGCCTCTGAGGCGTGTTCGGCGTTCACAGAGGAAAAATTAGCGGTAAACGTCAGTGATGTTTGGGCAAAACGTTGGTTGAAAGATGATCCTGAAGGGCAAGCTTGGGCTGACTCGATGAATTTCCCCGATCCATTATTTATAGTGCCAGATCGCGCCTGTCGTGCAGACGATCCTCGGCCGATCATCAACTTAATTGGCCTTGTTGATGGACAGACCATNACCACCAGNCCNTTGGAAATNAGGGGGATGGTGACGGCTACGCANAACTTTGANTANTACCGGATTGAATGGGGCGAAGGGCGGGAACCCGTCACCTGGAANGTCTTNGAGGGAGAGGTGCGCATCCCNGAAGAATCAGCAGGNGTTTTAACAGAATGGGATTTGGAAGAGATTGANGCGGGCATCGTGACGGTAAAGATTATGCTGCACAGTNCAAATAACACNTTTGCNGAAAANACATTTTCCTTGAATATTCAAGTGCCGACGCCGACGCCGACCATGACGCCTACGCCAACTGAGACACCAACCCCAACAGAAACCCCGACAACAACCCCAACGGAGACGCCTACACCGACGCCGACTCTTCCACCAGCAAGCACCCCGACGCCTACAAGAACGCCCTGGAATTTCTGGTTTTTGACTCCAACGGAAACTTCTGCGCCAACCCAAACTGATAATCCTGGCCCCTAGATTCTTTTTAGAACAAGGCGAGTTGTGAGGTTCGATATTCAGGTGGATCGGACCGGATTTGTTCGGCAAATAGCGCTCTTGTAAGCAGCGGATTTGCTTCCATGCCACGAATGGCGCGAAACTTGACGATTAGAAAGTTTTTATCCAACAGGTCTGAAAGAACTGGGTCACGGTGTTTCTTATAGGCGAGCAAATTGGCGCGACTACCGGGCAGTATGATGATGTTAATTGCCCCTTCAAATGCCTCTTCGTTAATTTTCCTGGCGACCCGCGCCGTNGAAAACAAGTGAANACAAAATTTTGGTTCTTTTTGATCCTGGTCGTACCAGTGTATTGGCGTGCGACCAACGGATCGGTACCCCAATCTTTGGGCAATTTGGTGCAGCGATCTTTCAATGGCTAAGATATCCCCACGTCGCTCAGCGGGCTGCTCACCTGGGCGTAGCTGCCAAATGTGACTTTCTTTATCAATGAGATCCGCGTATGATTCCAAACAATTCAGTAAAACATNATCTGTTGGGGTCAGNATGCCCGGAAAGGCCTGGTAAATCTTCTCTTTCAGCCTTTGCGCAGTGATGGTTTCTGAATTAATTAATGTATTAAGGATGAATTTTTCAACTCGATCGATTAAGGGCATTTGTGTATCGCTAGCATTTGCCAACCACCAGTCACCCGTTTCCAAAGAAGAAGTCCCGCCGGCAACCCTGACCAAAAAATTGCTGTCCTGAAAGGGTGTTTCCACCCATCTTTGGGTTTCTGATGCCGCCTGATTTTTATTTTGTAGAAATATATCATTGGCAAGCTTATTTTCATTGGCTAAGCCAGTGATGGCAGCAGCATGCACTTGTTCGTAAGCGGCAGGCTCTCCTTTTTCTTTAAGGTAGCTGGTTATGCTCTGCCTGGCGGTCTCATTGATCAGGTCTGGCTGGCTGAAACCCAATGTTTCCGCTCCCTTTTCCCAATAACATTGGGCCAGTTGATCATCCATGGATTGGGCGAAGGCCTGCAATCTGAACCCAACGGACTCCGCGGCAAGCAGTGTGGCTAAAATGAGCATGGGTTCATTTTCAGGGACCAANCCCCAAATCTGCTGCGTTTCATCGCCAATATCAAAGAGTTCATTAAAAATCCCTCTGAGGGCATTGGTATGCCAATTCCAGTCATAGCGCTGGCGTGAGAGCACCTGGCGGATGGGATCAACCGCATCTTTCCCCCAAATCCAACCCGTCCACAGAGTACACAGCGTCCAAAATGCCTGGTTAGGTCGTGGAATGATGTTCAGAACCGCTGAGAAGAAATCCTTTTCTGGTAGGGGGTCAAGGGCTTTAAGCCGGCCTTCAAAAAGAAAAATGCCAGAGTCGGTTTCAGCGCGTTCACGCCAATCGCGCACCGGTATGGGGGTTTGTAAAACCTGCCATGTTGGAATAGCGTTTTCCATGGCTTTCCAGAGGTTATTTTCCTGGAATACGGATGGGATGACCAGCTGTCTCGGGCGGTTGCGAGGGGAAGGATACGACCAAAGTGTGTTTCCCTGGTCTGCTGCAGAGAGAATTAATGCTGTCAATAGCTCGTGCCGCCTGGCTGTTTGCCTCAAGCGCTCAAAGGCGTTGATCATCGTTTGTAAAATAATCAACGGCCGTGCCGGATAAGCATTCAATGCGTTTTCAACCTGCGACCGTAAGGGGTCATTGAGATCCGCGATGCGACTTAATGCTCGAGCACGGTGTAATTGGACTGAGGGTAAGGGTGTCAGTTTGTCTATAGCATCTTGATCAAGGGTCTGCTTTCCTTTGGTGCCACAATGCGGACAATTGATGAGGACTGCAAAGGGGTCGGGATCATCCTTGTTCCACAAAAAAGCATCGGCTTCGATTTGGTGGTTGCAGTGCTCACATTGCACATTATAAAAGCGCCTTATGTAAGATTCCATGCGGTCATCACCCTTAGGTGTAACTGCTAAGTCTTGCAGGGCGGCGGTAAATTCTTCTCTCTGAGGGGCACTGGCCAGCACTTTGAGCATGAAAGCGTGAATGGGGTTATTGGCTGTGACCAGCACCGGGTTACCGGCCCCAGCGATTTCAATGGGTACCAGGGGGTTATATCCAAAGGGGTCAAGGACCCAATCCCCCGGATTTAACTGCTCTTGACACCAGGTTTTCACCAACCACTGCGGGATCGGTGGCATAAAGCGTTCGAGGGGTAATTTGGGTGGTTGGGCTTTCCCCCTTATCTTTTATCTTTTTCTATTGGATAAGGCTCGTGTTGCTTTTTTAGAATCTCAACCTCGTATGGCTTTAAGGACAGGGTTGATGGTATGGGTTTCCCAGGCTCAATAAGCGACTCCCATTTACCCAGTGGGATTTGAAATTCCGGGTTAAAACTGCTGAAATTGAGGATAACGATTAATTGATCATCCTGATAGGTGCGTTGAAAGGCAAGCAGACGGCGGGGGTCTTGGATAAGGGGTGTGAAATCCCCACGTTGCAGGGCGGGTTCTGCGCGTCGAATCCGGATGATTTTCTTCACAAAATTGAGCAGGGATTCCGGGTCAGATGCTTGCTGATCGACATTGCGTTGTGGGAAATTTTCATGGACGGGCAGCCAGGGCTCACCTTGTGAAAAACCAGCATTGACTTCATCGCGCCACTGCATCGGTGCACGGCAGCCATCCCGACCTTTATAAAGTGGCCAAAAGGTTTTCCCAATGGGGTCCATAATATCTGCTTTTCTGCGGATGGGGATGTCGCGCAGGCCGATTTCTTCACCGTAATATAGGAAGGGTGTCCCTTTGAGGGTCAGCAGCATGGCTATGGCGATCTTTGCCCGGCGGTCGTCTTCACCAAAGCAATAGCGTGTGGCGGCGCGTGGGCAGTCATGGTTGCTCAGGAAATTATTCGGCCAGGCATCTTCGGGCAAGGCTTGGTACCAACTTGTGGCGGAATCCAGGAATCGTTTGGGGTGCCAGCGGTTATCAGCAAAATCGAAGTTAAAAGCAGCGTGTAATTTATCCTCCCCGCAATAAGCGGCTGTCTGTGCGGGATCGGCTAAAAAGGTTTCCCCAACTGTATAGGATTGTGGGTATTGGTCTAAGATATCCCGTATTTCCTGCAATAGGGGGAACATCTCGGATTGGGAGTTGTCATAGATATGTTTTTGGCGATCAAAACCGCGCAGGCCAAGCTTGGGTGGGTTGTCACGCAGGGCTTTGTCTTTGAAATACATATTGAACACATCCAGGCGGAAGCCATCCACGCCCTTATCGAGCCAGTAGCTAAAAACATCCAGCATGGCTTGCCGAACCTCAGGGTTGCGCCAATTCAGGTCCGGTTGCTCTTTGTAAAACATATGGTAATAGTACTGGTCTAAATGGGGGGCGTATTCCCAGGCGGAGCCACCAAAGATGGCTTGCCAGTTGTTGGGTGGGTCACCATGAGGTTTGGGGTCAGCCCAAAGATACCAATCGTGGTAGGGGTTATCTATAGATTTTTGGGATTGAATAAACCAGGGGTGCTGGTCGGAGGTGTGATTGAGCACCAGGTCTAGGATGATGTGAATGTCTCGATGATGAGCTTCCGCCAACAGCCTGTCGAAATCCGCCATGGTGCCAAACTTGGGGTCGATGGCGGTGTAATCGGCCACATCGTAGCCAAAATCCACATCAGGGGAGGGGAAGATGGGCGAAAGCCAGATGGCATCAACCCCTAGATCCTGTATGTAATCCAATTTGCTGATGATGCCAGGGAGATCGCCAATGCCATCATTGTTGGAGTCAGCATAGGAGCGCGGGTAGATTTGGTAAGTGATCCCGTCTCGCCACCAGAGGTAATCTTTATTCATTATTGGTCCCTTTTTTAGTTTGTTGAGGCGTCTCTTAAATTATAGGTGATATTCATCTTTTGATAGTGAAATTTTTCAAAAATCGTTCTTTAAATTCATCTTTAGGTCATTAATAATGAACTTTTTGTAAGATTTTTGGGTTTAAAAGATGGTAAATTCAGGGTTTATCAAAAATTCATTAAAAAGACTGGCGATGGATGCTTTAGAAGGTTAAATCCCTTGCATGGGGGTNTTAATTGTGCTAGAATCACCAGTGAGTTGATAAGCTTCGGCTTATTTTTCATACCCTTGACGTCGAAAAGTGGGTGCCCCCCACTTTTCTGTATATTTAGCAAGATAGTGTTATGGAGTTAGTAGAACGATGAAAAGTGAATTTGCGCTGGCATTTAATGAAGTGGTGGAAGATAAACAGCTTTCCCGTGATGTCATTCAGGAAGCCCTGGAATCTGCCATGGCTTCTGCCTATCGACGATCGGTGAATGCCTCCAACGCGCAGTTGGTGGAAGCAAAGTTTAATCTTGATTCTGGTGAGGTGACCATTTTCGCGGAAAAAGAAGTTGTCGAAGATGTTCAAGATGAACGTACCGAGGTCTTGTTAAGTGAAGCGCGAAAAGTTGACCCCGAGGCAGATTTAGGGGACATGGTTGTCGTGGACACCACCCCGGATGATTTTGGGCGGGTAGCTGCACAAACAGCGCGTCAGGTGATTCAACAACGCATCCGCGAGGCAGAGCGCGAGATTCAATACGATTATTTTATCAAGCAGGTCGGTGAGATCGTCAGCGGTGTTGTTCAGGCGATCAGTGGTCGCGGCGCGACCATTGGTTTGGATAAAAAAGCAGAAGGCCTCATGTTGCGCAAGGACATGATCCCAAGGGAGCGTTTACGTGTCCATGACCGTATTCGCTGTCTGATTTATGATGTCAAGGACAGCAGTCGCGGGCCACAAATTTATCTATCCAGAGCGCATCGCAAGTTTTTGCGACGTTTACTTGAAAACGAAGTCCCGGAAATTTATCATGGCGTGGTCGAAATACGATCCATTGCTCGTGAACCGGGTCAGCGCGCTAAGGTAGCTGTATCAGCAACTCAACAGGGGATCGATCCCGTTGGGGCATGCGTGGGTGTGCGCGGCGTCAGGATTCAAGCGATCGTACGTGAACTCAGCGATGAGAAAATTGACGTGATCGAATGGAGCAATGATGCGTCTGCTTTCATCGCCAAAGCCATTAGCCCTGCTCGGGTTGTCGGTGTTTACCTCTCTGAGACTGAAGAAACTGGCAGAACGGCAACAGTAGTTGTCCCTGAAGATCAACTTTCTTTAGCCATTGGTCGTGATGGTCAGAATGCGCGCTTAGCAGCAAAATTGACCGGTTGGCGCATCGACATAAAGAGTCAGGTCGAGGCAGCCGGGGAATCCTTACAGAAACTGCATGAGGACCCCAATTATCAGGAAATGGCAGCAAATGAAGCTGAAGCGATGGAGAATATTGCCNTAATGCTGGAAAAGAAAGCAGAAGGGCGACCTTTACCCCCTGAAGACTACAATTTCATGGCCAGTTTCATTGATCGTGTTGAGCGAAAAGTTGAAAAACATCGCCGTGCAGAAGATCTGGAAGCAAAACGACGTTACGAGGAAGCCATGGCGACTGTACCGGAATTGACCTTTGAAATTGATATTTTGGATGTCGATTTGAAAGAGCACATCTTATACATTCTACAGGAAGCAGGGATTGATACACTCGGTGATTTGATTCTTCAGATGCGTTTGGACTCCGACAGGATCTTGGCTTTGAACGGCATTGGTCCAAAATCTTTTGAAGAGATTTCCGAGTTGACTGATGCTTTACGGGTTGAGCCAGCGGAACAGCAGCCAATGGCCGAACCGTCACAAGAAGAAACCCTACAGACGGAGGAAATCCCAACAGAAGAACTGGAACCCGAAGCACTACCGGAGGTACTAGAAGAGGCAGAAACCGTTGAAACACCACAGGAAGAAGTGGTGGAAAGCGAAGCGGAAGAAGAACCCCCTGCTGAAAAAGAGACGGTAAAAGAGGAAAAAGAATTTGATAAGCTTTTCTCCTATGATGCTAAAAAATATGGTTATTACAAGCCGGAACCCATCAAATCTGACGAGGAGGAGGAAGAACCTCAAAAACCAGGCAAGAAGAAGAAACGAAAGAAACGCCGCCCATTATCAGAAGAACGCGATGATTGGGAAGAATGGTAAATAACACACAATGAGCAGCGAGTAGATGGCCAAGAAACCAAAGCGCCGTACAAAGCATATTCCACGACGAACCTGTGTGGGTTGTCGGGAAGTGTTACCGAAGCGCTCACTGATCAGGATCGTCAATAGCCCCGAAGGTGTTATGGTTGATCTCACCGGAAAGGCCCATGGACGTGGGGCTTATTTGCACGACAAGCGATCTTGCTGGCACAAAGGTCTAAATGGTGCCCTTGACCACGCCTTAAAAACGAAATTGACCGATCAGGAAAAAGAAGACCTATTATCTTATGTGAGAAATAATATTCCTGAGAACGATTTAACGGAACCGGGGGCAGAGGGTTAATCAGAATGCATTAAGGTCATCTGATCGCTCTTCAACAATAGAAATTGATTTTAGATGCGTAACAGGCGAACAAAATTTGCCTGGCGCAAGGGGAATTAACTTGGAGGTTATGTATGAGCGATAATGACAACAAAAAAATAATTTTACCTTACAGTATTAGTGTCCGAAAATTGGCTGAAAAGATGGATACAAGCCCTATTCAGGTCATAAAAGTTTTGATGGCCAATGGGGTTATGGCTAGCATTAATCAAAATGTCGATTTTGATACCGCCGCTGTGGTTGCCAGTGAATTAGGGTTTGAACCCGAGCTGGAGGTCATTGAAGAAGAAGCGACTGAGGAAAAGGGGGAAGTGCCTTTGTGGCGACGGATTATTGCCGACGAGGATGAAGCGGATTTAGTATCTCGACCGCCTGTTGTGACGATGTTGGGACATGTGGATCATGGTAAGACCAGCCTTCTGGATGCCATTCGGCAAACGAATGTTGCCGGCGGCGAAGAAGGTGGCATTACCCAACACATTGGNGCTTATCAAATTCAACACGGCGATCGAAAAATTACCTTCCTTGATACCCCTGGCCACTCGGCTTTTACCTCGATGCGCGCTCGGGGAGCACAAGGTGCTGATATTGTTGTGTTGGTGGTGGCAGCTGATGATGGCGTGATGCCTCAAACCAGGGAAGCAGCCAGTCACGCAAAAGCAGCTCGTGTGCCGATTATTGTGGCGTTGAATAAGATGGACCTTCCCTCAGCAAATCCAGAATTGGCAAAACGGCAACTTTCCGAGATCGAATTGGTNCCCGATGAATGGGATGGGGATACCATTATTGTGCCCGTTTCTGCGAAAGAAAAAACCGGTTTAGATGATTTAATGGAAGCCATCCTCCTGGTGAGCGATAATAAAAATATTAAAGCCAACCCAAAGGGTGACGTGTTTGGCACGGTTGTGGAAGCTGAAGTGGACAAATTCAGGGGTGTGATGGCCACTTTGCTTTTACAAAATGGCACAATCAATGTCGGTGATACGATACTGGCCGGTAAGGCACATGGCCGCATCAAGGCGATGTTTGATTTTCATGGCAATCGGATTGAATCTGCTGATCCTTCAACACCAATTGCGGTGATGGGTCTCAATGACGTGCCCCAAGCTGGTGATATCTTCCGGGTTGTTGAGTCAGAAAAAGAGGCGCGTGCAATCGTTGATGATTTGGAATCTCAAGAAGAAACACTAACAAGAGCACCCAAAACAACCCTGGAAGATCTTTTTGCGAAATTACAAGCTGGCGAAGAACAAGAGCTACGTCTGATTGTAAAAGCGGATGTTCAGGGCTCACTGGAACCTATTGTCAATTCCATCGAGGAAATCGCCGATAAGCAACCGGATGTGTCGATCAATATTTTACATCAGGAAACCGGGGAGATCACAGAAAATGATGTCATGCTTGCAACGGCCTCTGATGCCATCGTGATTGGCTTTGCCGTCGATGCGGATAATGCTGCCCAGCGCTTAGCAGAAACAGAAGGCATATCCATTCGTTTATATACCATTATTTATCGATTGATTGAGGATATTGAAAAAGCCTTGAAGGGGTTGTTAGAACCCGAAATGGTGGAGAAAACCATTGGTAAAGCCAAAGTTTTGGCAACTTTTAAAGTTTCCCGTTTCAAAGTGGCAGCTGGCTGCCGTGTTGTGGATGGCGAGATCCGCCGCAACGCAAAAATCCGGGTTAAACGAAATGATGAAATTATTTTTGACGGCGAAATTGGCTCTCTCAAACGCGGTAAAGAGGATGTGCGCGAAGTTCGTGAAGGATTTGAATGCGGCATCGCATTGAAAAAATTCCATGAATTTAAAGAGGGTGATATGCTAGAATGTTATATTGTTGAACAGGAAAGTTTTTAAGGAAAGTTGGGTAGAAATTTATGCCTTCAGAAATAAGAATGAAACGAATTCAGGATCAAATGAAACGGGTGTTAACCGAGATCCTTGAGACCAAAGTGAATGATCCTCGTGTCCAAAGTGCATATATCACCGATGTTTCAGTTGACCGCGAATTGGATTATGCGAATATCTATGTGTCTTCCCTGGCGGGTGAGGAACAGGCCGAAGCGCTTTTAGAAGGCTTACGAAATGCCAGAGGTTTCATTCGCTACACCCTCAGTCAGGAGATTGAACTCCGAACAATGCCTAAATTACGGTTTTATTGGGATGAGACGCCGGACCGCGTCGATCGCATTGAAGCGCTTTTGGCTGAAATTCATGAAGACCGTGAAAAATCGGATGAAGCATTGCAAACCGACGACTTGAACGACATTGAGATTGACCATGACGAAATTTCCTGATAAAGAAGTAGCTTGTAAGATTAAGGAGAGCAGTAGCTTTTTGATCGCTTCCCATGTCAGACCGGATGCCGATGCGGTTGGCTCTTTATTAGGTTTCGGATTGGCATTAAAAAGTGCTGGCAAACAGGTGCAGATGGTCCTTGAAGATGGTACCGGAAAGTATTCCTATTTGCCTGGGAGTGAATGCATCACCCAAGAACCTGTGGGCGATGTGGACATGATCATTATTGTTGATTGCTCAGACCCAACGCGAGTTGGAAAGGTTTTGACCGATTATTCTCAGCCGGATTTAGTGGTGGATCATCACGTAACCAATCTCAATTTTGGCAAAATCAACCTGGTTCAAGCGAAACAAGTTGCCACAGCTGCGATCCTTTTTGATTATTTGCCATTATGGGGTTTATCAATTGATGCGCCGGTAGCGACCTGCCTGCTTTCAGGGATCATTGGGGATACAATTGGTTTTAGAACGTCCAATGTCGATGCTGAGGTCCTGCGCAAAGCCGCTGATCTGATGGATTTAGGCGCCAATCTATCCGACATTTATCGGTCAGAATTGGTGTTAAAATCATTTGAAGCAATCCAATATTGGGGTCCAGGTTTGAGTCGTTTGCAACGTAAAAATGGCCTGATTTGGACCAGTCTGACCCTAGAAGATCGCCAGATGAGTGCATATCCCGATAAGGACGACGCGGACTTGGTAAACGTACTTTCCTCGGTTAATGGCGCTGATATTGCCCTTATTTTCATTGAGCAATCAAGGAATCAAGTCAAAGTCAGTTGGCGAGCAAGACCAGGAATCGACGTCTCAAAAATTGCCTTTGAATTTGGCGGTGGTGGCCATGCAGCAGCAGCTGGTGCGGATCTTGAAGGGGCATTGGAAGAAGTTCAAAAACGTGTTATTATTGAAACTGAAAAATTGTTGGCGGATAAGAATTTTAGTTGAAATTGCAACTAAAAATGGGGAGATAGGATATTAAATGAGTGAACAAAATTTTGATATGAAAAATGCAGTTTCTGGGGTGCTGGTAATTGATAAACCCGTTGGGATGACGTCTCATGATGTGGTGCAAATTGTGCGTCGGGGAACCGGTATTCGTCGGGCGGGGCACTCGGGAACTCTGGACCCTCGCGCTTCTGGCGTTTTGGTCGTTCTTGTTGGCCCAGCGGTGCGGTTGAGTGAATATGTTTCCGCATCAGACAAGCGGTATCAGGCGATTATCCGACTGGGAGAAAGCACAGATACTTTTGACAGCGAGGGGATCATCACAAAAACATCCCCCGTGGACATCACAGAAGATCAAATAACGGAAGCGCTTTTGCAATTCGAAGGGACTGTTGAACAAGTCCCCCCTGCGTACTCCGCAAAAAAGATCAATGGAAAAAAAGCCTATGAATTGGCAAGGAAAGGTGAGGAGTTTGAGTTAGAAGCCAAAGAAATTGACGTCTATCACCTAGAATTGCTTGAATGGGACACACCAGAGGCGATCGTTGATGTTTATTGTTCATCGGGCACCTATGTGCGAGCCTTGGCAAATGATCTTGGCGATGTGTTGGGCTGCGGTGGGCATTTGGTTGGCTTACGCCGCACAAAAAGCGGTGAATTTGCCTTAAGAGATGCGGTTCAACTTCGTAAACTGCAACAAGCATTTGATGATGGCACTTGGTATAAGTATCTCATCCCTGCAGCAGAAGCCTTGAATGATTGGCCTTCAAGGATTTTAAGCTTTGAAGAAGTGGACCAGGTCCGACATGGACACCGTGTAACCGCTGAAGAAGAACCGGAGAATCCTGATAACTGGGTGAGGGCTATCAGTCAGCAGGGTGAACTGGTTGCGCTTATGGAATTTATCCCAGAGGATATGGAGTGGCAGCCAAGGAAAGTATTTTTCTCCTAGTTGCCGACTGCAGATTATTTGTTTGTATTTAATCCCCTTTCTTCATTTTTTTGAGGGAGGGGTTTTTTCTGAGTGAGACTTGTAATTGCTGATGGTTGATAAAAAAAATACTACCCAGAATAGCCTTGATTTCTTTGATTTAGATCCTTTGTTAATTAAAAACACTTGTGTAACGATTGGAAACTTTGATGGTGTTCATAAAGGACACCAGGCGATTATCCAGGAGATGGTCGCACAAGGGCAGAAAACGGCGCAATCTGTTGTGGTGGTGACTTTTTACCCTAACCCAGCTGATTATTTCAATCCGGATCGAAATTCATTTTACCTTTCGAGCCCTCAAGAAAAGGAAGCGCGTCTGCTTGATTTGGGCGTTGATCGAGTTGTCACATTCACTTTTAATCAGGATTTTGCCAACCTTTCACCTGAAGACTTTTTGGTCGGTTTAAGAGAAAAGCTGAATATGCAGGGCTTAGTTGTGGGCTATGATTTTGCTTTAGGTCGTAATCGGCGAGGTACGATCAGGATCATCAAACAGATTGGCGATAAAGAAAATTTCAGCGTTAAAGTAATTGAACCACGTGATTTGGATGGACTGGCGATATCTTCCACCCTCATCAGAACGCAGTTAGACGAGGGTGACATGGTGGCAGTTCGAGAGATGTTGGGCCGATTTTATACGGTGGATGGTGTCGTGAGGCATGGTTCAAATCGCGGGTCAAAAATTGGATTACCCACGGCGAACATTGATCATTGGCCGCATAAGAAGTTACCAGCGGTTGGTGTTTATGCCACCCGAGTACATTTGAGAGATCGCATTTATCATGGGATCACAAATGTTGGGTATCGGCCAACATTTGAAGATCAGGAAAAACCCAATATTGAAACCCATATCATGGATTTTTTTGGGGATGCGGTGGGGGAAACCTTATCGGTTGAATTTGTTCAAAGAATAAGGGATGAACAGAAATTTTCTAGCGTCTCTGATTTTTTAGCCCAAATTCAAGAAGACAAAATGACGGCTCAAAGGATTTTCACCCATGCGGAAATCTAGACGGATTTATTTGCTTGACCCGAAAGAACTCAGCTCAGAAACCATCGCGGTTACCTTTGCTAAGACCTCACGCTCTCCTAAACCCTTTGATGAGATTGCCTCGGAATTAACCGATGAGCGCTCTGCGCAATTTCATGAAAAATGGGTCATCGGTTACGGTCATGCGTCTGTGGCAGAACACGCCGTATTGCATTTTGCGCTGGAAAACGTCTCACGCTTAGCCATCGAGACCATTGAAGGAAACCGATTAGCCTCCTACACTGAAAAATCCACCCGCTATCAGCTGTGGGACCCGGATGCGTTTTACGTTCCGGATGAGCTAGAGGGGCATCCCTTAGCAGAGCAGTATTCAGCATGTTGTCAGCACTTGTTTCAGACGTATTTAGAAATATTGCCAAAAGTTGAAAAGTGGTGTAAAGGGGTCAATCCTCAAGAAGCGGGTGAAAGTTCAAAAGCTTATGATAGAAGAACGCACACAGTTGCCGTTGATATTTGTCGTTTCTTGCTGCCTTCGGCTTCTTTAGCGAACGTAGGTGTGACCATTAATGCAAGAGCGCTCGAGTACGCGATCTGTAAGATGCTCAGTTCACCCCTGATGGAAGTGCAAGGGATTGGCAACACATTACGTGAAGTTGGACAAAGCAAGGTGCCTACCCTCATAAAATATGCCAACTGTAATCCGTACCTGGTCAGCACCCGTGAAAAGATGCGCCAAAAAAGCCAGGAAATTACTGCGTGTTCTAAAGTGGTCAATTTCAGGCTGATTTCCTGGGATGCGAATGGCCAGGATAAGGTCATTGCTGCTATTTTGATCCGATTTGGCGATCAGGTGGATTTCAGAACATGTTTGAATGACGTTGCGAACATGAATAAATCGGAGAAAAGCAAATTTATTCAGGATTTTATGGAAGCCAGGGGAAAATTTGACCAACCTCTACGTGAATTTGAATATGCGCACATGACATTTGAAGCTGTCATGGACCAGGGTGCCTATTTTGAATTCAAACGTCACCGCATGATGACGCAGACGGTACAGTCCCTCACAGCTAATTTGGGTTTTGCTATCCCACGAGGCATCACGGAATCAGGGTGTGAGGAGCAATATTCAGAGGCAATGCACCATGCTCAGGACCTATACCACCGCCTGGCAGCCTGGAATCCGGATGTGGCCAGTTATGTTGTTCCGAATGGTTTCAACCGCAGGGTGCTTTTTGATATGAATTTGCGCGAAGCTTTTCATTTTTGTCGGCTGCGGACAGCAGAAAATGCGCATTTTTCGATTAGGCGGGTTTCGTATCAGGTTGTGGAGTGCATTCGTGAAATTTATCCAATTTTGGGAGGATATTTGGATGTGCCTCCATCGGAAACCAGCCAGAGTATTGAAGAGGGGTATTTTACAAATTTACAAGCGTTTTAGGTGTAGGGTGCGCTCCGCACTTGAGAACACCATTATCGAATTTGATTTATGATTGATTTCTCCATT
>P_1C_Sed_3_UnCtyDRAFT_1000048_pt1 | contig 19528 bp, 9 predicted proteins | sample Pon1CUnioCityCA_FD_10233 | JGI IMG/M metagenome (IMG submission 10233) | reverse complement strand
TTTTCCTTCATCGGCCCGCCGCTTGTTGAAAGCCTCGAACTCATCCTTTCGCATGTAGATCTCGCCCCGCACAACGAGCCGATCCGGGATCGAACGGCCCTGCTGGCTGATCAGGGCCAGAGGCACCTCCTTGATGGTCTTCACGTTCGGTGTGATGTCCTCACCGGTCTCGCCGTCCCCCCGCGTGGATGCGACGGAGAGCTCCCCGTCCTCGTAGATCAGCTCCACAGCCAGGCCGTCGTATTTCGGCTCTGAGACATACTGTACGGAGCCCACCCCCAGGTCGTCCCGGCAGTTCTGGTCGAAGTTTCGCACGTCCGCCTCGTCGTACACTGCTTTAAGGCTCAACATCGGCGAGGGATGCTCGGCCAAGCCAAGCTCGTCCCGGGGCTCACCGCCCACCTGCTGTGTGGGGGAATCTGGCGTCCTCAACCCGGGGAACTTCTGCTCCAGCGCCTCCAGCTTCTGCATCAGCTCGTCATAGTCAGCGTCGGAGATCACCGGATCAGCGAGAACGTAGTAGCGGTAGTTATGGTAGCGAATCGCTTCGCGCAGTTTCTCGACGGCATCCTGCGCTTCGCCCTTCGATTCAATCGATTCCGGCGAAACCTGCGGTTTCTTCTCCCTGCCGGACGTCTCCTCGTCGCTCATAGACGCCCCCTCCCGACACGCCCTCGATCCCGCTCGAGGGTCAAATCCTTCGCCCGACCTCTGAAAAGGAAGCCAATGAGCAATCCGAATACGAAACCGCCCACATGAGCCCACACGGCCACCCCGCCGCTCTGCGCCGTCTCCGCGCCAACACTGGCGATCCCCGTGAAGAACTGTGTGACGAACCAGATGCCTAGGAAGAACACCGCTGTGACGCGGCGAATGACCATGAAGAAACCAAACAACATCAGCACCCGAACCTGTGACCGAGGAAACATCACGACATAGGCACCAAGGATAGCCCCGATGGCGCCGCTCGCACCTACGCTGGGTAAGCTGCTGCTGGGGCTGAGCAAGACGTGGGCCAGAGATGCTACAATCCCTCCCACAAGGTAGAAGACGGGATAGATGACATTGCCCAAAGCCACCTCTACGTTGTCGCCGAAGATCCACAGGAACAGCATATTGCTGATCAGGTGAAGCCATCCGCCGTGCAGGAAAAGGGAAGTGACAAATGAATAGAGCTGCTGGCCGTTAAGGACCTGGGCTGGGACAACGCCGTACTCGTTGAAGAGCTCCCTCAGCCCGGGCCGGAAGATGGTCACCTCGGCGATGAACACCGCCACGTTGACCAGAACCAATCCCACGGTCACGATGCCTGGTCCGGCACCGCGGACGTTATCGTCTCCAATTGGAAACATTTCGGTGATCTCCTTTGCACATTCTAGCGGGGCACCTCAGCAAGACTTACCGTTGTCCACCCCTGCACAAGTCGGTCCCCCTCCTGCCTGAGCGACATAACCGGCATCGTGCCAGCCCTAATGATGACGCAGCCAGCTGCTATCTGGCGAGTAGGGCCTTGAGGTCGTCCCAACGCCTGGTATTCAGCACATCGTCCAGCTCCAGCCAACCTCGCCGCGCCTGTTCCACGCCATACCGCATGAACCTCAATTCCTCCGCGCCGTGGGCATCGGTGGAAATGGCAAGTTTCAGCCCCCGCTCCTTGGCCATCTTACAGTAGACGTCGTCCACATCAAGCCGGTCGGGCTGTGCGTTCACCTCCAGGAAGCAGCCTCGCTCCAGCGCCGCGTCCATCAGCCGTGCCACGTCGACGTCGTAGGGGGGCCGTTTCCCGATCTGTCGTCCAGTGGGATGCGCCAGGATATTGCAGTTCGGATTGTCCATAGCTCGGATGATCCGCTCCGTCTGCTGCTCTCCTGGCAGGTCGAAATGCGAATGAACAGCGAAGACGACAAGATCTAGTTTCTCTAGCACGTCATCGGGCAGGTCGAGGGCGCCATCCTCCAGGACATCGACTTCGACGCTCGTCAAGACGATGATGTCATCCAGCTTCTCGTTCAAGCGATCGATCTCCTCGATGCGTCTAGCCAGCTCATCGGCCTCCAGGCCCTGGGTCACACCGAGATAGCCTGAGTGATCGGTGATAGCCAGGTAGTCATACCCCAGCTCGCGTGCTGCACGAGCCATCTCCTCCAGCGACCCGCGCCCGTCGCTGGCCGTGGTGTGCATCTGGAGATCGCCTCGAATGTCCTCCGGACGGATCAGGCGCGGTAGCTCGCCCTCCTGCGCCGCTTTCACTTCACCGCGATCCTCGCGGAGCTCCGGGGCGATCCAGGGTAACTCGAAGAGACCGTAGATTTCCTCCTCGGTCTCCCCTGCGATCTGACTCTGCTCCGCCGCTTCATCATCCGCCTCCCAGACGCCGTACTCATTGATCTTCCACCCTCTGTCCAGCGCCATGTTGCGCAACGTGATGTTGTGCTGCTTCGACCCGGTGAAGTAGAGCAGCGCCGCGCCGTAGCTCTCCTCCTCTACCACCCGTAGGTCCACGTGAAGGCCAGCACGAAACACCACCGTCGAGCGGGTCTCCCCTTGGGAGACAACCCTTTCAACGTCCTCGTAGTCAACGAAGTGGGCGATCACTTCCTCCCCCTTGTCGCTGATCGCCAGGATGTCCAGGTCCCCCACCGTCTCCTTCTTGCGCCGGTAGCTGCCCGCTGCCTCTGCCCGCTCGACATCCGAGAGACTCCTCAGGAAATCTAACAGCGGCTCGACTCTCTCCTCGGCGACGTCGCGGCGGGTGCGCTCCTCTTCCTCGCTCCAGCGCTCCAGATCCTCGAGGATCTTCTGCTCCGTCTTCTCACCGAGTCCGTGGAGGTCCCTGATCTGACCCCGCTCCGCCGCCTCACGAAGGCCTTCAATGGTGGTGACTCCCAGTTCCTCATAGATAGTCTGGACCCTCTTTGGTCCGAGGCCCGCCACGTCCAGCATCCTGCTAAGCTCCGGCGGCGTGCGCTGTTCGATCTCCTCCAGCTGCTTCAAATCCCCAGTCTCAACGATCTCCTGGATCTTCGCTGCCAGATCCTCACCGATCCCTGACAACTCGGTGAGATCCTCGCCCGCCTCTACCATCTCGCTCACGTCCCTGGAAAGCGTCGACACCGTGCGGGCTGCGTTCCGATAGGCGCGCACGCGGTACTGGTTAGCGCCCTCGATCTCGAGCAGATCCGCCACCTCATTGAAGATCTCGACGATGTCCGAATTGTAGACAGGCAAACCTCAGCCCTCCTCCGCCATCGCTGGCTTTACGCACATGCCGTCAACTGATCGGCTATGATGCACACGACGCACTGCCCGAGCGAAGGGATCAGCCAGCGACCGTACCCTCAGGAAGGGCAACGCCTGGAACGCCTGGCTTTGCGGCACGCTGTCGGTGACCAGCACCTCTCGCAAGTAGTAGTTCGCGTGAAGGTCAGAGAGGCGATCCAGAGCGTCCTGCGTGCACAGGTTATGCGAGACAGCGAGATAGATCTCCTCGATGTTCTTCTCATCCACCAGCTTGGTGACCGTTGCCTCGACAGTTCCTCCCGTATTGATCATGTCGTCCAAAACGAGCGCGACGCGCTTCTCTGCGAAGTCCCCCATAATCTCGGAGACCTCCGCCTCTTCAGGGCGAGGGCGGTGCTTCGAGGCGACAGCAGAACTGACGCTAAGAGAACGAGCGAAATGCATAATGGGTTTCGACGCCCCAGCATCCGGAGCGACGGCGATGACATCATCGCGCCCACGGAACCGATCGAAAGCTGCAGTGAAGAGCGCCAACGGGCTCAATCCGTCCACTGGTACGCTGCCGTAGAAGCCGTGAACTCGGCCCGTGTGCGGATCCCAGACCACTAGACGGTCGAGCCCAGCCTCAATACTGAGGTCCGCCATCAGCTTCGCCGTGGTCGGCTCTCGCTCAAACCTCGTCGGTTTGTCCTGACGAGCGTAGGCCAGGTAGGGGAGCACGCCCGTCACGCGACTGGCCCCCCACTCGCGGAAGGCTCGCACAGCAATGAGAAAGGCCAGGTAATTCTGATCGACAGTCCTGCCCGAGATGGGATCGTAGAGTGCCTGAAACAGAAACACATCGCGCCCGTTGACGTCGGCTTCAAGGCGGACGCACGTCTCACCGTCGGAGAACTGGAAGTCAATGTCCCCCATATAGAGCGTATCTCCCTCAGCCCCTTTCCGAGATAGGAGGTCCTCATACTGGCCGACAACCCTCTGCGCCAAGGAGGCGCCAGAGCGGCAGCTGGCGATCAACGGCCGTGCCTGCGGGCACTCCGGTCTTCGCAGCTGCCTGTTTTCTTGCTGACGGGTCATAGTGCTCTTGTCTCCCTCACCGGTACCTCGTGCGTCCAGAAACCATGGCGCCAGTCGAAACGTCTAGGCAAGGCACGCGAGGTTCGCGAGCAATCCATCTATCCGCATTATACAATCAGCAGCGCACGCGTTGCCTACGAGTATTGTTGGAGCTGGCTTTGGGTCTGGTTGCATAAGGTTGGAACTTGGTTGGCCTCCATATCGCTCGACCCGCGACCGACGTCGGCTAACCCAGCGTCACCCGTACCTGATGCCGGTCCCCGTCTCGCACCAGAGGGATTCGCCCCTCAGCCAGCGCCTTGCCGTCCAACGTAACTCGTCTCACGCCCTCGCACACGCCCTCGGGATTCTCTACCTTGATCTGGTAAGTCGTCTCCCCATGCCGATAGACCAGTTGATAGCCAGGCCAATGGCTGGGAATGCAGGGCTCGATCCGCAGCGTATCTCCCCGTCTCCTCAGGCCCAGTATCGCCTCCAAGCCCAGGCGATACATCCACCCGGACGACCCCGTGTACCACGTCCAGCCTCCTCTTCCGACGTGACCATCCGCGCTGTAGACGTCGGCTGCAACCACATAGGGCTCAACCTGGTAGCGGCGCGCCTTCTCTCGCGCGTCACTGTGATGGACCGGGTTCAGGAGCCGGAAGAGCTTGCCCGCACGATCGCCCTGTCCCATCTCCGTGTAGGCCCACACCGCCCACAGCGCGGCGTGCGTGTACTGTCCCCCGTTCTCACGGATGCCAGGCGGGTAGCCCTTGATATAGCCAGGATCTTGCGGCGTCTCATCGAAGGGCGGCGTGAAGAGTAGGATTAGGCCGGGTGGATGCTCGTCATCCTCTCGCACCAGCCAGTCAGCTACCGCGGCCATCGCCTGCTCCGTTCTCTTCGTATCTCCGGCCCCCGACAGCACGGCCCACGACTGCGCCATGGATGCTATCTTGCATTCCGCGTTCTTGGAGGATCCCAGGGGTGACCCATTGTCGTAGATGGCCCGCATGTACCAGTCACCGTCCCACGCGCTCATCTCCAGGGCCTTCCCAAGCTCTTCGGCCTGCTGCCGCAACCTGCCGGCCTGGTCAGAATCGTCGGTGCGCTCGCAGACCCGGGCAAACTGAGTCAGCGTTGCATAGAGGAACCAGCCAAGCCAAATGCTCTCCCCCCGGCCCTCGACACCCACGCGGTTCAAGCCATCGTTCCAATCGCCAGCGCCGATCAGCGGCAGACCGTGGCGTCCCGAGGTCGAGCCCTCATTCAGAGCCCGCAGACAGTGCTCGTAGAGCGTCGCTTTCTCCTCCGTGAGATCGTAGCGTCCATACCGCTCCTCCTCATCCGCATCGAGAGGCTCACCCCTTCGGAAGGGCAGCTCTTGGTCCAAGATCCCCTCGTCGCCGGTTGTCTCCACGTACTCGGCGACCACGAAGGGTAACCAGAGCAAGTCGTCGCTGATGCGGGTCCGCACGCCGCGACCGGACGGAGGATGCCACCAATGGAGGACGTCGCCAGCCTCGAACTGATGACGGGCCGCGCGGAGGATATGCTCTCGGGCGACCTCTGGTGCGGCGTGCAGCAGCGACATCACATCCTGAAGCTGATCGCGAAAACCAAAGGCGCCGCTGGACTGATACAGAGCGGATCGGCCCCAGACGCGGCAGGAGAGGGCCTGGTAGAGCAACCAGCGGTTCAGCATCAGGTCCATGGCCGGATCGGGGGTATCGACGGAGACGGTGCCCAGCAAGCCGTCCCATCGATCCTGCAGCCGATCCCAAGCGGCGGCAACCTCCTCTCCATCCCGGTACGCCTTGATCACATCGGTCGCCTTCGACCGGCTCTCCCCCTGTCCGAGCAGAAAGAAGATCTCCTTCGCCTCACCGGGGTCTAGCTCTACGTGCAGTTGCATTGCCGCAGCTGGATCGAGCCCCGGCTCCACCCCACTTCCCAGCCCCACCCGATCCAGGGCGGCGGGATGCCGCATCTTGCCCCGCCGACCGAGGAACTCGGCGCGGTCTGCCGTCAGGCTATGCGGCTCCTCGCTGCTCGCGAGAAACGCCACAGCGGCTTCGCTTCCTTCGCGCTCGCCGAACGCCGGATTGTACGTGTTTCGGGCCAGCAGTGCCGAGGTCTCCGGGTCATACTGAGAGATGACATATTGTTGAGACTGGTCCCGATGAACACCCAGGACCCACTGAGCGAAGAAGGTGGCTGTGAGGCGTCGTACCCGGTCCCAGGTGTTCTCTAGCCGCAATCGGATCACCTTCACCGGGGCCTCTGGTGCGACGAAGACCTGAAGCCTCTGCTTGAGACCGTGACTGTTATGCTCGAAGACCGAATACCCAGCACCATGGCGGATAAGAAAGGGTGCATCGTCACCCGCAGGCAGCGGCGTCGATGTCCAGACCGCCCCCGTCTCTTCGTCGCGTAGATACAGCGCCTCGGGAGGCTGATTCGACACCGGGTCGTTGCCCCACGGCGTCAGTCGATTCTCGCCGCTGTTGACCGCCCAGGTGTATCCCAGTCCTGTCTCCGAGACCAGACAGCCGAAGCCACGATTCGAGATCACATTGATCCACGGAGCGGGCGTCCGTGTATCGCCGTCTCGGCTCTGCGCGCCCGAATCGAGATAGACGACATACTCGCGCCCGTCATGGCTGAAGCCCCCAAACCCGTTGTCGAATTGCAGATCGTCCGGACGCTTCACAGCCGGCGTTGGCTCGGGCTCCTCCGCGCCCCCTGGCGGCTGGAGGGCGGGCAGGCGACTGGGACGCTGCCGGAGGCCTTCCAGCTGTTCGTGAAGCGAGCCCTCGCCAGCGTCGAGGACAGCTCTTGCGGCTGTCTCAAGCAGCACGCGTGACGCTTCGTCCATCTGATCGGCACCAACCACGAAGATACCGCCACGACGGTTCAACCAGGCTTCACTGTCCATCTGGGCGATCAACCTGAGAGAGACGGTCACTCAACTCCTGAGCATAGCCAGCGGCCTTCTGATTGACGATCACCAGATCGATCTTGAGCTGCCGATCGCGCCAGTAGGCATGGGCTCGCAGCAGCTCCCTGATCAGAGGCAGGTCCTCCTCGCGCCCAAGTCGCACCAGGAGGATCGGATAGTCGCCCGAGATACCATAGCGCCACAGGCCAGACTGGCCCAGTCGATTCGCCGCCAGCGTCCCTGGAGCCGGCCGCAGTGAGCGATGCGGATACATCAGCGCGGAGAGGAGTCGCGTGATGTCCTCCACGTCACCGACCTCCAAGTCGAGATTCCGCAGCTCTACCTCGCTCTGAGCATGCGCCTGGTCGAAGGCACGGTTGATGCGCGACCACGATCGATACCGACGTGCCAGGGCGACGGCGTCGTCCCGCGACTCAGCGACCAGCGTCAGATAGGCCAACTGGACCGCCGTGTGTGGCTGGATATCCAGCTCCTGACCCACCGCCATCACCGGGTCCAGCGTCGATCCCGTGGTGCCGGACAGCCACTCATCTCCTTCCAGAACTCGTCGAAACGCCGCTGGCCTTTCGACCGTGCCTCCGCGCCCGATGAAACGGGCCCGATCGCTCTCATACGCTCTCGTGGCCTCGAGGTCAGCCTCGGTCACCAGGAGGTGAGCCATGTGGAGCGGCTCCTCCTCGCCAGAGCGAGGCCGTCGCGTGAAGAGAAGCCCGTTGATGTCCGCGGCGTACTCGCTCTCGATAAACATCTTGTTGAACGCCGGATGTCGACGATCTCGGTCCTGGGAGGCAAGGACCACCTCACCGTAGCTGCTGATTCGCAGACGTTGGGTCTCATCCCCGTGATTGGTGAGCGTCACGCGCCGGATCTCAACATCATCCTCCGCCGCCACGGTGATCTCGGTGTGGAGAGAGACCTCATCGTAGCGACTATGAAACTCAGCCTGATAAGGATAGAAGCGCACCTGCTGCTCCGCGGGACGCACACCCGTGGGTTGGTCTGCCGCGGACCAGAGGGCCACGTCATCGGGGCGCCCCCCGTCCCGGTCCTGTACGTAGATCCACGTGCCCCAGCAGTCCCGAGTGGTATCCGCCCGCCAGCGGGTCAGAGCCTGCGTCTCTCCCTCTTGCGATCGGCTGGCAGAGTACGTACTGTACCCGGCGCCGGACTCCGTGATCAGCAAGCCATAGCGCCCGTTGGAAAGGAAGTTCACCTGTGGCAACGCCGCATCCATCGGAACCGACCAGGGCTCAAGCTCCACCCGCTCGCGCTTCGGCCGCTCGATGCCTATCGCCTCCTCCGCTATCTCCTCCAGCGGAGCTTGATGGGGCACCTGTTCCTGAAGCAGGAACTCCACACTCTGAATGCGCGGGTCGTCGTGGAAGCGACACACGATCCCAGGCCCCGTGTCGCCGTTGTCATCCAGATAGTTTGAAAGCGCCGCCATGATCATGCCCTGATGGTGTGCCATATAGGAGCGCACGATGGCCCGAGCTTGCCCCATGGGCAACCTGGCTTCGGTGCAGTCCAGCGCCTCGTAGAAGCCATAGTGGCCGAGCATCCCTTCCTGGGCCAGACGACGCGCGTTCTCCAGAACGTCTCGCGGTAGGATACCCACTGCAAGCAGAGAGGCATAGGGCGCTATGACCAGATCGTCGCCCAGCCCTCGCTTGCGGCCTAACCCCGGTACACCAAATCCTCGATACTGGTAGTTCATCTGTGCGTCGAACCGGTAGTACCCGGACTCGGAGACGCCCCACGGCACGCCTTTCTCCTGTGCGTACCCTATCTGGCGCAGCACGGCCGCTCGACTTGCCTGCTCGAGGAGCGTCTCCTCGTAGGTGCGCATCATCAGATTCGGCATGAGGTACTCGAACATAGACCCGCCCCACGAGAGCAGCGCACGACGACCCTCGAACGAGGTCAGCGGCCGATTCAGATGGAGCCAGTGCCGTTGAGGAACGTCTCCTTTGCTGATCGCCACAACGCTGGCGATGCGAGCCTCGGAGGCTAGGAGGTCGTAGTGATTACGGTCCAATTCCTCGCTGTCGACCTGGTATCCGATGCAGAAGACATCCCGATGTTCATCGTAGAGGAAGCCGAAATCCATAGCTTCCACATAGGTCTCGGCCCGCTCCACCAGATCGTGAAGGCCGATCATCATACCGCCGGCCGTCATCCGTGCCGACTTCAGCCTCTCACCCAGTTCATCAGCCCACGCGATTGCGCTCCGTAACTCGTCAGCACGGCCGCCCCCAGCACCTTGGTCCAGTGACTGAAGCTCCTCCAGCTCATTTCTCAGGAGACGGAGCCTCCGTCGAGCCTGGCGACAGATACCGCTGACGCCGTCGACCCGGGGATCGCTGCGCAACGTCTCGCGAGCCCGCTGCCAAGCCTCAGCAATCGCCGGAGGCAGATCTGCGGCTTTCTCCTCGGCCAGGATGGTGGGAGCATCGGTCAAGGAGGCTACCCACGGCACGATTCTCTCCACTTCCTGACGCACGTCGCGGAGATGGAGATGGATCCTCTCGGACCAAAGCCGGAGGTCCCGTAGCGTCGCCGTGTCCAAGATACCCGAGCCAGCGTCCAGGAGGGTCTGTAGCCGGGGATGAAGCTCGCCCCCGATCTCCTCCTCCAGGTCCGGAAGCACGGCAACCCAACGCTCGGGGTCTTCTCGCACAGAGAGTAGCGTCCGCTGGATATGGTCGATCCGGCCCGCGACAGCGGCAGCTTCTTCCTTGAGCTCTTCCCTCTGCTCGACTCCCTCGACGATCTCTCTCAACACGCCCAGGGTGTCACAAAGTCCTCGCCAGCGGCGCCAACGAAGCACGCGCTGATGACCCATCCGTTCCAGCCCCTGCCGCAGGACCACAAGACAGGCAGCCAGGTTGCCACTGTCAACGGTAGAAACGTACCGGGGCGCCAGCGTATCGAGGCTGCGGGTGTCGTACCAGTTCAGGAAATGGCCTCGGTATCTCTCCAGCTGATCCATGGCGTCAAAGGCATCATTCAACCGGAGCGACAGCTCCATCAGCCCGATATAACCTAGGTCGTAGGCAGAAAGCGAGGAGAGCAGCATCAGTCCCACGTTGGTCGGTGAGGTCCGATGCGCTACCGTACCGCGGGGATCCTCCTGGAAATGATCCGGAGGCAGCCAATGATCATCGGGTCCGACGAAGCGCTCGAAATAGAGCCAGGTGCGACGGGCGATCCGCCGCAACTCCTGGCGCTCCCCAGCGGACAGAGGCTCCCCCTTCCGCTCACGCCGCCTGCTGATCCGAGCCGCTATCGCAGGAGAGATCAGCCAGCTTACCACAAGCGGCGCAGCCAGCGGTATCGCCGTGGGGCGGATCAGGATCAGGGCCACTGCCGTTAGGAATCCCAGCACCGGGCCTCCGCTCATCCGACGCCAGAGCAGGGCTATCTTCGACTCGCGTCCAAAGAGGCGCACCGTATGGGCAGCCGTGGTCCACTGCAGTAGTCGCCGACGACTGATTGTTAGACGCACCAGCGTGGTGACGATGGCGTCGAACATAAGAATCGACTGATAGGGTAAGAAGGCGAGGCTAAGCAGCCACCGAGCGCTCTCGACGCCCATCTCGCCCAGCATCGGTGCTCCGTCCCTCTCCGGACGCCCGCCCTGCAGCCGGCGTGTGATCTCCGTCACAGCGCCAGTGACCAGGGGCATGGCCGAGCTCGCTAGTGCGCCCAACGTCCAAAGCACCGGTGAGCCGGGTAGGAACAGCCATCCCGCCACCAGCAACGCAAGTAGCGCTAAAGGCCTCAAGCTGCGACGCAGGTTGTCCAGGATCTTCCAGCGGTCGAGGATCGAAAGTCGGTTGGGGATTGTCCCCTCACCGGCGTGAGGCACCCGGGGCAGAAGCCAAGGGAGGATCTGCCAGTCTCCCCGCACCCAGCGGTGCTTCCGGTGGGCATAACTGAGATAACTGGGAGGGTAGTCCTCCAGCAACACCACGTCGCTCACCAGGGCAGCGCGGCCGTGGACGCCCTCGAACAAGTCGTGGCTCAACAGAGCGTTCTCCGGCACGCGCCCCTTGAGGCTACGTTCGAAGGCATCCACGTCGTAGATGCCCTTTCCTATGTAGATCCCCTCCCCGAAGAAATCCTGATAGACATCGGAGACAGCGCGGGTGTAGAGGTCCAGACCAGCATCCCCGGCAAAGATCCGCGTGAACCACGTCTGGGTGACTGCCGTGGGTTTAACCTCGGTGCGCGGTTGAAGAACCGTGTAGCCGGCCACCACACGCTCGTCGCTGCCCGAGGCGCTCGCGGCAAACTGTGCGCGGTTCAGCGGGTGAGCGAGGGTCCCCACCAGCTCGCATCCGGCATCCCGGGGAAAGACGGTGTCGGCGTCCAAGGTGATGACGTACTCGATCCCCGAAAGGAAATCAAGGCCTCCCATTTGAACCACGTAGGACGTCCCCTCGTCCCCTCTGATCAGGTGGTTGAACTCCACCAGTTTTCCGCGCTTCCTCTCCCAACCCATCCAGCACGTCTCGCTGGGGTTCCACAGCCTCTCACGGTGGAAGAGGTAGAAGGGGCCATCGCGCGAAGCTGAGCCCCCCCTCTCCTCTGTGCCGTCCTGGCGGTACTTACGATTGAGCTCGCGAATGCCGTCCTTCGCCTGCTGCAGGAGGTCCTCGTCTTCGGGCATATGCTTCTCTGACGCATCGGCGAAATCGGTCAAGAGGGCAAAACCGAACTGAGGATCCTTGTTGCCCACGTAGTGTCGCTCTAGCTGACCTAGCAAGAACTCGATCTCGTCCTCGGAGGTCAGCAGAACAGGAAGGACCACCATGGTCCGGTACGCATCGGGAATGCCGTCGCCGAAATCGAACCGTGGCAGCACGCGGGTCGGCACCGTGCGGGTGATGATCGTGTTAACCACATTCACGCCGACGACGGAGGCCGGTACAAGGCTCAAGACACCCGTGACAACCAGCGCCGCCGCTCCCGCTCCAGCGCTATGGGCATAGGCCAGGGCGCCGGATAGGATCAGCACGGTGACGAGGAAAATGGCACCTAGATAGACCGACGTGGCGTGGGCAAAGATCCAACGTCGCACCCTTTCTGCGAGGTTCGTTTGGAAGCCTATGGCCTCCTCGAGTTCGCGGCGACCCTCGTCGACCAGGTAGTACCCCACGTGCTGAGCGCGTAGGTGATCACCTGCCACCGGGTCACTGCGCTCAACCCGGCCACCGCCCCGGCCTGCGCGGGACGTCTCAGCCTGCCGTGCCTCCTCGGCCAGCCTCACCGCCTCCTGAGCCACCTCTTGCTCGCTCCGGTCCACAGCCCGGGCCAGCGCCTCCACCACCCCTCGATACCGATCCCGGCTATCGAAGTCCATATCGGCGTACACGCCTAGAGGATCAAGACCGAGCGCCCCTTCGACCAGACTGATGGCTTCGAAGAAGGCATCCCAGTCCTGAGCATCGATGGCGCGCAAGCCGTTGATGGCATCCGCCACGATGGCCTCGTCGGCCCTGTCGCTGGGCAGTGCCGGACCCGGGATCTTGTGCCCCTCGAAGGGAACTGGCACAAAGTCGGCAAAGGAGGGATCGGACTTGAGCGGTTCAGCTACGATCCGAGCCAGCACCTCCAGAAGGCTCAGACGGAGCATGGTTGGCAGAGCCCAGATCTCCCCCATCGTCAGCGGTCTCACCTCTTGATAGGATCGGACAAAGCGCTTCAGTTGGGCGATGTCCACGTGTCCGTCCGCCGCGCGGATGATCTCCCGAGCCAGGGCGTAGACTCTGGGATACCCTTCCAACGGTCCATCATCGAGTTTCGGGAGCCGCTGGTAGTAACCAAGCGGCATATTCTCTCGGACCTGACGCACAGCTTGCTGTAAGACGTAGAAATTGTCCAGCAGCCATTCCGCCACGCCAGAGAGCGTTCCCCGCTCCTCCGAGCGCTCTAGAAAGACAGCGTGGGCTCGGCGGAGCACCTGTTGCAGCGTGGACAGGCGGTCGAGAGGCGTCGGTGTGGCACCAGGCCGGCGCGACGCCTTGTGCTGTCCGGCGACCCTGTGCGCTCGATCTTCGAGCCCCGACCGATTGGGGTCCGGTGAAGACGACGGGCGCCGGTTCTTATCGCTGGATATCATCATCGAGAGAGATCAATGCCCCGCCTGCTCCCTGGCAGCCCTCTCCGCCTCCGTCATCCCCACTTCCTCCGGAGGCACATCCTGGATCATCAGCAACGGTTCCGGGCCATAGGCGATGAAGTTCAATGCGATGCTACCATAGGGCCACGTCGTCTCTCCCGAATAACCGTGAGCCGCCATCAGGACCAAGTCGGTCTCCTCTTTCTGAGCCAGATTGTGCAGGGCCGCTGCCGGATTGTCGCTGATCAACAAGCGTGTTTCCACATCTAGGGGCAGCCGAGACTCCAGTTCTTGAAGATACTGCTCCCCCTTCTCCCTGTTGAGCTCCGTAAGACGATCGACCAGGTCAGCCTCGTCTTCAGTCAGCGGCGTTCGCCGCGGGACCTCTGGCTCGTTGACGACGTGCGCCACAATGACCTTGCAGTGATGAAAATCGGCCAGATTTCGGGCCCAGGGCAGCACACACTCGGCGCGCTGCGAGCCATCGAGGGGCAGCAGCAGTCGTTCGTAACGGAGCTCACTCAGATCCTCAGTCGTGTGCCGATAGGCTCGAACGATGAGCGTCGGAGCATAGGCTCGCAGGATCACCTTCTGAACCACGCTGCTGATGTTCCATGGACTCAACCCGCTCCTGCCGTGGCTGCTGACAATGATCAGCCCCACCTCCTCCTCCCGGGCATAATCCAGGATGCGATCGGGCGCCCGGCCCTCCGCCAGCACAGTCTCAGCCTCGACCCCTGTCTCTCGCAGACGCTCGACCACCTCCCGCAGGTAAGAGTCCGCTTCGGACTTCCTCATGTGCCAGCCCAGTGGGTCGACGGCTCGTGATCCCGGGCTTGGCTCGCGCGCCACGGCCTGCAGCACCGTCACCTTCGCGTCCATGGCTTGTCCCACGGCGACGGCGTGGGGTAGCACACACTCAGCCAGGGGCGACCCATCCAGCGGGACCAAGATGTGGTCAATCATATCCCTGCTCTCTTTCCTCGCGCCAGACTCGAGCTATCGCGCACGTCCACGCTCACCCCTTGGAGGCGATGATGAGGACACCGACGAGCACACCAGCAGCCAGGGCGAGTATGGTGTACCGTCTCTCTTGCTCCTCGACCTCTGGCAAAAGATGCGTGGCACCAACGTACACCAACGCACCGGCCGACAGCGCAAGCAAGGCGCCCAGCGTACGCTGATTGATCGTGCGCATAAACGGGTAGGCAATCACTGCGCCGAGAGGGGTTGAGAGCCCTGCGGCGAGAAGGGCATACCAAACCGATCGTCTGCTGCTGAACCCGCCCCTTTCCAGCAGCACAAAGGTGATAATCCCCTCTGGAAATTCGTGGAAGATCATGCCAATGGCGGCCAAGGCGCCCGTGAAGATGCTGACGTTGAACGTGATGGCATAGATCGCACCGTCGATGAGTGAATGTAGTCCAATCCCAAGCATAGGGACAAGACCGGCGGCATACTCACGGCACTCGTACTCGCGACAGAGGTATAGATTCAAGAATCGATTCAGAAGATAGAGCCCCAGAAAACCCAGCAGCATGAAAAGGGGAGCTCGTTCACTCCTCCGCAGCGACTCTGGAATGATGTGCATGAACGATACGGTGATCAAGACACCTGCCGCGAAGCTAACGAAGTACGCGGAGCGTTCCCTGCTCCATTCCTTGTGCTGGCTGATGACGACGATGCCGAGGGTCGTGACCGCGCACGCAGTCATGCTGGCCGCGAGCACGATGAGAAACCTGCTATCCAATGCCCCTCTCCTCTCCAGTCATGGGTTTGCTAGTCCCTCTGCCAAGACAATCTCCGTCCTAAGCGGCGGCTAGGGCAACACCGGCTATCTCGGTCCCACAGCTCGGACATTCGCCTTGCTTAGTGACCAGGTTGTCCACAACCCGGAAACCTGAGCGACGGATCAGAGTCTTGCCGCACTCGTGGCAGACCACATTCGATTCACCAGGGACATTCCCCAAGTAGACGTGATACAGGCCCTCCTCCTCGCCGATCCGTTGGGCACGTTGGAGGGTCGACAGCGGGGTCGCCGCCCTGTCCTGCATCTTGTAGGACGGTCGGAACCGACTGATATGCCACGGCGTCTCCGGGCCGAGTTCGTCGGCGATGAAGCTCGCTGCATCTCTCAGTTCGTTAGACTCGTCGTTGATCCCCGGGATCACCAACGTGGTCACTTCGAGCCAGATGCCCAGCTCCTTCATCTTCTTCAGGCTGTTCAGCACCGGCTCGAGACGTCCACCCACGTACTCGCGATACGTCTCGTCACGAAATGCCTTCAGGTCAACGTTAGCGGCGTCCAGGTAGGGATCGAGGGTCTCCAACATCTCCCCAGCGCCAGCCGTCATAAAGCCGTTCGTGACGTAGATGTTGGCCAAACCCTGCTGATGCGCGACACGAGCCGTGTCGTAGGAGTATTCGAAGAAGATGGTCGGCTCGGTATAGGTGTAGGCTATGCTGCGGCATCGGTTCCGCTGCGCTGCAGAGACGATATCCTGTGGACTAGCCTCCATGCCCATCTGCAGGTGGCTCTCTCGTGGCATCTGTGAGATATCTGCGTTCTGACACCAAGTGCAGCGAAAATTGCAGCCCGGGGTGGCCACCGAATAGGACCTGCTACCGGGGTAGAAGTGGAACAGAGGCTTCTTCTCTACCGGATCTACCTGCCTGGCGATGGTTCGCCCGTACACCAGCGTGTAGAGCGTCCCGCCCCGGTTCTCTCGTACCTGACAGACACCTCTTCGATCCTCGGCGATGGTGCATTCGTGCGCACAGAGATAGCAACGCACACGCTCCTCCGATAGCTTCTCATACAACATAGCCTCCTTCATCAGCCCCTCCCCGAAACTGTCTACGCTGTTGGTTACGCTGCGTCCACGGCGTTGGATTCCCCGGAGCCGGAGCGCCCACAGCGCACAGGTCTAGCCAATGCCTGGTCAGAGATCATGCACTCCCATCAACCCCTCAAATCGATGCGTCTCAGCACCCCGGGAGAATACGATAGGAGAGCATCACGGAGTCAGCTCCTCCGGTCGCGCGGCCAATTCCACAGTCACTTGTTCCCGACTTCCATCGCGCAGAACAGTCAGCGCGACACGGTCTCCGGGCCGCTTAAAGGCAACATAGGCCAGTAGGTCGGTGAAATCCTCGATAGGCTGACCATCAGCCTCAACGATGACATCCCCGCCCACGGGGACGGCCTGTCCTAAGATAGTCCGTTGCGCAGTGGCTCCTCGCAGACCCGCCTGATCTGCGGGACCGTTGTCTACCACCGCGGCGATATAGGCGCCATCCTGCGTATCGAGGTCGTTGGCCTCCCTGATCAACAGGTTGACAGCCCCTCCCTGCACACCAAGCCAAGGCCAGACATAAGACCCTCTTTCGATCAGAGCTGGCGCTACGCGGCGGACCACGTTGGATGGAATCGCAAATCCAACACCGCTGTTCGTCCCCGTGCTCGACCTGATCTGCGCGTTGACCCCGACCACTCGACCGTCCAGGTTCAACAACGGCCCCCCAGAGTTGCCCGGGTTGATGGCGGCATCGGTCTGGATAGCCTGTGGAATGCTGAACGGCGTCTCCGCAGTCGGGATGGTCCGTCCAACGGCGCTCACGATGCCCAGCGTCACGCTTCCGCCCAGACTGAATGGGTTGCCGATGGCGATCACCCAGTCCCCGGGCTGCACCGTATCAGACTCAGCAAGCTCTAGGGGACGCACCCCATCGGGCATCTCATCGACTCTGACAACAGCTAGATCGCTGTCTGGATCGGTGCCCACGATCTCTGCCCGAGCCTCAGTCCCGTCATAGAAGATCACGGTTACCACGTCCGCTTGTCCCACGACGTGGTCATTGGTCACGATGTGACCTTCCTCATCGATGACGAATCCCGAGCCGGCCCCCTGTCCTGTCATCCCTCCTTGATCGACGTAGACGCGGACGTTCACGACGCCCGGATTCATTTGCTCATACAAGCGAGTGAGAGACCCCGGCGCGATCTCAGACAGCTCAGGCCCACTAGGGGTGCCGGTCTCCTCCGGGCTCACAGGGACAGGCGTCAAGGTTGGGACGGCCTCGGCTACCTCTCGCGTCACCTCAGACACCGACACCGTGCTCTCTGCTTCTCCCTGCTGACTCAGGCGGCTCACACTGAAGGGTACAAGCCCAAATAGGAGTGCTCCGACGACCACAGCTGCGAGTACGACCACGCCTAGGCAACCAAGCGCAGCGAATACTGCGAAACGTCTGTTCTCCATGCTTCATCTCCTTGATGGTAGACAAGACGCTTCAGCTTCTGGAGCCGGCTCGACTCCATCACGCCGAAACGCTGACCTAAGAACCTCCAACTACAATAGAAACGCGAACCCAACACCGGTGGCCAGCATGAGCAGGACGCCTGGCAGTATCACCCTTCGGAGCCTAGCCGAGCCGGTCACCACCACAATGCCACCCTTCGTCAATGTGTTCGCCATAGCCCCAATCACCACGGCCCGGGCTCCTGTCGTAACGCTCAACCCTCCCTCGGTACCACTTAGCTGGGCCATAGAGAGCGTCACAGCGTCCACGTCCGGGAGACCCGACAAGAAACTGGAGAGATAGACGCCTGCGTCTCCCGTATAGACCTCGGCCGCTTTGGAAACCGCCAACACCACGGCATAGAGGAGCCCGAACTTCAGCGCCGTACTCAACTCAAAAGGGTTTGAGAACGGAACCTCACCCTCTTCCTTCGTTGGCTGCGAGAAATACAGATACACGGCATAAGCCATTCCCACCAACGATGCGGCCGCCATCGGTGGCCATAGCCTCTTAAGAAGCTGTCGGTTCAACGCCGCCACCTCCACTACCACGCGCAGATAGGTGATCGCCCACGCCACCGTGATCGCCAGGGCGAAGGGTTTGGCCAGCCCATCCTCCTCCTGGCTGCGTTGAGAGAAGCTTAACGTGACCGGCGTGCTCGATATGATCCCGCCCAGCAGCCCGGTCAGACTGATACCTTGCCGCGGTCCGATGACCTTGATCAGCACGTAGCCCAGGAAACTGATCCCAGAGATAAGCACAACCATCAACCAGATCTGATAAGGATTGATGACGTCCAGCGGCGGGGGCCCGAAACCCCGATTTGGCAGCAGGGGCAGCACGATGACCGTGATGACGGCAAACTTCAAGGTCGCATAGACGTCCTCGCGCGTGATACGCTGTGCGAAGGCGTGCATCTCCGGCTTCAGCGACAGAATGACCGTCGTGGCCACCCCGATCGCAGCCGCCAGTGGCAGGTAGCCCCAGTAACACAGGCTTCCGACGGCAAACGCCAGCAGCGTCGCCATCTCCGTGGTGAGCCCGACGCCCTCATATCGCCAGGCCCCGACGAAGTGAGCGGCGACGATCAGGGCCCCCATGGGAAGGAGGATCCCGATCACACCCCACGGACTGGAGAGCTCGTCGGCTATCAAAGCCCCGGTACAGCCCAGCAGGCTGATCAAGGGAAAGGTGCGTACACCGGCAAAAAGCTCCTCTTCACCTCCCCCGTAGGCGTACTCGCGCTGCAATCCGACCAGGACGCCAATGGCCAACGCTGCACCGAAGCGATAAAAAAGCGTCGTCTCCGTCATTGATGGACCTTCGTCCTTCTAAGAGGCCCGTGCGCCCTCAGGCCATCGTTACTAGTACCGCGCGCCCTCTGACTGATCAAGCCGCTCGTCCATCCCTAAACACTGGGCATCAGTGTGAGATCTAGGCTAGTCGCTTCATCTCACGACGACCTACTTCACGCCGTTCCTTCGCCGCATTCTAGCCAGATAGGCGCTCACCAAGGGCATCTCGCGCCAGCTTTCGAACCTCGTCGATCTCCAGCGGCTTCTCGACACAACGATACACCCCCAGCCGCTCAGCTTCCGCTTTGAAGCTCTGACAACCGTATGCTGTCATCCAGACCACGGTTGGCTCCCCCTCCATCGCCCGGATCTTCTCCGTCAACTCGATCCCGTCCGTGTCAGGCATGATCAAATCCGTCATCACTAGGTCGCAGTGCTCGTGGCTGGCCTTTCGCAGCGCATCATGCGCGGTGTTCGCTGTCAACACCTTGAAGCCATCCGACAACTTCGTCAAGGCATTCTGCAGGACGAACAGTACGCGTT
>P_1C_Sed_3_UnCtyDRAFT_1000047_pt1 | contig 19590 bp, 20 predicted proteins | sample Pon1CUnioCityCA_FD_10233 | JGI IMG/M metagenome (IMG submission 10233) | reverse complement strand
AGCCAGCTTCTCTCCGCGCTGAGTTCTTCATGCTCATCGATGGCAGATTGATTTAACCACCGAAACCCACATCCACCCCAACCCCTACCCCGACCGAAGCCAAAAAACCTGCGGCGTATATCAACATTTCCCTGACCGCAAGGCCCCATTCCACGACCATTCGGGCCTCTGCCTACTGGCCCTTTACCATCATATCCAGGCATTCCAACCTCCTAATGCTATGTGTTATTCCCTATTAAATTTAATCAATCCTCATGTTGGATTTCACTCAAAATTAACTTAATCCTTTCAAGCGTTTCTTCTAAGGATTTAGAGATTGAATTCAGGACACGCAGGCCATCCTCTGTGATTGAATAGACCCGCCGTGGTGGGCCTTGTGACGCTTCCTCATCCCAATCCGATTCGACCAAATTAATCTCTTCGTAATCCCGTAAGATACGATAGACTACACTTGGATTGATACTGCCTAAACCAATATTTTCCAATTTTTCGATCAACCCATATCCGTGGAGATTTTCTCTTTGTAAAAAGGCCAATAATGCTGGCTCAACCAAGCGCACATCAACCAAAGAGTACTCTCCAAACCAATGCCTGCCACGTCCCCTACCTCGACCATGACCACGTCGAAAACCTGACCGAAAATTTGTATTATGAATAAAATCCTGATCCTCTGTCATAAAAAACTCCTTGACTACATTATAATATGCTATATGCTGTTTGTCTATAGCAAATTCTAGAAGTATAATTTACGCTCATTAAACTGTACTAAAGGGCGTATAATCAACAAAAAAAGGAGAGCACTATGCTGATCATGATTTCTAGCGAAGGGAAAACCCTGGAGAGTCAACCTAGTCTCAGATTTGGACGAACGCCATTTTTTATAAAATACAATCTTGAAAAAGACACCTGGGAGGCCTTCCAGAACAATGCCATAGAACATAGGGGTGGCGCTGGAATCAAAGCAGCGCAGATGATGCTAGATCATAAAATCACCCATGTCCTAACTGGACAATTTGGTCCTAATGCCCATCAAGCACTTTCAGCCGCTGGCATAAAAATGGTCACATTTGATTCAGTCTATAATACCGTTTCAGATGTTGTTCAAGCATTCAAAAACAACCACCTTACTGAAATCAAATAACAAAATGCCAATGATTAAAATAGCGGTAGCGAGTGGGAAAGGCGGCACTGGAAAAACAATGGTGGCTACGAGCTTAGCGACTGCTTTAGCACCTACCTTTGAGATAAATTTTATCGATTGTGATGTTGAAGCACCCAATGGCCACTTATTTCTAAACCCACAAATCACGCAAACCCAACCTGCTGTGACCCTGATCCCAGAAATCAATCAAGATGAGTGCATTGCCTGCGGAAAATGTGTTAACGTGTGTATGTTCAATGCACTGGCCATGCTTCAGGATGAAGTTTTAGTTTTCCCGCAATTATGTCATGGCTGCGGCAGTTGTAAGCTGGTTTGTCCTGTTAACGCCATCACCGAAAAGCCTAATCCCATTGGTGTAATTAGCCAAGGTCTGGTCAATTCGAAAATAAATTTTTTCATGGGCGAACTCACAATAAGTGAACCGATGCCAACCCCAATTATCCGTCAAACCAAGAAACTTGCCTCAGACCGGACAGGGATAACAATTCTGGATTCACCACCAGGGGCATCGTGTTCTGTGGTTGCGACAATTCATGACGCAGATTATGTCATACTGGTGACGGAACCCACCCCATTTGGATTGCATGATCTCAAACAGATGATCGGCGTTCTTTCCGAAACCGGATCCCCGGCTGGTGTAATTATTAACCGGGACGGTATTGGTGATAATAGCGTCGAGACGTTCTTAGAAAATCAACCCTATCCCATATTAATGAAAATACCTTACCAATCTGAAATTGCGCACGGTTTAGCTGCCGGTAAGGTCTTGGTTGATTTTATGCCCGAATATCAACAGAATTTTAGTGATCTTTTTACACAAATTATGGATAATCTGGATATCAAAGGTGATGAAACGTGTTAACATCCCGCCATAACGTCAAACAACTTGTTATTCTCAGCGGTAAGGGTGGCACAGGAAAGACAAGCATCAGCGCTAGCCTGATGCATTTATCTGCCTCATCAAAGCACCGAGCTGTTTTTGTTGATGCTGATGTCGACGCTGCAAACCTGGCTTTGGTCTGTCAGGCACAACCGATATCAACCCACTCTTATTGGGGCAGTCACATTGCTGAAATAGACGCGCAAAAGTGCAACCGATCTGGGATTTGCTATGAAGTGTGCAGATATGATGCGATCCTATTGCCTCATTCCTCAAAAGACACCTATCATATCAACCCTTTATTATGTGACGGCTGCGCTGCTTGTGTGTATCAATGTCCAGAATCAGCCATCCGTATGATAAAGCAAAAGGATGGCGATTGGTTTCATTCAAAGACCCCTTACGGCAATCTATTCCACGCGGAATTGTTTCCTGCTGCTGAAAACACTGGAAAACTGGTGACAACCGTCAAACAAAATGCCAAACTATTTGCAGAAGATCAAAAAATTCCGCTCATGATCATCGATGGTCCACCTGGCATAGGTTGCCCGGCAATTTCAGCGAGCGCAGGTGCTGATCTGGCATTGCTTGTCGCCGAGCCAGGTGTATCCGGCATCCACGACCTGAAACGTGTCATGCACACCCTCGGCCACTTTAATGTCCCTGTTATTATTTGTATTAATAAGGCGGACCTTGATGCCATAACTGCAGGTGAAATTCACGCACTTGCAAAATCCAACAATGATCAAATGGTCGTTGAAATCCCCTTTGATGAATCAATTCCCAAAGCGATGGTTCTTGGCTTGCCAATCACAGAATTTGACCCAGCAAGGATAACATCCCAAAGAATCAGGGAGATCTGGGCACAAATTCAGGATTTTTTATTTGGAGAGCGTAATGGATCAGAGAAAATCTGAAGAACTTCACCAAACGGTCATTGATTCACTGCGAAAAGTCATCGATCCAGAAACAGGCGCTGACGTTATCCGGATGGGCTTGGTTCTCGATTTGAATATCCATGATGACGGCACTGCAACCTATATTTTTCGCCCCTCTTCACCGCTATGCCCGATTGCTTTAACCTTGGTATTAGCAATTATCGAAGCGATAAAATCCGTCGATGGCATTACAGATCAAAAAGTTACCGTCGTCGACTACACAGGTGCTGATATGTTAAACGAAATTCTCGCATCGATGCCCCTTGCAAAAAAATAACTGGGGTTTCAGTAGAACCNAATTTTTGGATGAAAAGACTTTTGGTTTTTTCAAATCCGCTGGTTCTGATACCGATGCTTTAAACAGATATCTAAAAGAGAGTCTAAGNCGCAAANGCACGCAATAANANGGANTCCTTTATTGCGCTGATTTGATAAACGCCTAATGANGCTGGCAATAACGCAAACTGCACACCTTGGATTAAGAGGCCATTTATATTCACTTCTCCGGAGAGCACCCCCCAGATTTCCAANGTCAACCCATCGCAATCACCTAAAACACGCTCCCCCTTCTGAAGGTAATGTCGCTCGACTGTAAAATACGGATTACGACAAAGCCTTTCTGAATCCCCTAACCGCCCTGTTTCTATTCTGTCAGGTTGCGGCAATGTGTAACCCACTTGTCCATAATTGATCACGTCGAGCGCCTTATCAATATGCAGGTCGCGGGGTTTCCCATCCTTCCCCAATCGGTTCCAATCATACACACGATAGGTCGTATTAGAATTCTGCTGAATCTCGACAAGAACTGTCCCATCAAAAATAGCATGCAAAGTGCCTGCTGGGACGCATACATGATCACCCGCTTTGATGGGTATCCTATTCAAGTAACTTTCTAAGTTTCCAGTTTTGATGGCTTCGCGCAGTGAATCTGGTGTCGTTTTTTTAGATAGCCCATAAATGATTTCTGCCTCGGGTTTAGCCCATAAAACCACCCACATCTCAGATTTTCCGAGCTCATTATTTTCATTTTCAAGCGCGTAGGCATCGTCGGGATGAACCTGGACAGATAGCTGCTGATGAGCATCCAGGATTTTGACTAAAAATGGAAATTTTCCTCGTTTCAATGCCCATCTATTTTTCGTTCCTACGAGGCAAACACCAAAATTATCTAATAAAGTTTGCAGTGACTGCCCAGCAAATTTACCGTTTACTACACATGTCGTGCCATCTTTATGAGCAGCTATTTCCCAACTCTCAGCAACTTTATCAGCACCATGCAGGTTGCGTCCAAATTTCTCAAGGTTACGTCCACCCCACACATAATCCTTGAAAATTGGCGCAAAAATCATTGGATAAAAATCAGTCAATTTTCAATCCTTTTCTTGATCGTTTGATCCAAATCTTGTTTGGCCCGCCAGGTCGCAATCCCAATGATACCAGCTTTTGAGCCTAACTTTCCCCTGACAACATCAACCTTATCCACTGGCATCAAAAAAACACGCTTATGAATTTCATCTTTAATTGGGTTAAGTAACAGATTTCCTGCATTGGCAACACCACCAGCAATGATAACTCTTTTTACGCCGATTGCGGTTAAGATATTGGCAACGCCGATCCCTAAGTAACGACCAGCCCGTTGCCATATCTCCAATGCAAATTCATCCCCCAGATCTGCAGCTTGAGCGATAATTTTTGGTGTTAACCGGTTAAAATCATGTTCAATCAGATCGCTTATTTTTGTTGACCATCCCTGAAGGATTCCTCGAGCCGCCTCCGCTGCGATGGCTGGCCCTGAGGCGTAAACCTCCAGACAGCCATGGTTACCACAACCACACAAAGGACCATCTGGATCCATCGTCTGATGTCCAATTTCGCCAGCTGTTCCTTCATATCCTAATACCAATTGGTCGTTAACCACTAGACCGCCGCCAACGCCGGTGCCAACAGCCATACAGACCAGAGAATCAACACCTTTTCCTGCGCCAAATTTCCATTCGCCATAAGTGATGGCGCGCACGTCGTTGAGCATTGCAACTTTGTACCCAAGCGCTTCCATCATCCAATCACCAACCGGAATTTGCCGCCAGCGACTGTGTAAATTGGTCATGAAAACGGTGGTATTAGTTGCAAGATCAATAATACCTGGTGCGCTGATGCCGAGACCACCTATTTCATGACCACCCAAACCACTCTGTGAGATGAGCTTTTCCACCAGCTCAGCAATACGCGTAAGAACCGATTCAGGACCCAAATGAGATTGTGTCGGTACTGAATCTGAAATCAATAAATCCCCTGTTTCAACATCCACCAGGCCAGCTTTTATGTTTGTGCCCCCTAAATCAACGCCTGCAAATACCTTCATGATTAAACTCCAAAATTAATATAATATGTGATCTCGTTTTATAAAGTATTTTACGAGTAAGCTACGTCCATCCATTGTTTTTCTTTCGCACTTTTTAAAATGGCCTCCTCAACTAAAAGCATATTGTGACCATCTTTAAAGGTGGGGAAATGAGGTTCAATATCCATTTTTCCTTCATGTATGTAGCCATAAAAGGCTTTGAAAAATTGCTTAAAGGTGTCAGGATAACCCTCCGCATGGCCGCCAGGAAAAGAGGCAGACCAAGATGCAGATTTTTTCATCAAGGATGGGTCCTTTATCAAGGATTGGTTGGGCTTATTTCGATGGCCAATCAATAATTGATTCGGGATTTCTGAGTTCCAGACCAAAGACGATTTTGAGCCATCTATTTCAAAGAATAACCGGTTTTTGCGACCGCTTGAGATTTGAGAAACGGTCACCACACCCCGCGCACCATTTTCAAATGCGAATAATAGTGTGGCATAGTCTTCTGTCTTAACATTTACAGATTTATAATCCGTCGACTCGCCCTTCTTTCCCTTAAATGTTGGGTTGTCCGCGATCGGTTTTCGTCTGAAAGGTATAAATGTTGCCAAATCAGCAAAGACTGATGTTATGCGAGTTCCGGTAACAAAAGTGACCAAATCCATCCAATGGGAACCGATATCAGCAATCGCGCGCAATTTACCACCGAGCTCGGGGTCTAAGCGCCAATTCCAATCGGACTCTAAAAGCAACCAATCTTGTAAGTAACAACCATGGATAATGTGTATTTTTTCGCCTAATTCATCATCAGCAATTCTTGCCTTAGACTCCTGGACCAGAGGGTAAAACCTGAGATTGTAGCAAACCGCGTTTGCCAATTTCTTCTCTGATGCCAGAGATACCAATTCTGCAGACTCGATTGCGGAAACTGCCAAGGGTTTTTCGCAAAGCACATGCTTTCCCCTTTCCAAGGCCCTTTTAGCTTGGGGAAAATGCAAATAATTCGGTGATGTGATGTGGACAACATCGATTTCTGGATCATTGAGGAGATCTTCCCAGTGACCGTAAGCTTTTGGCACCAAAAAATTCTGCGCTGATCGTTCAGCGCTTTCTTGAGTTGATGCCGCAATAGCCACCACTTCAATGCCCAGGCGTCGAAGGGCTTCAATATGCGCTGGACCGATGAATCCGGCCCCAATGACGCCAACTTTGATATCCTTTTTCAAAAATTACTCTCCCAAGTTTTATGTCTTCAGTGGGCTCACCGTGATATTACTATATCATTCTTTGGTCATTAAATAATACGATTAATCAGCACAATCCATTTTCATAGAAGACAAACTTACTGTCAATCACTTTTCATACTACTTCTCTTTTTTAATATTCCAGATCGCCACGAATAACCTGCGCATGAGGCCAACGTTGAAGGGCTTTCGGCAGCAATGATGAGCGGATCACAACAACGGCTACACGAAAATGATTTGTATCGATTTTTTCCAACCCTGCCAAGAAACCCTCGCCGCGCAATAATTCCAGGGGACCCAATTCATCAATGATCAAAAGGTCGCTATTCGGACTTTCGTCTAAAACTTTATTTGCCCACATAACGCTTTCTGCATCAAATTTCCATCGTGGTGTTGATAATCCTTGAGCTTTACCTGGATTTAGAGTAGCAAGTATGCGTTTTGCGCCGCTGCTTATATCCACGATCTCGATACCTGTTTTTCGCCCCACGGAATATGTGCCTGGGGAAATAATACCAGATACGCTAATCGCCTCCTTTTCAGCCAACTGGCGCAATTTTTGACACCAGGATGTTTTTCCAAAGCCTTTTAACCCGGTCAGAAGAAGTAATTGGGGTTTTTCTTGACTTTCTTCAATTGCTGTATACAGAAAACCACCTTGTTCTACCAGTGATTCGGGTCTAACAGGTAAAGGCCGTCTTGGAATAACAGCACGAGCTTGTCGTTGTCCTTCTTCCCCTCCAAATAGTATCTCTGTATTGATGCCAAATACAGCAGATATCATTTCTTCCGTCAATACATCTTGTGGGCGACCATCTTCAATCACCCAACCCTGATTAAGAACTAAAACACGATCAGCATAGCTGAGGGCATCACTGGGTTGATGAGAAGAAATCACAAAGGATATCCCCAGTCGGCTCAATTGATCCATAATTTCTAAAATTTTATGTTGATTGCTGAGATCAAGGTGGGCTGTCGGTTCATCCATCAATAAAATTTCACATTTTTGCGCCAAACCTCTAGCAATGCGAGTCAGTTGCTGCTCACCACCACTAATTTCTGTGTAAGGATGATCTCGAAGCTCGAATATCCCCAGTTGCTCTAGCACTTCTTCAACAATCACTTGATCCAACTGGGACGGCAAATCAAACCAACGCAAATGGGGTGCTCGCCCCATCATTACCATTTCCTCAACAGAATAAGGGAAAGTAGGCACATGTTTTTGAGGAATTAATCCAATAATTTGTGCTCGTTCAGCAGGCATATAAGACGTTAAATCCCGACCTTTTAGTTTAATGACACCCTGATCAGGAGAAAGAATACCGGATAGACAAGATAATAAAGTTGTTTTCCCGGACCCATTTGGTCCCAATACAAAAATCTTCTCGCCTTTATTCATAGTCAGCGCAATGTCATGTAAAACCGTATTTTCTGGGTGATAGGCAAAACACAAATGTTCGGTCTTAAGCAACATCGCTACCATCCAGTCCTGACGCGNCGAAGTAAAAAAATCAACAAGGGCACTCCGATGATGCCCGTAAGAACCCCAAGGGGAATTTCTCCGGGTAACAGCGTACGGCTTATGGTATCCAAAACAATCATCAATGATCCACCGAGGCTGATGCTTACAGGCACCAAGTATCGGTGATTTGGACCTACAATTAATCTCCCCATGTGGGGGACCACCAAACCCACCCACCCGATCACCCCGCTTGTTGAAACTGCAGCCGCAGTCATTAGTGTAGAAATAATGATGAAAAACAATTTCATCCGCTCAACATTGATCCCTAAGCCTTGAGACTCTTTATCGCCAAGGGAAAGAATGTTCAACTGCCACCGCATCAAGACAAAAAAGATAACACCAATCAAGGTGATTACCGCCAATAAACCTATCCGAGCCCAGGTAACACCCGCCAAACTCCCCAAAAGCCAGAACGTGATCGCAGGCAGCGTATCGAGAGGATCAGCGACATACTTCAAAAGCGATGTTAGGGAGCTAAACAAGGAGCCAACCAGAATCCCCATCAAGGTCAAAACCAACAAAGGCGCTGTTTTGTACAATCGACTGCCTAAAAATGAGATTAATACGGCGAGAAGCCCAAAAAGAAATGCGAATATTTGGACCTGCCAATTATTCAACAGGAGCAATAAAGCTAAAGCAGCCCCAAAACCTGCGCCGGATGTTACACCTAAAATATTTGAATCCACCAGGGGGTTCTTAAAAATCGCTTGAAAAGCGGTACCGGTTGTGCCAAGGCTGGCACCTATGAGCAAAGCTGCTAAAATTCGAGGTAAACGAACTCGCAAAACCAATTGCCTGGCGACATCAGGAATATTAGTTCCAAGGTTTGGAAAAATTGGCGAAAGCAATACGCGCCCAGTATCGATCGCGCTGATCTGATACCGTCCCAATGTGAGCGCTAGAAGGCCTAAAAGTATTGGCGCTATAAGAATCAATAAACTCAGAGATAACTTCTTAAGGTTAAACTGCTGGTCAGTCATAGGCGCAAATATCACTGGCAAGTTCCATCGGAATCTCATATTGATAGAAAATATTATAGAAGTAATCAGCCTCCTGGCTACAATCCAATCCGATCAGGCCGGGGTGAAACAGGCCCGCCANCCACACAATCCCTAAAATAGAATCGGGGGCTGGTGTATCCCACGGCACCACTAACTTAGGCATCTGATAGACCCTCCCAGCCTGAACCGCTTCCAATATTTGCCATTCTGGACTTTCTGTAATTGCCTCAACCGTTGCGCCGCCATAGGGTGGCACAAGGATGATATCCGGATCCCAAATCACCACCTCCTCTAAATTGACATCATTCCAATAACCCGATAATTCTTTAGATACAGAGATCCCCCCAGCAGCCTCAATAAGTTGTGTTTGGTACATATCACCACTTACAACCCTTAGCGGTTCTGTGCCCGTGAATAATATTCGGGGCAAATCTTCTTGTGGAAATTGACTCGTCTGCTCCTGAATCTTACTGACTGTGCTATCAAAATAAGAAATTAAGGCCTGAGCTGTAGCATGAGATTGGGGACCAAAGAGTTGCCCCGTAAGCAGTACAGCTTCTTTCAATCGCTCAATCGATTCAGCCTCATATAAGAACAAGCTGATATCTAACTCACTGGCAATATCGAGCCAGGCACTTCGCGCACTCGTGAGTATCAAGTCGGGATTAAGTTTTGCCGCCTCCTCGATATTGAATTCTTGTTGCGAGAACTTTTCATCCCCCATAATTTCCGAGAACCTGGGGTCAATTTCTGCCATCACCCTCGATCCTAAGGGATCTCTTGCCCCTAAATAACTGGCTGAAACCAAAAGGTCCTTCATTCCGATGCTGTAGACAATGGCCGTTGTTGGCCCGTAGGATGAAATCACCCGTTCCACAGGTTGTTTTATCGTTACGTCTTTCCCAACCTGATCCGTTATTGTGATCTCACCCGGCAATTCACCGGAATTGATCAATAATTTTTGTCCCTCCAATGAGACTGCAAAATCAATAAATTTTCCCACTTCTTCGTTTTCACGCTTTGCTGTCAAAACAGCACCTGGCATGAAGCTGGCATGGACATTCGGGTGATCACCAGCAAACTGATCCATTCTACCTACATATAAGTCCCCATTGGATTCTACGAATGTTGGTGAATCATCACCATAAAAAGCCTGGTACAAGACAGATATTGGTTGGATAAATTCCTCATCGGTCTGAATGGTAAACATATCCTGGGGCACTGCAGTTTGGGTTCCATTGGATTCTGGCGATGGTTCTTCACTCATAGGCGTATCCATCACAATTGCTGATGGTGCACACCCCAGTAATAATGAACTGATAAGCATAAAACAAAAAACTGTTGTCCATAAATATTTTTTCATCATATTCCTGTTCTCAAATAAAATTTCTGCAATTACCTTTGTTAGTTTTTTATTCTGCTGTTTTCAAGTCATAATTTTCACAAGTATCCAACCATTTCAGGGCAGTTTTTAGCTGACCCACAACAAAAGTAAGCGTCAATTGCTCAGTCGATGATTGTGTTGAGGCTTTTTGTGCATCAAGTTTCCCCAAAACTCTTTCAACTGCCTGCTTTTGCGACAAGATAATCTCAGATTTTGGAAGCTCAATTAGTTCAGCGATGAAAAGCCGACTGATAAATTCCACCCGAATCCGGTGTATGCTTGCAGAAGGCTTAGATTTATACAGCCAGGCTAGGAGCCTATCTTCTCCAAATTTTGTAATATGATATTCCACCCGGTTTGGGGCATTCTGTGTTGATATTTCTTCGCCAACAATCGTACCTAGCTCTTCCAACCGTTTTAAAACAGCGTAAATTTGGCTGGTGCTCATTGTCCATATTCTGCCTAGATATTCGTGCGAATTGAACCATTTTAACAATTCATAGCCATGGGAAGATTGATATTTCAATAAACCCAGAACAACTTCATCAGGTACTAATCTCTTCATTTCATCTATTCTACCATGGAATAGATGGATTAATGGGATATTTTGAACCCGTAAACAGAAAATTCTATTGTTGNCTTGGTAGTTTTCTTCTTTAGATACCCCCATTGCAGCTGATTTAATCTCAAAATNCAAAAGATGGAAATTAGTTTATCTGATTCACCATAAAAATCTGNTTATTGAAAAATTCAATAANGAAAAATCATTTTTTCAAACCAGCTATACGAAATTCAAAATAATTGAGATCGGACAATTTCTCTTGACAAGCCAATTTTTGTCGTGTAAAATTTTATTATATGAAACCACTTTCATATAACACCTACAACCACTAGTAAATTGTAGGGAAATCCAGGGAAAGCCCGTTGCAGCGGGCTTTTCTCATTTCTTGACAATATGTTAAATTTTCTATATCTTCCAGCTGTAAAAATTTGTTTTTAAAGTCCGGCTTTTATCTTTACCTTTCTCATAATCCACTAAATATTCAGTTTTTACTCACCCAGGTATCGCTCAAACCACTCACCGATCGCCCTTAACCGAACCACCCTTCGGTCTGTTCGCCCCATTCTGGAAACACCGTGGGGTGAATCCGGGAAGATCAGGAATTCAGTATCAACGCCTAGATTCCGCAATGCCACATATACTTGTTCACTTTGCTCGATGGCACAACGCAAATCTTCTTGACTGTGAATGATCAACGTGGGCGTTGTTGCAGAACCAATATGCTTAATCGGTGAACATTGCCATAAGACGTCTAAATTCTCATAAGGGGTTTTGTCATCAAATATTTGTTGGAAGCTCCAATTGAAATCACTTGATCCCCACATGCTGATGAGATTACTCACACATCGTTGGGAAACAGCTGCGATAAACCGATCGGTATGGCCGATGATCCATACGGTCATATAGCCCCCATAGCTGCCCCCGGTGACACCCATCCGATCAGGGTCGATGTAAGGCAAAACTTCCACCTTATCTGCCCAAACCATCAAATCCTCATAATCTACGGTCCCCCACTTGCCATGATAAATCGCCTTGGCATGTTCTTCGCCATATCCCTGACCGCCACGCGGGTTGCAAAAATAGACGACATAACCTTGTGACGCCAAATATAAGAACTCATGCATAAAGAAATACCCATATTGAGCCAATGGACCACCATGAATTTCCAGTATTGAAGGATAGCGATGACTCGGGTCAAAACCTGGTGGCTTGAGTATCCATCCCTGCAATGGGTTGCCATCGCTGCCCTCAAACCATACTTCTTCGAGGATGCCAAGATCCAAAGACTCAAGCAAAGACTGGTTGAGTTTTGTCAGAATTTGATTGTGTGAATCGGTCAAAGCGAAATGACCAATCTGACAGGGATCAAAGAAAGATCCATGAATGTAACCAATATTATCACCTGCAGCATCTAGGCTAAAATCACTGACCACACCATCAAACTTGATCAAGGTTTCTAGTCCATTTCCATCGAAACCAATTTTATGCAGAGAAGCACGACCGAGTTGACCTACCTGAAACACCAAATTTCTTCCGTCCGGAGTCCAATAGGGTTTGGAGGTTACGAAAGAACCAATGTCATTGATCACCCCACCTCCCACATTGAAATCAAAGGTTGAAGTTAATGAAACGGCTGAGCGCTCATTTTCAACATCGATGACCCATAATTCATTATTTTTATAATCAGCCTTCAGACCTTCGCGTCCGATATAGGCAATCAATTTGCCATCAGGGGAGAAATTTGCTTTACGTTTAGGTCCTTGAGGGGTTTCAATCTTGCGGTATTCTTGAGATTCCAAATCATAGATAAAAAGATCAATGATATCAGGATTGAGATCAGGTTGCTCAGTCCGATTTGAGAAAAAAGCAATCGATTTTCCATCAGGTGACCAAACAGGTCCTGTTTCATCATGGATTTCATCTTCAAATAAGCAGGCAGTTTTGCCTGATTGAATATCTACCATCCAGAGATGATATCGGGCTCTTGGTAGATAGCCATACCCATCTAATTTATAAAATACACGATCGGTAATCCGCCGTGAAACTCGACCTAATTCCTTCTTCTTCTCATCTTTTTTCCGTTCAACATCTTCAAGATCATGCTGACGAAATTGAACCACCAATTTCTGACTGTCTGGGGACCAATTAAACTCGCCAAAATCCCCATTTAGATCGGTTAAAGGTTGAGCCTCGCCCCCTGAAGCAGGTAATAAGAAAATTTGTGGTTGATCTTTATCTAATCGATTTGAAAGAAAAGCGATCCACTTTCCATCTGGAGACCATTTCGGATTTTTGTCACTTTGCTTGCCAAATGTCAACTGAGTTGTTTCGCCACCGTTGGTTGGAACCCACCATAAGTGACTGTATTTCTTCTCGCTATCTTGATCCACTGTCTGAACACTGTATATAATTGATTCGCCATTCGGTGAAATTTGGCAAACTTCAATAATTTCTAACGGATATAGATCATCAGCAATGACCAACCTTTTTTCATGCATCATAGATTCTCCTTAAAGAATACTTACAATTGGTTTTGTTTCTCATATCAATGATTCAAATTATAATATTAAAAAAACACATTCAGATTAGAAGAGCAAAGGTGTCGAAATGGAAAAAATAAGCTATGGTGGGTGGCCAAATTGCTATCGATTAGCAAATGAATTAGTTGAAGTAATTGTTACGGGTGATGTCGGACCAAGAATCATCCACTTTGGTTTTATCGATGGAAAGAATGTTTTTAAAACCTATCCCGATCAATTAGGAAAAACAAACAGTAAAGCATGGCTAATTTTTGGCGGTCATCGCCTATGGCATGCGCCAGAAGCACAACCAAGAACCTACTATCCCGATAGCGAACCAGTTCATGTGGGAGAAATCGATGGGGGTATACGCATTACCCAAAAACCAGAACCAACCACTGGGATCCAAAAACAAATTGAAATCCGCCTTATCGATAATAAACCAGAAGTGCATCTCAACCATAAATTGATTAACCATAATCTCTGGCCGATTGAAACCGCTGTTTGGGCTTTATCAGTGATGGACGCAGGTGGTATTGCCATCTTACCCCTACCTTTGCGGGGATCGCATCCAAAATATATGTTACCAACCTCTGTTTTATCGATTTGGCCATATACGAACTTAAGTGATCCACGCTGGCAAATCGGAGAACGATTCATCTTACTACAACAAAACCAAGAAATCACCAAACCGCAAAAGCTGGGCATCTTTGCACCTGACGGATGGGCAGCCTATGCGAATGACGGGGTCTTATTTATTAAACAAGTGCCCATCCAATACGAGGGCATCTACCCTGACTTGGGTGCTAATTTTGAGGTCTTTACAAATGAGGAAATGTTAGAACTCGAAAGTTTAGGGTCAATCGAATCCATTCCGCCCAAAGGTCAAATCAATCATCAAGAACACTGGACATTAATCAAAAACATCCCCCGGCCACAATCGGAGGCGGATGTAAAGGAATTCATACTTCCACTTCTATAATTTTCTCTAAAGGATGAGATCAAACATCTTTGACCCAGAAATTTCGTTAATAATTAAAAATTCGCAGGTGTATTTTACGAGACTTTCAAATCTACGAAATTTTTGATATGCTAAAAAATTTGGATCAAAGAAACAAGTTTTCCGATGATGAGGCCGGCGATAAATCCGACCGATGCCCAAACAATAATGAGCAAAGCCAAGGAACCAATTCTTGTGTCCATTATCCGTTTAAAGAATTGAATAAACGTCACAATCGGACCATCTTCATCGAGCATATCAATAACAAAATGCCAGAATTTCATCTCGAAATTTTGTGTGATGTTATGAATGGACATATTCTCACCTACCTATTCATTGAGGTCTTTAATATTTTTCCGTTATCCGATGCAACCACTCGGATAATTTGCTGAATCGTTTTTCCATCAGGCGTTTTATCTGCTTTTGAAAAGACCAATAAATATCGATCTTCACCTTGTTTTGATACCTTTGGGGTCAAATTACGCAATGGCGGATAATTACGATAAACTTCATCACAAACCTTTTGAAGCGCTTTTTTCTCCATACTAACCTCTGATGCGCTTTCTGAGAAAAGCGGGAACATCTAAATCATTCGCCATTATTCTGGATTGTTCCAAAGAAACTGCGTATTCTTGTGTGTCTTCTAATTCATCCTGGTGGAATGGCTTATTAAATTTTGATTTCTCCGCTGTTTTTTGGGGTTGTTCTTCATATTCTGTTTTATTCAGTTTATTAAAAATTTTTTCAGCACCTGGGATCGCTTGTTCAATGGGTAATGCTCCCAGACCTGTCACAATTAGGATGACCTGGCAGCGATCCTGCAAATTGTGATCATTGATAAAGCCAGGGATAATTTCAGCTTTGTTCCCCGATTCCTGATTCAATCGGGACAGGGCTTCAGCAACCTCTGTAAACTTTAAATCTTCGCTGCCACTAAAATTTGCGATAATACCAGAAGCCGTATCCAATGAAATTTCATCTAACATCGGGTGATGTAAAGCCATATCAAGGGCTTTAATGGCTTTTGCTTCCCCTTCACCAGTGCCGATTGACATCAATGCCCCACCACCAAGTGCCATCACATGTTTAATATGTGCAAAATCGACGTTAATCAGCCCTGTTTCAGTAAGCAATTCGGAAATACCACTGACGCCCTGCCTGAGAACATCATCGGCCAATTTAAAAGCCATTTCCAAGGGCAAATCCTTGGGCGCTACCTCTAATAACCGATCATTTGGAACAGTTATCATCGTGTCCGTGTATTTTCTTAGTTTCTGAAGGCCTATTGCAGCATTCATCTGACGCCGGCCCATTTCAAATGAGAAGGGTGTCGTGACAACGGCTATGGTGACAGCACCGATAGTCTTAGAAACCCTTGCAGCGACAGGGATGGAACCGGTTCCTGTCCCCCCCCCCATCCCAGCGGTCAAGAAAACCATTTCCGCACCATAAAGTACATCTGCTAATTTTTGAAAACTTTCTTCTGCAGCTTTTTCTCCAACCGCAGGTAGGCCACCTGCGCCCAACCCCCGGGTGGATTTTGGCCCAAGTTGAATTTTAATTTCCGCTAATGATGCATCCAAGGCTTGTTTGTCCGTATTACACGCAATAAAATCCACACCCTTCATACCATGTTCAATCATCCGATTGACCGCGTTACAACCACCACCACCCAGTCCAACAACTTTGATTTTCGGCAGCGGTGCTTGAAAATCGTCCAGTTGATAAAAATCCAAATTTGATGTGTATTTCATGATGCCCTCACTTTTCTGATTATGTTCCTTGAAGACTTGTTGCAATATCTATTCCATTTTCTGGGAGTACTTGCACAACACAACCTGCTGATCGTAAGCGATTAATATCTGTTGTGGAGAACAATAGTGAATCCGGGAAAATACTCACCTTACTTGCTAAATATGCCTCTTCTAATGAAAAACCGATGGTCGGATGAAATTTCTTAATAAATGGCTTCACCTTATTAAGAACAACATCGGAAACGCCTGATTCATGTTTGGGTAAAAGCAAATAATGCCTGATGGTCTTTGTTCCTTTTGGTTCTGAAGAGTGTGTGTTTGCTTGAATAGAATTTTTGAGAAATATTTTTCCAAAAGAAGTCACATCCATGCTGCCTTTGTGAAATTTCTGCAGAGAATCAAGGCTGAATGCACACACCTCAATCGTCTCATCGATCTTAATTTGATCATTTTGCGACAGGTCAACACGCTCCTTGTAACCAAAGGCTGTTAGAATTTTTTGAACCGAGGTTACATATTGCTGCAAATCCTCACTTTCCGGGAACCCGGCGTCCAAAATCACCACAGGAAGTCTCTTTCCAACAATCTTTTGACCAATTGTTTGTATCCACTCAAAATTATGAAAACCAAGCTGATCCTCGTGTCCTTCTTTCGTTGAATATGGCTTCGAGATTGACCAACGCTCAGGACCACCCATTCCCCATGATAACGGTTTATTATAGGTATAGCCAAAACTCGCAAGTGAGATTTGACCAAGAATTTCTCTTAAGCTGCGCATTTCCAGACCACGCAACACAAGCTCCATAAAGGCTGTATCCCAAAAATTACCTCCTGGTTGTAATGGTGATAAAACTGGTTTCAAACCAACTTTAATTGAATGTTCCATAAGTGGAACCAACCGATCCAGAAATAGATCAATCAAATTTTCATTCTGCCAACCTGTAATCTGCCATGACGCTTTGATGTTTGGCTTTTTGCCTAAGATCACACTTGCTACCCCCCACTTAGCGTATAAGTCAAATAAATACAAAATTTCACTAACCTGTTGAGGTGTTGGCAACTCGGTGGTAAAATGCAAACTTGGTGTCAAATCGTTTTCAATTGCACATTGGATGACATCTTCAGGAATGGCATAATCAAGACCAGATGAAAAATACAGCACGGTCGCTCCAGCTTGCCGCAAGATTGGCATCCAAACGTTCAGTTGTTGATAAGTAAAATAATCTTCAGATGTGAAATATTGAAAACCAATTTTTGTTCTGACTTTATCCATATGCAACCTTTTCATTTTATGAGATATCTCATGAAATTGTGTGCAATACTTATGCCAATTAACTCATTTTTTTCTGCTATAATCGCCCTGTAATGATATTAATTACTGGTGGTACTGGCTTCATCGGAAACGTCTTAATCAGACATTTGTCCAATCTTGGTTATCCGATAAAGCTACTTATTCGACCCTCTAAAGACTCACCAAATCTTCCCAAAGGTATCCCGGTACAAACTGCAATCGCCAGTTTTAGAGACCAGAAAGGTCTTAACGCTGCCATGAAGGGCGTAAATATCGTTTACCATTTTGCTTCAGCGATTTCTTTGGGGCGAAAAGCGAAGCTTACTGAGGTCGATATTCAGGGCACACAAGCACTTTCCAGCGCAGCAGCACAAGCAAAGGTTGACCGATTTTTTTATCTCAGTCATCTCGGTGCTGACCGAGCCAGCGCTTATCCTTTAATCAAAGCAAAAGCAATTGCAGAGCACCATATCAAGGAATCAGGTGTACCCTACACCATATTCCAATCAGCATTAGCTTATGGAAAAGGGGACAATTTTACCAACGGCTTAGCATTTCTTTTGAAAGTTTCCCCTTATTTTGTAATGTTGCCGGACGAGGGATCAACTGTTCTGCAACCCATCTGGGTGGAAGATCTGGTCACAGCGATGACATGGGCTTTGGATAACCCATCAACGATCAACGACACAATTGAGTTGGGTGGGCCTGAACACCTCACATTTAAACAAATTTGTGAGCTGATTATCCAGAAAATAAATATCAAACGTCAATTTATCAATGTGCCCCCTGTGTTTTTAAATGTCGTTACAGAACTTATTGAGATTGTGATGCCTTCTTTCCCAACCTCGGTGTTTTGGATGGACACGCTTGCATCAAATCAAACAACCGCTCTCGATACCCTCACCACACGCTTTGATCTATTACCGGCACGAATGAGTCAACGACTAGGCTATCTTCAGGGTCAATCTTTTCGCCAAAACTGGTGGCGAATTATCACACAAAGAAAGAGAAAAAGTATTCGATGGCATTAAATTCTGTTTGTGTTCACGGTCACTTCTATCAACCCCCCAGAGAAGACCCTCTATCCGGTCTGATACCAGAGGAACCAGGTGCAGAGCCTTACAGTAATTGGAACGAACGTATCCATCAAGAATGTTACAAACCAAACGCTGACCTCGGGAATTTTGAAAAAATTAGTTTTAATATTGGACCTACCTTGATTAGTTGGATGGAAAAATACGATCCAACCACTTATCGTTCAATCATTGCCCAAGAAAATAAGAATTTTTATAAATACGGCGTAGGCAACGGCTTATCTCAATCCCCCCCCCCCCTTAGCTAACAAAAGAGATAAATTCACCCAGGTCAAATGGGGAATTGCCGACTTCGTTTATCGATTTGGTCACAAGCCCTTGGGAATGTGGCTTCCAGAGACTGCCGTTGACCTCGAGACTTTATCCGTTTTATCGGATCACGGCATCAAATTTACCTTACTCGCCCCTTGGCAAGTTGAGGCTGATCAAAAAATAAATACTGATCAGCCTTATTTGGTTAGGTTACCAGGTAATCGAAATCCAATGATCATTTTTTTCTATGATCAGAATTTGAGCACCATGGTCAGCTTTCAGGCAGAGGCTACGCGAAATGCCGACTATTTTATTGACCAATGGCTATCACCCGAATTTTCAAGGTTGCTCAGCTCTGGAGAGAGACTGACGCTGATTGCTTCAGATGGAGAACTTTATGGCCATCATAAGGCGTTGCGTGAACATTTCCTTTCCTATATGCTGAATGGTGCATTGCACAGTCGAGGCATCAAAATCACCTATCCGGGTTTATGGCTTCAAGATCATCAACCCACAAACTACGTCAGGATTTCAGAATATACGTCTTGGAGTTGTCATCACGGTATCATTCGGTGGATGGGAGAATGCAATTGCTCACCGGGTGCTAGCTGGAAATCATCATTACGCTGGGGATTAGAAG